>Ga0157358_1000653_pt1 | contig 14689 bp, 13 predicted proteins | sample AttcapACBM2_FD_111484 | JGI IMG/M metagenome (GOLD analysis project Ga0157358, IMG submission 111484) | Fungus gardens microbial communities from leaf cutter ant in Botucatu, State of São Paulo, Brazil - Atta capiguara ACBM2 | ecosystem: Host-associated > Fungi > Mycelium > Unclassified ...
AGCCAGACAGGCATCGGCCACGACCGGATCATAGATAACGGGGATGAATCTCATTGGATCGGACATGACCGTCCTGTAGAAAAGCGTCTGGTTACGCTCTTCCAGACCCTGCAGATAGATATATTGCTCAAGCATGTCGTCTTTACGCTCAAGATGCTTCATGACACGCTGCATCTGGTTTTCAATATCCTCCGGACCAGGAGGGAGAAGCCCCTCAAGCCTGAACGCTTCGCGCTCCGCCTGTGTGAATGCTGTACCTTTGTTCAGAACACCGTTACTGAGCAGGTCAGTGCCCGTTTTTTCAGGAGCCATTTTTCCACCTCATTCAGACAAGTTTTTTTTATTAACAGCCGTCAGGCAGAACCTTCTGAGTTATTGCACACTTTGTGTCTGCTGACTCAGACAGGCAGATGCCAGAGACAAGCCAGGAGACGATTAACAGCTGAAATTATTGTGACTGAAATAATTATGAGGCGCGGTGTGATTCCCGCAATTTACTGAAAGTGGGATTTTTGATATCTTTTTGTATAAAACACACAGGGAATGTCAGATGAAACTTCAGCACCTGAAATATTTCATCGCCGTAGCGGAAGAGCAGCACTTCGGGCGGGCCGCAGAAAAGCTGGGTATGGGCCAGCCCCCGCTCAGTCTGCAGATCCAGAGTCTGGAGAAAGAACTGGACGTGCGTCTTTTCCGCCGGCGTTCCCGGGGCGTTGAGCTCACTGACGCCGGTAAGCTGTTGCTCAGGCACGCGATGTTTATAACCAATTACGTTGAAAGCGCCCTGAGTGACATGCGGCGGTTCCGTCGTGGCGAAAGCGGAGAGCTTAATGTGGGTTTCGCCGGCGGGACCTATTTCAATCCGGAAATTACCGCCTCAATTCATGAGTTCAGGCAGACGCACCCTGGCGTCATACTTAAGTCAGCCCTGGGTAACACACCCGAACTGATGGAAAAGCTGATGAAGGGTACCGTCGATGCCGCTTTTGTCCGCCCCCAGAATGAAAATGTTCCGCAGATTGAATTCACACCCGTCGTAAAAGAAGAGATGGTCATGGTCCTGCCCGTTACACATCAGCTTGCGAAAACCAGAGGTGAGGTTGACCTGATTGAGTTTGCGGACGATCCCTTTATCATGTGTGACCGCGAAATCGGCATTGGACTTTATGAAACTATTCTCTCAGCCTGCAACAGGGCCGGTTTTATTCCCCACATGGACCAGAATGCGCCCCAGGTGGCAGCAATCATTCCTATGATTGCTGCCGGGTTTGGCGTGTCCCTGGTACCTGCATCACTGCGTCAGATCCAGACGCCCGGCGTGAGATTCCTGAAGGTTAAGGGTGAAACGCCCACAATTTCAGTTGCGCTTGCCACGCGATGCCGTGATCCCTCACCGGCCCTGCACAGTTTCATCAGGACACTTAAGCAGGGATCTTAATGACTTCTCGCGATGTTAATAATGTCCGCTTCTGGCACAGAGCGGACTTTGGGTAGGTGATGTCCGTTATGAGTGAACAGCTGAAGTTTCGTTCAAAATAACTGACACCACATTCGACAAGGCATCCCTAAGGTATCTCATCCGAAAATCGTGCAGTGATCGCATCACGTTCATAACCCTGCGGTTGTGTCAGAATCTGGTATAAATCAGGACGACGACCGTGGATCCAGCGACGTCCGGTACTCATGGCAAGCAGGCCTAAATCCAGTTCAGCGCTTACCATAACATCCTCAACAGCCCAGGTTTCATTAAGGATTCTTCCATAAGGATCCAGGATCATGGCATTTCCTGTTCGGACTTCGTCATCATCTGCGCCTACGCCGTTACTAAACAGAAGAAATAACCCGTTGTCGTGAGCACGGGCAGGTAGCCATCGCATCAGCCATTCCCGGCCGCTTGCCCCCTTAAATGCAGCAGTAATTTCTTCTTTTCGCGTTTTTCGTTCTGCCCAGAGTGACAGCGGAATGGGCTTCATCGAATAAGGGCTGCGGGAATCGGTACCGCCTGTCTGATGTGGCGCGAGAAGGATATCTGCACCAAGCAATGCCGTAGCGCGCACATTTTCCACCAGATTATTGTCCCAGCAAATCAGGATCCCTACTTTTACTCCCCAGGGAGTATCAAAAACGGTGAAGCTGTCACCGCTGCTGATGGCTGGATGTTCGAAGGCATGAAGCTTACGATGCGTCTGCATTGATCCGTCCGGCATACAGGCAACATACGCATTATAAAGGCGACCATCCCCGGCTCTTTCAATGAGTCCTGCACCGATAAGCATTTGATGTTTTATCGCCAAAGAGCGGACTAACATCAGGGAAGGGCTGGTTGCAATCGGTTCTGCAAGAGCAGAAACCTCCGCGGTGGTGAGCTTGGGTACATGCCAATAGCCTGTGATACACATTTCCGGAAACGAGAGGATTTTCACCTGCTGGATGGCTGCCTGTTCAATAAATTTCTCAATTATCAGCAGATTATATTTTTTGTTATTGGCCTGATGCTGAAACTGTACGGTTGCAGACTTTAAGAATCTAGGGTCGCGCATGATGCTTCTCCAGTTATTATCGAAACTGAATTACATAACGCTTTCCAATAACTGTATAATCAAATGATTTCCATTTCCGATAACCTTTTGGAATGAAAAAATTGAATATCCGTTTGTTAAAAGCCTTCTTGATACTGGCTGAAAGTGGTAATTATGCCGATGCGGCACGGACACTGTGCATTTCGCAACCCGCATTAACCAAGCAAATTAATCTTCTTGAGTCGACGGTGAAGGTGTCACTTTTTTCACGCGGGCGTCACGGCGCAACGCTGACCGCCGGCGGGAGACGCTTATTGCCAGAGGCTGAAAAAGTGGTCAGGCAGGCTCAGTTATTTATTCAACACGCAGAGCGCGTATCAGTCGGTATTGAGGGCCATATAGCCGTCGGGTTTGGCCTCTCAAGCTTTTATCTGGCACCACGCTGTATTGCTGATTTTCGCAGAGATTGTCCGGGAATAGAGATGTCTTTAACGGATCTTCCCTCCTTCTTACAGTACCAGCTACTGCAAAATGATGAGCTTCAGGTAGGATTTGTCAGGGTACCTCCACCGATAGCGCTTGATTACCTGCCATTATTTACAGATCGGCTGGTTCTGATAGCACCTGCAACGCCATCGTTATCATCGTCTGCTGCTGAATGGTTAAAAAAATATCCTTTGTTACGTCTTCATACTGAACGAGGACAGGGTTTAAATGCGCAGATTGACCGCTTTTTGCATGATAACGGTCTTTTTATATCATCCACCCAACTGGCTGATGATATACAGACTATTGTCGCGTTGGTGATAGCGGGTACAGGCGTTGCAATTTTGCCCTATAGTGTTCTGCATATCGCGCCACCGGAACGGGTAATTATTCCGTTAGCAGGCAGATCAGTAAGCTGGAATGTTGGCATAGCCTGGAATGCGGGCACGAAGAATGTCATTCGCGATAATTTTATTGCCAGTATAAGAACACGTATTGCGGTCGAAAACGAGTAATCAGCCATAGGGTTTCATTCCTGTCTGAAGCTAACCGATGCTAATAATCGGCATGATTCATGCGCATGTTGGCGATGTCCGCTTCTGGCACCAAGCGGACATTAATGTTATGCCAATGCTTCATCGCAGCTCAGGAGAGTAAGCTCTCATAAACACATCAAGGGCATGCGAAACCCGGTGTTGGATTTCAGTCTCAGTTAACACTTTTCGCGCACCGAGTTTTATCTCGAGGCTCGTCAGACCCAGCCATAAACCGGCCAGATGGTCAGCGGCTTCATGGGCATTACATTCCCTGAGAAGCCCTGCTTCTATAGCTTCAGTAACAATCGTTTCCAGCATCTGCTGCGCACGGCCCGGCCCCGCTGCATAAAAGCGCCCAGGAAGGTCCGGATGACGGATTGCTGCCGACGCAATAAGCCTGTCCCAGCCGGTCAGTTCTTTCTGGTTTATGAAACGTACAAACCTGTTGCCAAAGGCTGTCAAAACTTCCTGCAGCGACAAATTGTGCCGTTGCGAAAACTCATTGTCACTAATGGTCAGATCGGATTCCTGACGCAGCACAGCTTCAATCAGCGTTTCCTTGTCAGCGAAATTCGCGTAAAGAGTGGCTTTCGCCACACCTGCATAACGCGCTATTTCTTCAGTTGTGACGCTAAGTCCCTTTTCCAGAAACAAATTTCGCGCCGCCTTCAGTATGACCTGTTCCTTGAGAGGATCTCTAGGCCGGCCTTTCTGACGCTTATTCTCGTTCATCTTTTACGACCTGAAAGCAGCATGCTCATCATCAGCCCCCCGACTACGGTAATGTGCTCAAGAGCGATATGGAATTCCTGCGTGCGTGCAGGTTCGCTGAATGTCCAGAAGGGATGACCCACCGGAATAGTGAGCAATGTAAACACAATCAGCATTATCGATCCAATCCAGCCATACCCGGCCCGGTCAGAAATCACCAGAGAGGAGCCCCCAAGCTGGCACAGGATGGTTGCGGCCGCGAACAGGGAGGGCAGCGGTAGCCCAACAGCCACCATTTCCTGAACAATAACATCGAAGTTGAACAGGCCGAAGATGCCTGCCATCCAGAAAAAAAAGGTCAACAAAATACGCGAGAGGTAGAGTGCCACTGAAGAAGATTTTTGGTTGAACATGAGAATGACCACATAAATGATTAATCATACTGGCAAGTCTATTTATATTTATTAGACTATCAAGTCTATAAAATGCGATCAGTCATTAGCTCATGAGAACAAGGGCGATTTCCGCTTCTGGCACAGAACGGACCACCTCACTGGACGATGTCAGCTTTGAGCGAACAGCAGAGGTTGTTTTCCGACGTAACAGTCTTTCGGAATGAAGTGTCTGATTGGGTGTTATATCTGTGATTGCCATAACCGCACTGACATACGGCATGGAGAAGCCTTCAGGAAGAGCAAAACCGGGCTGGTCAGCATTCTGAGCAGCCCGCTAAAACTATTTCAGATGCTCACGAAGCAGACTACCCGCCTGATTCAGTGAGGCCTGAACTTCAGGAACCCCGGCGAGAGCATTCAGCAGTCCGTAATCATGTATCATGCCGTTATAACGCACCTGAACCACGTCCACGCCGGCTGCGTTAAGCTTACGGGCGTATGCTTCCCCTTCATCCCGCAGCACATCGTTCTCTGCCGTCTGTACAAGCGCTGGCGGGAGACCTTTAAGCTGGGTTTCTGAAGCACGGAGTGGTGAAGCGTATATTTCATTGCGCTGCGCATCGCTGGTTGTGTAATTATCCCAGAACCACTTCATCATATTCCGGGTCAGAAAGCGCTTTGTCGCATATTTTTCGTAGGATGCTGTGTCAAATTTTGCATCGGTTACCGGCCAGAACAGAACCTGGTAACGCAGGTCAGGTCCGTGTTTTTCTTTTGCCATCAGGCTTACCACTGCCGCCATGTTTCCGCCAACGCTGTTTCCCGCGACCGCGAGGCGCTTACCGTCAACGCTGATTTCATCGCCGTGTTCAGCGACCCACTTTGTGGCACCGTAGGCCTGGTTTATGGCAACCGGATAGTGTGCTTCCGGGCTGGGGGTATAGTTTACAAAGACGGCAACCGCACCGGACGCAAGAACCAGGTCACGAACCATACGCTGATGTGTCGGGAAGTCTCCCAGCACCCATCCCCCTCCGTGAAAGAACATGAAGGCCGGCAGCATGCCTGAGGCATTTTCAGGCCTGACGATGGTCAGCTCCACAGGCTTGCCGTCTACCTGAATGGTTTTAGTGGAGGTTGCCACGCCGGAAAGATCAACCTTCACTGAAGACTGCGCCCCGGACAGTACTTTACGGGCTTCTTCCGGCGAAAGTTTCTCGATAGGTTTTCCGTTACCGGTGTTCAGCTGGTCGACGAAAGACTGCGTGGTATGCTCCAGATGAACATCGTTTGAGGCCGCTCCGGCCGTACTCATCGCCAGAAAAATACTGCTGCTAATCAGGGCAGAGGTCACTTTTTTCATGATAAATCCTTAAATAATAATTATATCAAGACAGTAAAAACCATCGGTGGCATTCCCGATGATTTAAAAAGATTATAGATGAATGTATTTTTTCTGCATGATTTTAAGGGAGTTATAAAGTAGTTCGTGAATTTATGGAACGAAGGTAAGAGAAAGGAAAAGTATGGGCAATCTGGGTTTTCATTTAAGTTTCTTATATATCATCACTGCAATGGAGCGTGACTTTAACCGGCTCTGAAATCAGGCAATGACGTGAGGTATCAACTTCAGTGCCGACTTACCAATGCCCGCTTCTGGCACAGAGCAGACATGCTGACTGAGCTGGAGGTCCGCTATGAGCGAAAAGCTGACATTGCTAACAGCGTTATAAATGAATCAACGGGGAGCAGGTCAGCCCGGATCGGATAAAAATCGGGGAATATTTGCCGCTTACGCTTGCACGGCAGCACTCACATTACCAAAATATCAGAGGATATCCCTCTGAAGAAAGTTTCGTATTGCATGATGATGACGTTACCGCCTGTAGGCGGTTTTTTTATTACCGCAGCACAGCTCACGCTGAATAATATCCCTTTGGGGAACGCCGTAAGGCCCCAAAAGCGGGTTTAATGGTCTCGCCGGGTTATCATCAGGGTAGAGACAATCTGTCTTGTTTCATGTCGTACATGAAATTTTTCTGTACCAGTGGGAGTGATGCGCTCAGTGTGGAATTTCATCTTCAAAGTCGGGGCTGCACTCATAAAATATAATATTGAAACAGCTGCTCCAGTGTCTTTATGCATATCCGCAGCAGCGGACTTATGCTGTCAGTCAACAGGAATACGGGTATGTACAAAAGCGAAGAGGAAAAGGTCAATATCGTTATTGGCGAAGCCATCCTGGGGCTGATCGATAATGATGTTGATATCATTGCTGAAACGGTAACAGAAAATCTCAAACAGATGCTTGCGCTGGAAACCGACGATGCGCGTCGGAGGGTAATAAAAAAAGCGATACAGCTGACTTCGCAGGCTTTTCTTCACTGACATTAATCCAGGAATTTCGGCCTGCCCGGTAACGTTGCATCCGTTGAAGATTCTACCCAGACAGGGCGTCAACACGATTCTTCGCACGAAATCTGTTGGTATGCACATCTGAAACAACAGTTATCGTCAGCCCATTTCTTTACTTACTTTGCGTATGGCCACTGTATAAACTTCTCTTGTCCCGTCCACAGATTGCTGCTCTGACTCCCGTAACAGAGAAAGTATGCTCTCTTTATTCAGAGGTTCCTGATGCAACAAGGCGAGAAACAGCCTGGCCAATAACCTTGTGTATATCCTCTTCCATGTCAGAATGATTAATGTTCGTCTGCATATCAATCCTCCGGTCTGTTAAGCCCTTCGATACTGAAGGCTGCCTGCTTTTGTGATTTGAACAGTCATTAACTGTCTGAATGGCAGTTCAGTTTCATTCAAAGAGATTTAAGCCAGGCCACAACTGTCTCCTGATATCTCAGAGGAGGTCAATTCAGTAACCCTTTTTTAAGTATTTTCTGAATCTCTGTTGTGATTTTAGCGAGAGCATCGGTACTGTTCATGCATGTCAAAGAGGTCGCACAGCCCGATTTGAAAGGTATCACCGGGACATCAACGCACTGATAACGGTATGACTCTGCTAAACTATTTTCTGAAATAAAACTGTACCGGACAAGCCCTGCTCAGCAGGGCTGGCTTAAGTGGGTTACACACTTACACCTCAAGGATATCTGTTTATGTCTCCCATAATGTGCCTTCCATTTGTACTCAGTTTGCTGCTCATGGGCTGTGAGTCACCCTCCTCATCGATTCCGCATTCTACCCGGCCCGTTCCCGTTTGCGCCGGCGGGGAGGTCATGATGAAAACCACATTATGGTTTGGCCTCAGCAGGCCGCAGGGTGGTAACGTGAGCTCAATGGAATGGATGCATTTCATTGATAAAGAGGTGACGCCGCGCTTTAAATCTGGTCTGTCTGTATATGATGCGCAGGGCCAGTGGCTGGGTGAGAACGGGCAGTCAGCGAGAGAGAAAAGCAAGGCTTTGGTTCTGGTGTATCATTTCGATATGGAGGGCAATGACCGTGTCGAAGCACTGCGCACGCTTTATAAAAAACAGTTCGGTCAGGAGTCAGTCATGCGCGTGGATACGCCAGCCTGCATAAGCTTTTAACGCCAAACTGAAGCAAAAAAGCTGGCTTTTTTGATGGGCAGGCTGTCAGGTAACATGGTGAGGTGAGTGAGTTACGTCACCTCAGCGTTACCTGACCCGCTCTCGAAAACTTATTGAGTGCGGGCTTTCCAGTGTCCGCTTCTGGCACAAAGTGGACGCTCTGCCTGATGAAACAGACTCATACCCTAGCCCGGAACAAATTGAGTTCGGGGGTATTTACAGCTGATTTCTACCTGCCAGGCCAGCTATTCTGTCATCTTCGGGTACTGGCTTGGCTTATTGTCACCCCCATTACTGATATAAGCCTGTAAGCCGGTTGCAAGCATATCGAATACCATTTTATAAGCTTTGCTATGGCGCAAGTCCTCGTGCATAACCAGCCAGGTATCAAGATGAAAGGCAAAAAAATCCGGCATCACTCGCTCTAACGGAACAGGGAAAGCGGCCAGTTGAACCTGACACATCCCAATGCCGGCACCTGCGCGGATAAGGTTCAATTGCGCCACATCACTGTCAGTTCGCACGGTAAAGCGTTCGCGACTTAGCTGTGGGAAGTGTTTCAGGGCCTGAAGAATAAAGGGTGTGGTGTTATCAAAGCCCACCAGGGTATGGGTGAATAACGCATCACTAGTATCTGGGGCGGCATGCCGTGCCAGATAGGACGATGCGGCATGCAGACCAATTTCAATACTCCCTAACCGCCGCGCAATCAGTTGTTCCTGTGCAGGAGTGGCCATGCGTACTGCAATATCCACCTCCCGGTTCAATAAATCCTGCATTCGGTTAGACAGCACAAGTTCAATGGTCAGTCTCGGATGCGCTTTTTTGATGCCTGCAATCAGCGGAGGCAGTACTTCTGTGCCGATGATTTCACTCGCAGAAACGCGAACCACGCCGTGTAAACCCGCAGTGGGAGCACTAAAACCGGCGGCAGAGCGCGCTATCATTTTGGCCGTATTTTCCATCGCTTGCGCATGACCCTGAATCGCTACGGCCGCATCTGTAGCCTGCAGGCCAGTTTGAGACCGTGTAAATAAAACCAGACCCAGGGCGGATTCGAGTGCAGCCACATGGCGTCCCGCTGTAGGCTGGGTAATCGCCAGCACACGAGCTGCCCCCGACAGAGAGCCTTCTTTCATCACTGCGAGGAAGGTGCGATACCATTCCCATGGAATAGTTTGTGCCATACAAAAATGCATACCTGTTATCTGATGTCATGCAATTACATTTAGTCCGTCCTGGCCTTACGATGTCAAGCAGACATCTAACCAAGGCAACAAAATGAAAAGTAAAAACAAGGTCCTCATTCTGGGCGCAACAGGTGGAATCGGCGGTGAAATCGCCCGTAATCTCATTCGAGAAAAATGGGACGTTTGTGCATTGCACCGCAACGCACCGCAGATTGAAGATGAGGGGGATATCACGTGGATACAGGGCGATGCGCTAAAGGGTGAGCAGGTAATGGCCGCCGCGTCAGGGTGTGGTGTAATTGTGCATGCCGTTAATCCACCGGGTTACAGAAACTGGGAGCAATGGGTGCTGCCAATGCTACAGAACACTATCGATGCCGCCGATCGGAGTGGAGCGATGATCGTCCTACCGGGCACGGTTTACAACTATGGGCCGGATGCCTTTCCACTCTTGCGGGAACAATCCCCTCAACATCCTGTTACCCGAAAAGGAGCAATTCGGATGGAAATGGAGAGGGCGCTGTTCGCCTGGACGCAGCGTGGCGGTAGAGTGCTGATTCTGCGGGCCGGTGACTTCTTTGGCCCTCAGGCTGGCAATAACTGGTTTTCGCAGGGGCTAATCAAACCGGGGCAGCCACCCCGGATAATCAGAAACCCGGGTAAGGCAGGGACAGGCCATCAGTGGGCCTATCTGCCGGATGTCGCCGAAACGCTGGTTGAGCTTTTGGCGCGTAGGGAGCAACTTGACCCTTTTGCCTGTTTTCAGATGCGTGGACACTGGGATGCCGATGGTATGACGATGGCCGGAGCCATAAAGCGTGTCGCGCAACGGGCGGGCATTAACGCCAGGGTAACATCCTTTCCCTGGTGGCTCATCACGGCGATGGCGCCCTTTAACGCCACGCTGTATGAAATGCTGGAAATGCGCTATTTATGGCAACAGGCAATACAGATGGACAATGCAAAGCTGATCGATTTTTTAGGCCATGAACCTCACACCCCGCTCATTGAGGCCGTGCGTACCACACTCATCGGACAAGGCTGCATTCATTAGGCGATATTCCTGCAATCATCAACGGTTCAGCGGACAACATTGCATATCCCCTGGCACTCATTGCAACGTTATGCATAGCAAGGCTCAGGCTGCAATTTATCTTTTATAAAGACAGGTAATAGGTACTTAAGGTTTTTTAAGGGGGATATGGGCGCATTCGACCATCTTCTCGATTGATTATTCTTTCGCCTGAAAATCACGTTTTGCTCTTCAGGTTCTGTCACAACGATGATGTGCTGCGGGGAAAAAGTACCGGGCAACTCCGGGCGGAGGGCTTGAAAAAAATGAATCGTTCGAGCAGACCGCTATACGCGAATTATTTGAAGAAACGGGTTTGAAAAGAACATTAGCAGGACCTCAAATAGCTTCCCGAACCTTTGCAATGATGCTATCAACAGGTGAAACCGTACTTGCTGAAGAGCATTTCTTTATGATTAATGCATACACGAAAGATTTCGACCGCTCAGGATGGTGTAGCAATCAAAAGGATGTCATTCGCGACCATCATTGGTGGACAATTGAAGCGCTCATAAACCCCACGGAGACAATTTTCCCTCGCGATTTAATCATTAACATACTTAAAACCAACTCATCCGGACCTTCGACGTTAACCGCATCTTGATATCCTGGACGTCGGGTCTTGGCACAAAGCGGGCAGGCTGACTGAGCTGGAGGTCCGCTATGAGCGAGGAGCGGACATCAAATGGTGGTCACAGGGAAGCTCTGGCACATTAAACATAACAACCCCTGGCCGCACCATCTGAAAAGCTCTCAGCGCGTTTCCGCCGCGTCCGGGCTGTTTCCGGCACTTTCCCTGCTTCAAAACCTGAAAAACGCGCCTGATGATTTCTGCGCGCCTGCATGATTATGTAGTAAAAGCTATTCTCCACAAATTAGTGCGTGCAGATGCTGAAAACGTCCGCTTCTGGCACAAAGCGGACGTTTTAATATGAATTACCTGGAGTGAGAGCCGTATTCAGAATGCCGCTTCAGCGGCATGAAGGCGCCAGATGAAGTAAAAGATGGCACAGAAGCTGAATGGCGCCGTACGCCCGGCGCAGCCGGTTACAGACGTATAAATCGTGCCCTACCCTACCTTTCCCTGAACAGCCCTGCGGGCTTTCAGCAATGAAGAAACTCAGATAACCCCTTTCAACCCCGGTGAGCGGGCTTCACGGCGCTTGCGACGTGAAGGGCGTGATTTCCGGGGCCTTGGCGTCGGCAGCCTGCTGCTGACGCTTAGGGGGGTGTTCACTGTAAGCAGAAACAACTCTGCTTACAGCAACTCCAGAATCTTTAGTTACAACACCCATTAATCAGCCACTGCAGTTCCGGCCCTCCGGGCCGGGCGGGGGCGGCTGCTCAGTGGGGGCGATGGGTTATCAGGTCCGGCTCTAGTTCCTGTCCGGAGGGGCACTCAGGGTTCAGGACTGCGCGGTCTGCTGTTTACAGTGAACTAATGTATGCTGTAACTAAAATGGCTGGTTTTGGGGCCCGCGTCAGCGGGAGCTATTTCCCGTTCTGAGCGGCGCGGACGCTTGCGGCCGCTGCAAGCGAAGGCCTTTTCCACTTATCCACAATCCTGCGGGTGACAGAGATCATTCCGGGTTTATCGGAAGAACTTAAAACAGTGTTTATGAATGTTTTGCAGATTATCTGATATCCCGTTGCTGCTTTTTGACGTTATCCCGTTGCGGATTTTTGTGAATAAAACGCCGGCACAAGAGTTTTGTGCGCGCTGCCGGCGCATGAACGACGTCGCGGCTGGCATGAAACGAAAATAATGGTGAGAACGCGGCCGGAGCCTTAAAAAAAACCACGACAAAAGCCCCGGTTAAGGGGCATGGTCTGTATGTCGGGGTTTTACGCGTCAGACGTGGGTGTCGTGTGCCTCAAACAGCTGCATCTGGAAGAGCTGCCGGATGGCAAGCTTCTCAAGACGGTCGTCTGTACAGTACAGCAGTTCGCCTGCGGGCAGCGTTTTACGCAGGTGTTTCATCATCTCAAACACCTGCACGTCCCGTGGATGGTTGCTCAGCCGCCTGGCCCGCTTGCGCATCGCCCCCTGCTGGCGTCGGTACTTCAGCGACTCACTCCTCTTGCGATCGTACCAGCGACGTCGGGCAGCATGTGGTGAGATGTCTTCTTCCTCACGCATCAGCCCTTCCGCTATCATCTGCCGGCGTTCCTCACTACTGCGCAGCGCCTTATCCTGCTCTTTTGCGAGTCTGGCCATGTCAGCGCCCAGCATCCGGAAACCGGCATCGGTGATCCAGACGTACTTCGGCAGCCACTGGCCGGACTCGCGGTCCCACATTTTTTCTTCCGACGCTGCGAGTACACCATACCGTACCTGTTCGCTGATCAGGCGGGACATACGGCTCACCGTGACGGCCGTCTCCGGAATGACGTTGCCGTGTTCATCCTTAGGACTAACCTCATAAGCCAGCCGCGACGTGCACATGCCAACAGAATGTTTGCCCTTGTCGCAGAAACTGATCAGAACCGGCCAGGTGGTATCCAGCAGCCGGGCCTTTTCCGGTTTGAAGTGGTTCTTACGCCCCGCCTTCTGGCGGTTCATCAAATAATAAGGGTGCAGCGACATGCGCATGCGCAGCTCACTGAGGCCGGTTTCCGGATCGGTTTTCACCAGTCGGTTGTAAAGGTAGCCGATCTGGCCACCTACCGGCTTGTAGCGCGCCGGCCGGAACCATTGCGGGTTTTCGCATTTTGCGCGCGTGGAGTGTTCGCCCCTGACACGGCGGGTTTTACGCGGTTCGGCGGGAACGAGAAACGAGGCCGTTTCACCGGCATCAACGCCCTGCCAGAAACGTACCTGTTCTTCGGTGCTGAGCTGACTCCAGTGCCGTGACGGGTTGCCCTGCTTCATGACAGCACCTCCCTGGCAGACTGAGACCGTTCTGTTCTCTGGCCACAGGTATGTCGCCGGTCTTCACTGACCGCCTGACGTGTAAGCAGGGAAGCCGGAAAAAAGACGCGGGGAAGCCCACCGTCATTACTGCCGGTGTCACGCGCGAACAATACCGTTCTGATGTGAAGAGGCCTTTCCGACAAGTTCAGCCGGAAAACAGACTTCAGCAACGTAGCAGGAGCCAGGCCACACCCGGTCGGGGGGCAAATGCCGGCAGCAGAATGGTAACTGCTGCACCGTCTGGCTTCATACGGGGTCGGGCAGTTTAACCCGATTAAAATCTGGTCATTCACCCTGTCCCGGACTTATGGCGGGCAGGGGTTGTCTTATGAAATGCATGCGTTATAATCCTTCACAGGCCAGCGCCTGCTTTGTAACCCCTCGTAATCCAATCGTCCCGCCAAGTTCGATTTGAGGATTTCGGGGGGTTCTTGCATTCAGAGCGCGGTAAAACCCGCCCTCTGTACCCTGGACGTTTTTACGGATACGTCCCATCCGGATAAATCTTTCCCCGTACCGCGCATGTCCGGCCACAGGTTTCGCTCATCCCTATCTTCAACCACCACAGTATTCTGATAAGGATCTGAATAGATCGCCGCCCGGCGAAGTCAGAAAAGCATACCCGCAGCAACCGGCTAAATCCAGCATTTAATAGGGTTTTGCGGTGTCGGGTGGTTAAAAATAAGCCTCCCTCGATCCAGACTATTCTCAAAATTACCTGCACCTGCCAATGGACCTGAATACACGCGCATGGCGGTGCAGCGCGCACTCAGGCCGGGAATGGGGTGTCGATACCCAGCGGGGGCTTTATGGAAAGATCATGTACTGATGACAGCCTGGTTACGGGCCTGCCTGAACTGTTAAAATATTGCCCTGACAGTTACAATATTTTAATGTTTACCTGTCAGACGACACGGTTATTGGGGGAAAAGGAATGGACGCAACAATGCTCGCCCGTTCAATCGTATCGGGCGTGGTTTCAGTACCAATGGACTTTTATCTGGGACTGGAGCGAACCTTTCAGGATTTGGATCTTTCTGACGGCGGCCGACGCATCCAGTCACGCAATATGCACGACGACGTTCGCGTTGGCCGTGCTGTATATAATGCCTTCAGGAACAGAAACGAAATTGCGAAAATCGTTAAGATCATCATCGATGATTCGCTGCAGTACCTGCCCGAACCCGCACTGCGTAAGGTTTATGACAAACTGATTGGCAGTGCAACATCAATGACCAGCAGGACCGCTACACAACTGACATTGTCTTCCTATCTCGGTTCAAAGGTCGTCAGTGGTGTCATGCTGTCATTCATG
>Ga0157358_1000654_pt1 | contig 14684 bp, 18 predicted proteins | sample AttcapACBM2_FD_111484 | JGI IMG/M metagenome (GOLD analysis project Ga0157358, IMG submission 111484) | Fungus gardens microbial communities from leaf cutter ant in Botucatu, State of São Paulo, Brazil - Atta capiguara ACBM2 | ecosystem: Host-associated > Fungi > Mycelium > Unclassified ...
GGAACTCTATTGAGTTTTCTTATATTAATTCTAATATAAAATTCTTTTCTTAACTTAATATTTTAAGTCTTAAATTGTAATATATAACAAGGTTATTCTTGAACCATATATGCAAGCTCCATGATATTTCCAGCTATGTTGTCTCAGATAGAGTCCTATAATATTATGACTTAAGTACTAGAGATAAGACAAAAATATACTCTTGTATTGAGTAATACAAGAAAGCTTGACAGAGTTTTAAGTACAAACTAATCTACTTTATATACTATAGACTGTGGTCTGTGTGCACACTATAAGTAACCTACCCTCAAGTCTATATGCACTCTATAAGACCAGCATGCTATTGCTATACTATATAACATTATCTGTTCCAAAACCTTCTATATTCTTCTCTATATTATATAATTTTGTGACTTGTGACTGTGAGATATATTATGCATACATCACACCTTGTGACTTATGTGACAGTCACATACTTTAACTAAGTCCAGAATAAAGAAAAGTAAAAGTGAAAACTAAAATAAAATAAAAGAAAAGATAGAAAAGAAAAATAAAGAAGATAGAAAATAAATAAAAACTAAGTTCATTGTCCACAGCTCTGACATATAGTTCATTGCACTTTTTATCAAAGAACTCTACCATTTACTTAGAGTTGAGATTATATCTTCTAGAACCTAGCATCCATAGTCAAATAGATAAAAAGAGCAGATAAATTAAAAAGTTGACTAATATCTCTGAATTTTTATAAATAAGTGGTAGAGTTATTGGCACAACCTTCTTCTATTAGCAAAGTTTTATCACAACCATGATGTGTATTCTTTGATGTAATAGCTACCATTTAATACTGAGCATCTTTTATAGATAGGTTTTAAACTATATTAGCATATGTGTTAGAAATGTAAAAATGGGATTCTATTTGATTTTTCTTCTCTTTTCTATTCTATTCTATTTTTAGAACTATGGTTAGGGGTCAGTGGAATGTCACCTGTCACTGTCACATTATCACATGATCACATATTATAATGAAAACAGTAGAAAATTCTGGAAGGAATGATATCATACTATATGTTATATATATAGTAACCTTAAAACAGATACATGGCCATTTGGGGTAGGCTAAAGTAGTAGTGCACAGTCCTGTACAGAGTTCTCTATTGAGTTTTCTTGTGTTAATCCTAATATAAGATTCTATTCATTAATCAACTCTAAGATCTTTGAGTCATAATATTAGAACTCGATTTCTTTTCTTGAGACTGTCCAACACAGAACCCTCTCACATGCTTATTCTCTCACTATCCTCAACCAAAGAATAACACTGTCCTTTAGTCAAGTTATCCCTACCAATACCACTACTACTATCATCATCACTCTCACTAATTTCACCTCCTCTTCTTTATAATATGAGCCAATGTGGCCAAATCAACTATGAGTTTCTAGCTCAACAACAGCAGAAACAGCTTGCAGCACTGCAGGCACAAATTCAAGCCCTATTAGCAGTATAGGCAAGGGGAGCAACTTCTGGAGTGGAAGAAGTGGCTAGGCTACAAATGTTTGATGGGTGTTCCAAGAAAGTGTCAGGCTTTGTAACAGCCTAAAAACTCTATATCAGGATGAAAATGAGAAAAGTAATAGTAGAAGAGCAGATACAATGCATACTATCATATATACAAGGGTAATTAGCAGATGTATAGAAGAAGAATACATTGGAAAATTTAGAAGGAGAATTACTAGAATATGAAACAGTATGGGAGTTCTTGGCAGACATCAAGAAGGAGTTCAGAGAAGGAGACAAAGAGACACTCAAGATAACAGAACTGAAAAGGCTGGAGCAAAGAGGAAAGACAATAGAGAAATTTGTTTAAGAGTTCAGAAGAGCAGCCAGAGGAAGTGGATATGAGAGAAGGCCTTTAGTCAAAGAATTCAAGAGGGGTATAAATGGGACTATACACCAAGGACTTATGAAGTCAGAATAGCAGTCCAGCTCTATTAAGCAATGATATGATATGCTATTACTTTGAATAGAAACTGGAGGGAGAGTAGACAAGAAGAAGAGAGATTGAGGGGGCAACGAGACAATGGGACACAAGTCCCTAGGACAAACAACACAGAGGCACCTAGGCAACAATTGCTATAGCCTCAAGTTTGGCCAAGGAGACAAGAAGCTTCCCAACAATGGGTGCTAACAAGGCCTACCCCTATGGAAGGAGTAGAGAGAACAAATGTGGTCATGGTACACTCAACTCAGTGTGCAGGGTTTGTGCCCCACAACCTTATGCCATGGATGTAGATAGAGAAAATAGGAATTGCTATAGTTGTAGAGGGTTTGGCCACCTAACACAGAATTGTAGAAGATAAATCATAGGTTAGAGAAGAAGAGTGAAATATGAGAATAATCACAATAATGGACATAAAAATTTAAATGGGGAGAAAGATCTAATAGTTCTTGATTAGGTCTCAATGACAATAGGTTTTCAATGCTTTCTAGAGTAATGGAAAATACATCCTACTGCAACCTAAACAATAGGGATATATTAAGAGAAGTGACAGTAAAGATTGGGCTGGAGAGGATCAATATGCAAGAAGGAGTAACAGTGGAAGCATTGTTGGATAGTGGGGCTATAGAGCTAGTAATAAGTTCATAGTTTACAAGAAAGTAGGGATTCAAGCTGAAAAAAATGAAAAGACCAATTTATGTGAAGAATGTGGATGGGACTTTAAAGAAGGGGGGGCTGATAGAACACATGGTGGAGGTAAACATTTACTACCAGAAACATAGGAAGAGGATGGAAATGAATGTAATAGGAGGACAGAAGTGAAGTGTGATTTTGGGAATGCTCTGGCTTATCCACCACAACCCTGAAATTGACTGGAGAACAGGAAAGGTAAAAATAACAAGGTGCCCAGAGAAGTGTGGAAAGCAGTGGAGACCAAAGAAGAGGAAATCAGGGTGGGAAAAGCAGAAGGAAGAAGAAAAAAAGAGGAAGAGGGAAAGAAATAAAAGGAAGAAGAGCAAAAAGAGAAAGAAAAGGAAAAACCAAGAAAAGAAAGAACAATGGAAGTGAAGAAGGTAGCAAAAGAATGGGAAATCTGAGATGAAAAAGAGGTAGTGAAATCAGAGGAAGAGGCAAAAAAGCTAGTACCAGAGAGGTTCCACAAGTGGATTCACATCTTGGCAAGAAAATCAGTGAAAGGATGTCTACAAAAGAGAAGAGAGAAAGGAAGTGCATGAATTCATTTCTGAACAATTGGGGAAAGAGTATATCAGACTCTCAAAGTTACCTCAAATGGCACCTGTATTCTTCATAGGGAAAAAGAATGGAAAAAAGTGTATGGTACAGAACTATAGGTATCTTAATGAATGGACTGTTAAGAATAATTACCTTCTACCTCTTATTTCAGACATCATAGAAACATAGACATGAAAAAGGTATTTATCAAAGATGGACTTAAGATAGGGGTATAACAATGTACAAATAAAGGAGAGAGACAAGTGGAAGGCAGTATTCACCACACTAGAGGGGTCATTTGAGCCAACTATGATGTTTTTCAGATTAATGAATTCACTGGTGACTTTTCAGACTATGATGAATAAAATCCTATAGAACCTCATCAACACTGAGAAAGTGGTAAGTTTTATCAATGATGTGATTGTAGGAACAGAACCAGAGGAGAGACATAATGAAATAGTGGAAGAAGTGGTGAAGAGGTTAGTAGAGAATGACCTATATGTAAAACCAGAAAAATGCAAATAGAAGATGAAGGAAGTAGGGTTTTTAAGAGTAGTAATAGGGCTAGAAGGGATTAAAATAGAAGAAGAAAAGGTGAAAAGTGTTTTGGACTGGCTGACTCCACAAGGGGTTAAAGACATACAGAAGTTTTTAGGATTGGCAAATTACTATTGCCAATTTATTAAAGACTAAAAACTTTGCAGCAATAGCTAGACTACTACATGATATGGTAAAGAAAGACCAGAAGTGAAAGTGGACAGAATGACAGGAGAAGGTATTTGAAGAATTGAAGGAGAGATTTACAAAAGAACCAGTGCTGGCTGCACCAGACTTGGATAAGAAAATAAGAATGAAAGTAGATGCATCAGACTATGCAACAGGGGAAGTACTATCAATGGAGTGTGAAGATGGATGATGGAGGCCAGTAGCTTTCCTCTCAAAGTCTCTAAATGAGACAAGAGAAATTACAAAATTTATGACAAGGAGATGTTGGTAGTTATAAGAGGACTAGAAAATTGGAGGTATCCATTAGAGGGCACAAAATTCAAGCTTGAGGTCTGAACAGATCATAAAAACTTGAAGTACTTTATGAAGACACAAAAGTTGAACAGAAGACAGACTAGATGGGCCTTAGATTTGTCTAGATTTGACTTTACCTTGAAACATATTTTAGAAACAAAAATGGGGAAAGCAGATAGACTTAGTAGATGACCAGACTGGAAAGTAGGAGTAGAAAAAAACAATGACAATCAGGTATTCATTAAAGATCATTGGCTTCATAGTTTATTAGAAGTAGTAATAGAGAGACCAGAAGTAGACATATTGGAGAAAATAAAAATAGCTAGAAGTAAGAATGAAGAAGTAGTTAGAGTAGTAGAAGAGATGAAGAAGACAGGAGTAAAAGTATTAAGAGGAGAAGAGTGGCAGGTAGAGGGAGATCTAGTATTGAAAGAGGGAAAAATCTACATACTAAAGGATGAAACATTGAGAGTGGAAATAATCTGGTTACATCATGATATACCAGTAGCAAAACATAGGGGAAGTGAAAGATGACAGAATTGATAACAAAAAATCATTGGTGGCCAGGGGTAATGAGAGATATGGGAAAATATATAGAGGGTTGTTATATATGTCAAAGAATGAAGAACAGGACAGAAGTGTCAGAGTTTAAGATAAAGGACTTTAAATATTTTATTTCTGCTTCTTATTTTTCATTTTCTTTTCTTTATGTTTTTTTTGAGGACTTAGGATTAGGGATGACATGATGTCACTGTCACACTGTCACATGTCACATGGAAGAACATAAAAGGATCTGGAAGGATGATGTCATATAGCATATTTTACACATGTTGACCTTAAAACAAACACATGGCTATTTAGGGTAGACTAGAAGTAGTCAGCACAGTCCATGGAGTTTTAGTATATAAAGGTAGACAATCCTGTACAGAGTTCTCTATTGAGTTCTCTTGTGTTAACCTAATACAAGGTTCTATTCATTGACTCACTCTAAAGTCTTTGAGTTGTAATAAGAAGAGTTAGTAGGAAAGTTGAAGTTGAGCAAGGTTCCAGATAAACCATGAATACATCTAACAGTGGATTTCATTATAAAGTTACCATTAGTAGCTGGGAAAGATACAATTCTGGTGATCTATAACAGACTGTCCAAAATGACTCATTTTGTGGCAACAATGGAAGAAATGATAGCAGAAGAACTAGCAAGATTGTTCAGAGACAATGTGTGGAAGCTACACAGGTTACCAGTGAGTGTGGTATTAGACAGAGGACCACAGTTTGCAACAGAATTGACTAAGGAGTTGAATCAAATGTTGGGAATTAAAACAAAGTTGTCAATAGCATTTCACTTACAAACCAATGGTCAGACAGAAAGAATAAACTAAGAGCTAGAACAGTATCTTAGATTCTTCATTGATTATAGACAAAAGAACTGGCCAGAATGGTTAGCATTAGCTGAGTTTGCAGTTAACAACAAGATACATTCAGCAACAAAGGTGTCTCCATTTATGGTAAATTATAGGAGGAAGTTAAGAATGGGAACAGACATTAGAAAAAGTGGAAAAGTGGAAAAGGTAACAAAATTTGCAGAAAGAATGAAGAAAGTACAAGAAGAGACAAGAGTAGTGTTAAGAAAAGTACAGAAGGAGATAAAACAACAAGTGAACAGGGAGAAAGAATGGAAGATAGGTGATAAAGTAATGCTGAGTACAAAAGACCTAATATTCAAAGAATGACCAGCAAGATAACTAGTGGACTAATATATGGGCCCATATATCATTGACAAGGTAGTTTCAACCAACATGATCAAGCTGAAACTGCCAACTATAATGAGAATTCATCTAGTCATAAACATTAGTCAAGTAGTATGGTATAAGGAACAAGTAGAGGGGCAGAGAGCAGAGAAGGTGAAACCAGCAAAAGTAGAGGGAGTTGAAGAGTGAGAGGTAAAAAAAATATTAAACAAAAGAAAAGCAAGAGGAGTGGTAAAGTACTTGGTATAATAGAAGAGATTTACAGCAGAACATGATAGTTGGGAAAGGAAGGAAGATTTGGAGAATGCAAAAGAAGTGGTAGCAGAGTTTGAGGGGAGAGTAAATACAGAAGTAAAACAACAAGAGCAGTTAGACATGGCAAAAGAAAAGGACTTTAAAAGGGAGGAGTTACCAGGAAAATATATGACAAAAATGTTATATGGATGGGATAATGGAAAGTTTGAGGAGGAATATCTGAGGAAGTTAGAAAGAAATTGGCTAAAGTGAAAGTCAGTTTCTCCAGAGGAGAAACTTTAAAGAGAAGATGATGTTAGAAATACAAAAATGGGATTCTATTTTATTTTTCTTTTCTTTTCTTTTCTTTTCTATTTTTGGAACTAGGGTTTGGGGTTAGTGGGATGTCACCTGTCACTGTCACATTATCACATGATCACATGCCATGATGAAAACAGTAGAAAACTCTGGAAGAAATGACATCATATCATGTATTATACATATAGTGATCTTAAGGCAGACATATGGCCATTTAGGGTAGGCTAAAGTAGTAGTGCACAGACCAGTAGTCTAAGGTATATAAGATAGACAATCCTGTACAGAGTTCACTATTGAGTTCTCTTGTATTAATTCTAATATAAGATTCTATTCATTGATCAACTCTAAGGTCTTTGAGTTGTAACAATAAGTCCAAGATGGAGAGTATCTTGATCTTCACAGAGAGGATGATATCTGCACATGAGAAAGCAAAGTCTACTATCCAGAAGTTCTGTAATAATATGACATAATACTACAATTAACAATATACTCTAGTTTAAATATTCTATCCTAGTAATAAGATATTTTTCAACTCCTCAAATATTCATATCACATGTCCCTTTACCAAATTATCACATCACCATCTTGGACCTTATATAGTAAAAAGCAAGTAGAACCTATGTCATGTTACTATTTGAAGCTTTCTTTTGTATTACAAAGGTTATATCTAGTATTTCATATTGTCAAGCTTATTGCTGTCTCTAGAGACCTCATATCTAGGAAATGTTCAAAGCCCTCTCCAAACCTTGTTATCATTGATGGAGAAGAAGAGTAGGAGATAGAAAATATTCTAGATAGTTACTAGCATTATAAAAAGTATTAATATTTGATTAAGTGAAAAGGATTTGGCTATTAGGAAATACTAGCATTAAATAAGCCTAGATCCACTCTATGGGAGCTTAGTTGCACTTCTAAGCTGGTCATCATCTAGATTAGCTTCTAATGGACTAGTAACTGTTTCTAATTATTCTGATTTCTGTTGCCTAGTCTACTATAGTAATACTATAGTTATTTAGTTAATTATAGTTATAAATATTGATTAGTCAAGTGTACAGACTATATACTTAGACCATCCTACTATGGTATATATGATAGGAATATAACAGTAGAATACCTTATCCAAATATCAACTGAAGTTTCTGGGCACTTACAACTCCTCAATTCCTCTTATATTGGCCTAGAAGCAAACTTCTAGAATAATATCTTGGAGATGTTAGTACTAGATAAAGTGGCACAGTTCTATCAACTTAATCCTCAAATCCTGTGGTTTATTCAAGTGACTAACTTTGAGAACATCAAGTTTAGACCTATACTACTTGCTTTAAGTAGTAGTAATCTTAAGGGGAATGGATGTAAGAAGACTACAAACTCCAATATTCAATGTTAAAAATGTGGAGTTTGTTATACTAGCTCTATTACTCTGTAGCCCAACTCTAACTACTTCTAGCACCTTTGTAATTATTACCCTATCTCTCTTGTTGCTATCAAATAAGTACTTACTATTTCTAGACACTATTCTAGATGTTTCCACCAGAATGCCTAACTATCCAAACACTCTTATTCCTTGCTTAGTCAGTACTGTTCTGTCTGATTAGAATGTATCTTAGAATATTTAGCATAATTGCTATCTTTAAGTTGTTCTCCTAGATTTCTCCTGGAGATAAGCTTTTACTTGGTGTATTATGTAGACACTAGACTTAGGTTTCTTCTGAAGAGTGCAAACTTTATATAACTCCATGTTTCTACCCAGTTTCCCTAATACTAGCTGGCTCTTCTTTATACTTAAAACTTGGCTTTTTGGTTAAGAATAACTAGCAGTTATGATGACTGCTAGTTGAAAATAAAGAGAGAGTTTGAAGAATAGGCAATATTACAAACTCAAGACCTTAGAGCAAGTTAAAAAAAAACCTTGTATTAGGGTTAATACAAGAGAACTCAATAGGGTTTCAAGTTCAAAGTGTCTATCTTATATATACTAGACTACTGGTCTATACTATACTAACTCTAAAGACTATGTATACTATATACCATTGACATGTGGAATGATATCATTGTTCTAAATCCTTTTATATACTTCTGTGTGACATGTGACCAATGTGTGACAGTTTGTGACATCATGCTAACCCATAACCCAAAGTTCAAAATAAATAGAAATACAAAACAAAACAAAAAAGTTAAGTCTACTGTTTTCAACTCTAATATTTATTCTACTACTAAGACTTTTTTAGACACTATCTCATTCTGGTCCATGTTTGTGATTCTTCTATTTATATTTCCAACCACCTGGTATAATCATTTTAAGATTAGTTCACCAATATTCTACTTAATATTCTGATTGATTGGTATGTAATAGCTAGAAGTATTTAAAACTACTATCACCTCTAGAGAACTCTATTTTATTCTCTTAGAATTCTCTAAAGTTGTAAACTTTGTATAATTCTATACACTTTGCCAGTTGTTCTAACAGTTTCCTTTTTCAGACATCAACTGGTATATTACTAATCCCTTTATGCCTAAAATATTCTAAGTAGACTTAGTTGTTTTCCTTTTTTCTAGTCTTTTATAATTTTTCTTTTATAGTTTAGTTTTCCTATTTCTTTCTTGAAACTTTGCTAAGAGCATGATATCATATCTGTCACACAGTCATGTAAATTAATAGAATGTTATTGAACCCTTATATTTTATTTTGATTTTATTTTATTTTTATCTATTTTCTTTGATTTTCTTTTTCTTTTCTTTTCTGTTTCTTTTATTTCTTAAACAATGAAGAGACACATGACCACAGTCATATGATACATCACATCATATGATGTTATAAATTTAGAATATAGTAGAAGGAACTGGAATAATGATGTCAAAGACATAGTTATAATATGTTTACCTTGTGATAACAGTATAGTGGACTTATAAATGACATATGTACTTTAGGGTAGGGTTATTTATCAATAGCATGGACCATGTATCCATTGTATAAATAGTGCAAAAATGCATCAGGGACTCCTTGTCAAGTTTTCTTATGATCTTTATAAGATACTTTATCTATAAGTTTACTTAAGTAGTCTATTAGTTGTCTTGACTAGTGGTTGCCATAACAACCAACTTCTAGAGATATATAAAGTAGACTACTCTGTAGTAGAAACTCTATTAAGCTCTCTTGTGTCACTTTATATACAAGAAGTCATAACAGATTTCTTTGTTGAGAGTTACTAGCAGTTGTGATAATTATTAGTCAAGAATCAAAAGAGAGTAAGAAGGCAAGATCTTAAGATAAAGAGCCAATAAATTAGTTTAACATTGAGTTCTACTGTTGTATAGTTAACAAGAGAATTACTACTTATACAAATAGCACTTAGTTGTTACAACTTAAGACTTAGTGACTAGTCAAAAGAAGAACCTTGTATAGGTTTATACAAGAAAACTTGATAGAGTTTTAAGTACAAAGTGTCTACCTTATATACACTAGGCTAATAGTCCACACTACACTAAACATAGCCTACCCTAAAGAGCATATGTTATCTATAAGATTAATATGTAATAAACATGTTGTATAATATCATTGTTCTGAAACTTTTTATATTCTTTTGGATGACATATGATGATGTAACTGTGACTGTGATATGTGACATAGTGTTATGTTGTGTGACAGTTTGTGACAGTCACATATGATGTTATGCTAACCTCTAACTCTAAGTCCAAAAATAAGAAATAAAAATATATATAGAGTCTATTATCTTCAACTCTAATATTAGTCTGTATATAGTACTTCTACCCTAAAGTTTATAATGTAATAATCTACTAGAACATTCTACTTTCTTTTATATTATATAAATAGTCACATATCTCATTGAAAAAAAGAATAAAAATTAGAGTATTTTATAATATAGTAAATATACTAGTGTTAATTCTTATACTACTCATAATAGCTCTCTGTTAACCAATATCATTTACTAACTAGCTGCTAGTTATTCATACTATGCTTTGCTTACTATCTATACTTTCTTTCAACATAAGATATTATAAATATATTACAAACTTCATTTAACTTGTATCTCTACAACTAGTAAATCAATTCTCACAAACCAAGTTGTACTGGAAAGCCTCAAAATGAAAGCTATTTGCACATATGTTAAATATATAAAAGTGACAACAGATTATTGAGATATCAGACTATCAGTAACTATAAGTTTCATTGGCTATTATCTCAGGAACAACTAAACAGATTTCCATAATCAAACTTGCATTAGAAAGCCCTCATCAAACTGTCTCTGATGATATATCATACATTACATGAAGATTAGTATTTATAAAGATACAAGCATATCAAATATAGTAATATAATTAGTTTTCTTATCTAACATTTTGATATATACATCTTCTCTTCTTTTAACACTCTATTTTCTATTTGTCTCCCCTCAATACCTTAACTCCTGTCTTTTTTTATTTCTTTTACAACTTTTACCATCTTCTTATCTTTTCTTCTTGTATCACTCATCCTTTCTAATAACTCTGTTTCTAGTTTTTCTATAACTACCTCTGTTATACTCCTCATCTATTTCTCTCTTATCAAATTTTGATTTTTATTGTTATTTTCTACTCCTACCTTCCAATCTGGTCTCTTACTCAGTCTATCTACTTTTTCCATTTAGATATTTAGCATATACTTCAAAGTGAAATCAAACCTTAACAAATATAAGGCTCATGTTTTTAGTTGTCAGACATAGTTTATACTTAAGGGCAAAAAAGTCTACAAAATTTAGGTGAAGTTCAGAACAAGTATGAGAACTTATCCAAAAATACAATATTGCAGACTTTTGTGAACAACTCTGACTGCAGCTTATGTGATGTGCTATCTACTTGTTGCTTGGTTACAACTTTAGATAGGAAAAAACAGAGTCAAGATAGCAAGTACTTGATGGAAATAAGTGTGTTTCTACTGATATTAGAGTTTGATATCAAAGATGTTTAATTATCAAACTAAAGATTACAGTGTATCTACCAGTCCATGAATACTAAGATAAGTGTCTAAAATACCTGGATACTCAAGTGGTGCTATTACTACATAATCTGACAGTTCTCTATATCAAGTAAGATCAGTGTTTATGCTTAGCTCTAGTAGCTGGACAGATGTTTAATAACATAGAGTAAGACACTAATAGAGTTTAGTGTTTGGAATAGAAATAAACTCCACTGTTGAAGACTGAATACTTATGAAGTTGTAATGTAGGCAAGTCTATTATGAAATATGAGCTAATTGTGGGGTTTGAGAAGAGAGTAAGTCCATCATACAACTTTTGCTCTTCTTTGATAGTTTGAGGTACTGGCTAAGTCAATACCACTTTTATGTTCTTCCTCTCATTTCATTCATACTATTATATTATTAATAAAACTTACTATCTGTTCTATGTTTATTCAGTCTTACAATAACTCATTTACCATAGGAAACATGGCTGGTGAATTTGTTAATCCAGAAAACATGATTGTTAGTTCAAATTATTCTTCTAGCATTATAAATGCTACCTTCCACTCATCTCCCTACTTAATCCTTACATTATTATATTTCTATCTTGAATCTAACTTAGTAAAGACTTTCTTCATCTCAATATTTTTGATGATAGCAGAGATCAATGGTAATAGATAGTAAAGAACACTGGAACCATCTGAGATAATTTTGATGCCCTTATGTACTCCTTTCTCAACTGTTCATTTACAAACTTATATATTCTCTTTCTGAATGTAAACTCTTCTTTCAACTCTATTGCATAATTTCATACCTTTATAGTGGGTATATGCTTGCTATTCTTCTTCCCAAATAGTTTGAGCCACTTATGAAAGCATTCTGGTACTATATTTTTTGCTTTCTTTCTTGTTTTATTATTTCTTTTTCTTCTTCTCATATTTCCCATTTCTTTATCTACTTCTTTATATTTACTACCTTGTTTCCTGACTATTGCTTTTTAGACTTCTTTTTTTTTCTATTTCTATTTCTTCTTCATTCTTTGAACTTCTGCTTCTACTATCTTAATTTCATCTACTTTAGCCTCCACTGTCTTTCATATTCTTTTAGACAATTTGTTATCTTGACTTCTTCTATTTCCCAGTTAATTTCTGGATTATAACAAGCTAGCCATAACATCCACAAAATCATATTCCACTTTTCCCTTCTTATCACATTTATTCCTATCCTCTCTCTATATTCTTTATTAACAAAATTAATTTTTATGATTCTAGAATTCTATGTCATTCCACTTGATTTTTCCTGCTCTTTGGTTATTGGATACAACTGGCTCACCCAACACAATCTGTTGATTGATTAAGTAAATAGATTAATAACTTTCCATTCATCTTTGCAGGAAAATATTGCTTTGCTCTGCATTGTAACTAGCACACTATTAGCAACTCTATTAACTCTTGACAACTTTCTGTATTCACCAGACCCCATGGTTTTCATACTAATATCTAAAACCTCTGTGTCTACTTCTGAGCAGTCTAACATCACTATTATTGATACTGTAGCTTTTTTCTATATATCAAAATCTCCAAGCTCTAGTAAATTTTAAATTTATCTTTGCTCCTTGGATGACCAGATAGGCTTTATACATCTTGTGGAGTCTGCTTTTAATCTCTCCAATGTTTTCCTTGAGTATCAAAAATTTGCCAATATCTTTAGTAAATACAAAACTAAAGTTCTTACTTCTCATTATTTAAAATTTATCTGGAAGAAGGTGTGCAACCTCTGGTTGGCACTATTTACTCTTATTCAGCATCTGAACAAAAAGTTCCAAAGAAATTCATTGAGAAAAACCTCAATATATGTTTCATCTGACTAACTTTCTCTTTGTATAGTATTCTAGTTCTTTTTATTAAGGAAAAAAATGGATCACTGTATCTCTGTGTTGACTTCTGCAGTATTAACCACATTACAAAAAGAATCACTATTCAATTCTGCTCATTTAAAACTTACTAGACTCATCTTACAAAGTCTAAGTATATACCAAGATAGATCTTTGTCATGCATACTATCTGGTCCACATTACTAATGGAAACAAATTGAAAACTGCTTTCAGAACTTGTTATGAATCATTTAAGTGGTTTCTAATACCATTCAGCCCTACTAATACCCCCAGTCTTCCAATAATTCATAAACAACATGTTTGTGTTATAATCTATCTTAATAATATACTTATATACTCTAGTGACATTTATACATACTACCAGTATGTCAAAAAAGTGCTCAAATGACTGTATAAAGCTAGTCTCTATGCGAAAGTAGAGAAGTGTGACTTTCATTCTAAGTTAGTAGAGTATCTAGAATATATCATTTTTCTTTCTAAACTTACTATATCTAATGATAAAGTGAAAATTATTTAGAATTGGCCAGAACCAAAAGAAATCAAGAATATCTAGTTCTTTTTAGGTTTCACAAATTTTACCATTGATTTATCCTCAACTATTCAGACATTATCATCTTACTAATTCACCTTATCTGGAAAAACATCTCCTGAGAGTTTAACAACTTCTGCAATAATGTTTTTAACTCCCTTAAGAAGATATTCACCTTCATACTCATTCTAACTCACTAGATTCTTAATACTTAACTCAGTGTGAAAACAAATACCTCTAGCTATGCTGTCAAGATCGTTGATGGTGGACTTTATTTTTATTTTCTCTTTTCACTTTATTTTATTTTTCTTCTTCTTTTTCTTTTCTTTTTCTATTTTTAGAACAACTTGGGTTAGGGTTTATCTGTCACACTGTCACATCAGTCACAGGTTGATGGCATAGTCACAAGACTGATCATGGGACTTGAGAGAATGGAATAAAAGGTTCTAGAATAAAGTGACGTCATACAACATGGATAACACATGTTGACCTCATGTTATACACATGGTCATTTAGGGTAGGGTGCACAGCAGTGAGCACAGACCATGAGTAGTAGTATATATAAGGTAGACTACTTTGTACTAGGAACTCTATTGAGTTCTCTTGTGTCACTCAATACAAGAGTTGTTCTTTCGTCTTACTCTAAGGACTTAAGATCATAACATATACTCTTATTGCCATTCTTTCTACTATAGATAAAAATAACAAAGTTTACCCAGTTACATTTCACTTTCAGACTTTCTCCTCTACAAAGCTA
>Ga0157358_1000656_pt1 | contig 14664 bp, 5 predicted proteins | sample AttcapACBM2_FD_111484 | JGI IMG/M metagenome (GOLD analysis project Ga0157358, IMG submission 111484) | Fungus gardens microbial communities from leaf cutter ant in Botucatu, State of São Paulo, Brazil - Atta capiguara ACBM2 | ecosystem: Host-associated > Fungi > Mycelium > Unclassified ...
CACTCTTTTTATTTAACCATCTGTTTGTGGATGGAATGATGTCAACAACTTTGTCTCAATTTCCAACATTTTATTCAGCTTCTTTGTCAGCTCTGCTGCAAATTGTGGTCTTTTATCTAAGATAATACTCTTTGGCAACCCATGCAACTTTCACACATTATTCTTGAATAACCTTGCCAATTCTTTCACTAATGTCTCTTCTATTGTTGCTATAAAATGTGCCATTTTTGACAACCTATCACAGACTACTAGAATCACATCCTTCTCAGCTACTAATGGCAACTCAGTAATAAAGTCCACTATTAAATGTGTTTATAGTTTTTCTAGAACCTCATTTGCCATCAACTTTTCCACTGCATTTTCTAACACATATTACGACCATCTACACATTTTCCTATGTCTTTAGTTATCTCTGGCCACCAGTAGTTCCTTGTCACCAACTCTGTTATCTTCCATCTTTTTCTATATCCTGCTACTGGTATATTATGGTATGGCTGAATTATCTCTATCCTTAACTTCTCATTCTTTGGTATATATACCTTCCCCTCTTTTAACACTAAATCTCCTTTTACTTGCCATTTATTACCTCTCAGTACTTTCACTCCTGCCTTCTTCATCTCTTCTACTACTCTAACCACTTCTTTGTCTTTCTCTCTAGCTATTTTTATTTTTTCTATTATATCCACTTCAAGCTCATTATGTTCTTCTTCTTTTTCTATCCCTATTATAACATTATTTATGAAACTTACTACTTCTCTAGTATTGATTAAGTCCCAAAGAATTTCATTTATTATTGTTTGAAACATTGCTGGAGAATTTGTAAGTCCAAAGAATATTACTGTTGGTTCAAACAACTCTTCTGGTATCATAAATGCTGTCTTCCACTTGTCCTCCTCTTTTATTTGTATATTATTATATTCTCATTGTAAATCTAAACTTTTTTAGTACTTATATTTTCTACAATATCCAAAATAAGAGGCAAAGGATAATTATTCTTAATGGTCCATTTATTTAAATATCAATAGTCCTGTACTATATGTTTCTTACTGTCTTTCTTTTTTATAGAAAATACAGATGCTATTTGAGGCAACTTTGAGGGTCTAATATACCCTTTCTATCAGAGTTGCAAAAAATGGACTTCATTTATTTTATTTTTCTTTTCCATTTTCATTTTTGATTTATTTGTTAGAGTTTAATGTGATATTATAATTTATCATCACAAACTATCACAATATGATGCTGTGTCAGGTATGGTTCACACTGGGGTAGAAGTCTGCAGAATAGACTTAGAGATGAGTGAACTTGTGGAATGACCTTGGCTTCAGCTTATATACTGTGCTGTCTGTCTGTTGTGTGGTCACAACTTCAGATGATAGGAAGAAGTCCAAGATAGGAGTGAGTGCTGATTGGTGTGTTGTTATTGAATACTGGAGATTGAGTTCAATAAGAGTTATCTTTATTGATTATCAGACTAGCGAATTATAGTGTAACTACTAATCTTTTATACAAATGGATAGTATAGGAGATGCTTGGGGTTTCAGTGGTAAACCCCTATTACTCTGAGTGGAGGTTTCAGTGTAGAGACACTGATAGGAGTAACTCCATCATAGAAGACTGAGTTGAATAGGAGTACTTCCACTGTGGAAGACAGAATATCCAGATAGTTGCAGCACTGCCATAAGACATGTTGCGAGGAAGGTGAGCTTGTATAATTTGGAGATGATATTACCATGGAGATGTAATTTCCAGATAGGTGGACTTGTATATGACATGTTGTCATAGTTACATCATCATACAATTACATGATATGATAGAAGGTAGTAGAAGCTTCTGGAATAATGACGTCATACAATATATTATACACATAGTCATTTAGGATAGGCTAGAGTAGTAAAGCACAGACTATTAGTTTCAGTATATAAGATAGACAAGCTTATATAGAGTTCTTTATTGAGTTCTCTTGTGTTAACCCTAATATAAGGTTCTTCTTATTGACCAACTCTAAGATTTTTGAGTTATAACACTTTCCTCAGTTATTCTTTTATAAACTTGTATATCTCTTCTTTTTTCTTTCTTGATAACAGATACAATTTTCTCTTTTTTAACACAAATTTCTCTTTTACCTCTATTACATAATCTCACAACTTCTTTGTTGGTATCCTCTCACTTGATTTCTTTCTAAAAACATAGATCTATTTATAGAGTCTCTGAAAGACTAATTTCTCAACTTTTTTTTTAGATTTTGCTACTTCCTCTTTCTCATTTCAAATTTCCTATTTCTTTGCTATCTTCTTTACTTCTATTATTCTCTTCTTTTTTGGTTTCTTTTTCTTTATTTCTCTACTTCTTCTTTTCTTACTTCTTTTCTTCTTCTTCTCTTTTCTCTTTCTCTTTCTGTTTCTGCCACCCTGATTTTCATTGCTTTAGTCTCCACTACTTTCTACACTCTGTTTGATTTCTGATACTAATATCATTCCCTTTGAATTCTTTAGCATGTAGTTAAGGGCTAGTACTGTATAGTTCTTGTTGTACCCTAGTGTAACCTCTCTTTTACCTAACTTCTATCAGTACTTCATATAGTAGTAAAGGCCTTCTCATGTTTTTCTTATTTCTTTCATATTGTTTTCTCAAGGATGCCTTACCAATTCCTTATGGTCTATATGTATATATAGTAGTAGATACAGTTTTGTATCTTTATACTTCACTAATTAATCATTCTTTCCTCTTTTACTAGAATCTTTGTCTAAGTTACAATCTAAGCCAAGCTTAGGATCATAACACAACTAGTTTCTCAGAATCACTGGTAGCTTCAGATGCCAAGATACATTAGTTACTATGTCAGCACTTGTTGTGGCAACTACTAACCAAGACAGTCAATAGTGTACTAAGTAGTTTTATAAGATGAGAGTCTTATAGAGATTACAAGAGAACTTGACAAGAAGTTCCTGATATATTGCTATCCTATTTATACTATAGATATATGGTCTGTGCTAACAATAAATAACCCTATCCTAATGTCCATATGTCAGCTATGAGTGCACTATATATATATTATAAAATAAATATGCTATAGATATATATCTTGACATTATTCTTTTAATAACTTCTCCTAAGTTTTAGGCCTATGATATAATGTTATGTGACACATGATGTGACCACAGTCACATACCTCTTTTTTATTTTTTATTTTTTTTAAAATTAACAATTTATCATATAGTACTCAATAGCAGATTGTGGTAACTACTTTATAACTACATTATATAAGACTAAATCTACAGAGAAATGGAAAAGAAAAGGAAAATAAAAGAAAAGAAAAGAAAAAGAAAAAAGAAAAAAAAGAGAAAAGTAATACTAAGTATAGAAAAGTAAAAGTATTACAACTACAATATTATGTAATGCTTTCTCCAAAGAAAAAAGTATTTTAGGTTAAATTCTAGAAAAGTAATGAAGTGGTTAATAGAGTCTCTTCTTAAATTCCAATAATTATTGAACCTTTTATACTCATAAAGAATATGATGTTTAGTTTCAATTGAATAGGTACTATATGGACAATTAAATTACTTTTGAGGGAAGAATTAAAGATAATATTTATCAAATATGCAAAGTTTAGATGCTAGCTTTTTTATTTAATCTTTTTTTCTTTTTCTTTTTTGATTTATTTTTCTTTTCTGTGAACCTAAGGTTAGGGTTAGAGTGACGAGATCACACTATCACATATTAGTCACATCAGATAACATGGTCACAGTAATGATCACAGAGTCATAAGATACATGGAAGGATATAGAAGATTTTAGAGAATAATATCATACAACATGTAGAATACATGTTGATCTTGAGGTGAACATATAGTCTTTAGAGTAAGCTAGAGAAGTAGTTAGTATAGACTATCTAGTTTGGTATATAAGGTAGACTAGTTTGTACAGAGCTCTCTATCGAGTTCTTATATGTTTAATTTGAATACTGTTATGAGACACTCTGGACATGGACAATTTTTATTTTATTTTATTTTATTTTCTGACTTTATAGGAATTTTGTTTTTCTTTTCTTTTCTTTTTAGGGATGATGAAGAGGCACGTGACATCGCAGTCACATGACATGTCACATGATGTGATGTCATAAGCCTAGAACATAGTAGAAAGATCTAGAAGATGATGTTAGGGCACATGTATGCAACATGGTGGCCTTGAGTAGAAAATGAGGTGGACATGAGGTTGTAGCATGAACCAGATGTATTTAGTATATATATAGGATGCTAATTTAGCAGAGACTCCTTGTTGAGTTCTCTTGTGAATACCCACATTATACTTCTACTTTGAGGTTTACTCGTTAGTGAGATCATTTGTCCTTTGTGATAAGTGGTTGCCACAACAAATACAAGGTTTCTCTTTATTAATCCATTCTAAGGCTTTTAAATTATAACAATATTTCCCTATTAGGGCATAGTTGGTAATAGCTTTTATGGCTCTTGTACACAAAGAGTTAGAGTGCCTGGAATATTTAATCTATGATCCTCTTTTGATATAAGAAGGTTCAATGGGATTAAGATCATTATTTAAGAGATTAAGGAAATATATGTCTTTGAGGTTGAATGCTTGAAAGTTCATATGCCAATTTCTAACAATACTATCACATTCATTTTTAAAAACCCCATAACATCTTGCTAGGACCTAATAGTGTGAGGTTGAATTTCTTTGTTTTTTTATCTACCAAATAATGAAGATTGTTATGATTAATACCTCATGTCTAACAGGTGAATGTTTCATAGACAACATGTGTTTGGGTTCTTTTATTTATAGTTTCATTACCTTATGTTTTCCTCATGTATGATCAGTCAGCACCTCATGTAGTAGTGGAGGCTTCCTTATTTTCTATGACTCATTTTCTTATGGACTACATATGTTTTACTTATAGTTACTAGGTATATATAGCTGTAGATACAAGCCTGTATCTTTACACTTTACCAATTGACTCATTCCTATCTCTTAACTCAAGTCTTTGCCTAAGTTGCAACCTGAGCCAAGTCTAAGATTGTAACAAAGATATGATTTACTGTTGTTATGATATTATTTCTTTCAGAACCTTCTACCATATTCTAGATAATATGTGACTGTAACTGATATGTGACAGTTTGTAACAGTAATATGTGATGTCACACTAACCCTAACCCTAAGTTCCAAAATAAGAAAAAAATGAGAGAAAAAAAATAAAAATAAGCTAAGTTTATTATTCACAATTCTGAAAACAAGGGTAGGTACTTGTTGTCAGTTATAATATTTAGCTATGTCTTTCTAAAACTTTTAGATTATAGATCTTGCTTTTTTTTAGTGCTAACTTCACTTGTTTTATGAATTCTGTGATACTATTTATAAAGGGACATGAATTCTTAGGCTTTTTAGATCTTTTGTAAATTCTGAACTCTGTAACAATACTTTACAATAAAGCTTTGTTACTTTCTTCTAATATAAATTCTGAATTCTATATACAAATACTTCCTCTTTTCTGCTATTACCTTCAAAGTAAACCTAATAGCTTCTTTCATTTGCTGGTAAAAATTCCAAATTTTATTTCTTACCTCTGACTATATAGACTTTATTATTTCTTAGTTATACTAGTGTTAATTTATCAGATTAGTATACAGCCTAGAGTATATAAGATAGTTGCTACTTCTAGAAACTATTCTATTCTCTTAGATCTTTTAGAAGTCATGTTTCTAGTGTACTTCTACAATATAACTATAACTTAGGTTTTTTCAAAGTTTGAAGTACAAACTTCATGCATCTACTGTAGTTACTTTAACAACAGAATAAAATCTTTACTTGGGGACTGTGAAGCATTTTGGCTTAATAATCTAGAACTATTTATCTTAATTGTTATAATCTCAAGACCTTAGAGTAGATCAAGAAAGTAAATCTTGTATTAAGATTAACACAAGAAAACTTAATGGAGTTCTTAGTACAAAGTTGTCTATCTTATATACTCTACTAGATAGTCTATGCTACTACTGCATTTAGCCTATTCTAAGAACCATGTGTAAACTATAAGGTCAACATGTGTTATGACATCACCATTTTTAGAATGTTTTATTCTGTTTCATTGTAACCATATGATTGTGTGACTATGATAGTGACAGTGATATGTGACAGTTGTGACCATGATGTCATGCTAAACTCTAACCCTAAATAAAAGAAGTAATAAAAATGAAAATAAAATGAAAATAAAATAGAAAAATAAAAATAAAATAAAGTCCATTGTTTACAATTCTAACATTAATGTCTTGATATCTCTCTTCTTTCCTTACTTTTCAAACAATGTCTGTATAAGGGGATATAGCTTCTTGTACCCTCAGACCTTTTGCAAATATCAAATATTATAAGGTTTACTACAGGGTTATACTGTTACAAATTCCAAAACAAACTCCATGAGATTACAGCACTATTTCCTGGTCCAAATCCCAAACCTCATATACAAACTGTTACAATCTTAAGCTTGGCTCAGATTACAACTTAGATAAAGACTTGAGTAAGAGAGAAGAGAATGATGAATTGATAAAGTATAAAGATACAGGATTGTATCTACAACTATATATATCTAATGAAAAAGGATAGTATTCTTGAGGAAAACAATAAGAGAAATATAAGGAGAACATGTGAAAGCCTCTACTACTACATGAGAAATACACAGGGCACAGTAGTTATAAGTAATGAAGTAAAATGAACCTTATATATATCTAAGTTATGTTATACATAAGGTGAATATCTATTAAATATAAGACAACAATTGTAACATAAACACTACTATCTTTTGCTTCTTGTATAACCACCTTCTTTCTCTGCCATTATTTTCAGAGCTGCTGATAGCAATCTAACTATATGTTATGATTCAAACCTCAAAGTGTTAAGATAAGAAAGGAATCTTGTATTAGGTTAATATAAGAGAATTTGATGGAGTTCCTAAGTACAATTTATCTATCTTATATATACTGGGCTCATGGTCTATGCTATACTAAGCCTAGCCTACCCTAAAGGATATGTACCTATCTTAAGGTTAATATGTGTAATACATACTATATAATATTATTGTTTTAGGATTTTCTATAATATTCTGTGTGATATATGATCATGTGATAGTAATTCATAACAGTGATATGTGACATTTTGTGACAGTGATATGTGACATCACACTGACCCCAATTCTCAGTCTGGAAAATAAGAATAATAAAGAGAAATAAAAATAAAAATAAGAAGAGAATGAAAATAAATAGAATCCATCATCTTTCACTCTAACACTGTAAGGAGACCAGACTTTTTATTGTATTTAGCTAAGTAAGATCTCTCAAATCTAAACTCTGTAAACTTCATAATGGACTTTTTTGTCTAATAATATCACCAAATTTTTTTTATAGAATCTATAGATTTTGCTACTATCAACTCTGAACTCAAAACTCATACACTACCATCTTGAAAGACCTCTTAGATTGTTACTTGCTGTATCTCCATTGCTATCAAATACACTTTGCCTTTTTAGATAATGTTCTAGATACTTATACTTAGGTTTCTGATTATCTGTGCACCATTATTCTTGTGTCAGCTCAGTATTGTTCTACTAGATTGCAATAAACCATAGAATATTTAGAATAGTAGCCATCTTTGGAAAACCTTATTCTATTCTCTTAGATTTTCTTAAGAGTAAGTTGTATTTGATATAGTAGACTTAGTAAGATCTTGAACTCTACATACACTGTAGACTTTATCTAGTTGCTCTAACAGCAGAATAGAATTTCCTTTCTGGAGTTTTTGCCAACAAACTTTGCAAAATCTATTTTCTTACACTCAGTGTTTGCATCTATAACCAATGTCTACTCTGTATATCAGCATTGACCAAATCCCTAGCACTGTGTATATTTCTAAGTCATTTACAATCACTTGAGATATATTGCTCACTTTCTCTTTTTTCAGTACTACAAACTCTAGTAAACTCTGTAGTATTTTGCTGATCTCTACACACATTTTTATTTACTTTTCCATGCTCTAGAATTTCAGACTTTGAACTGTTATTTCTAGATTACTCTTTTTATTTCTGACAGTTTCTAATTACCAAAGAATTATTATTCTATCTCTATTCTGTTTTTTAGGATTTCCTAGAGTGCAAACTCTATGATAACTCTGTGTTTCTGCTTAGTTACCTTAACAGCAGTTTTAGATTGTTTACTTTTATGTCTTGACCTTTTTCCCATTCTTTTGCTTCTTAAACAATGCTTGCTTTGAGTGACTACCCAATGAACTCTGTTAATACTAACAAAGTACTAGTGTATCTCAGAATATTCTACTAACAACATTCTTATTAGTCTTGTAAGCTAACTTTAGAACCTGCAAACCCTAGTATCTAATTCTGTCTCTATATCTGTGGATGTATTTTCTCCTTCAACATTGAAACCTCCTTCTTCTACCAAAACTCCTACAGCTAGAAACCTACATAATTGCTCTTGACCCAATATTTTACTCCTAATAAACTTCAGTAGAAACTGGCAAACAAGATGAGCTTTTCTAAGCTCTTACTTTCTGTACATCTAGTTATCTATATACTAGTTCACTTGTAACCAAGACAAGATCCTCTAGACTCTCTTATTCTTTAGAAGTAGCTAGACTTCAAAATGGTCTAAATATATATTGTTAGAGCAACTGGATGAATGTTATGTCTCAAGACTTAGAGTTAAAGTCAAAAGAGTAAACCTTGAATTGGGTTAATCACAAGAGAACTTAATAGAGTTCCTAGGTAAAAGTTATCTATCTTATATACTAATGACTGTTGGTCTGTGCTCTACTACTTTAGCCTATTCTAAATGACCATGTGTTATTCTTAAGGTCAATATATATGAAACATGCTGTATGATGTCATCATTCTAGAACTTTCTACATCCTTCTATTATAACTACATGATTTGTGTAACCATGTCATGTGACATATGACTTGCATAATACTAGTTTGTGATAGGTATAACTGTTATGCAAAACCCTAACCTTTAAAGAAAAGAAAATGGCAAGATAAAAATAAAATAGAGTCCATTGTTCACAACTCTGACAATGAAGTTTTTAGGATTTTAGTGGAGTTTATGACTTTAGAGAAGTTCTAAGAAAGTAGAATAGAGTTTCCCAGAAGTGATAGCTACTCTGAGTATCCAAGAGTTTATTCTAATCAAGTAAGACATTAGTTGGAACATTTGGTAACCTAACTACAGAATAATGGAGTTGTATAGTCAGAAATTTTAATTGAATATTGCCAAATAGTAGGGGCTCATTGGTTGGTAGCTAAAAGAAGTGGATTAATGATCATGAAGGAGTGAGTGGGTATCTGTAGTAGTATTATAGGGGTTAAGAGAATTTAATAGTATTATAGTAGTGTATCAGTATAAGAGTTGAGAGGTAAGAAGTTTCTTAGACTTTGGCATATACTATAAACTCAAATTAAGGTAAGGCTGTAGGTCCTCTTATATATATCTTACAAAGAATCAACCACTAGTATCATTTCTATTATGATATAGGTAAAGTTTAAGTAGCTTTTCTAAGATTATTTCTTTCCTATCAACATTACTACTATAGCAGTTAACAAACTAGAAGAAATAACCTATTACTAAGGAAGTCATGTAGTAGAGAAATATTTAGATGAGTTTCAAACTTTAATTTCAAAGACTAGCTATATATTAAAGACTCAGAGTTAAGTTAATAAAAGAACTTTGTATTGAGTTAACATAAGAGAAATTGATAGAGTTATTAGTACAATATGCTAGGCTGAAAATCTGTACACAACTACATCTAATCTATTTTAAAGATTAACATATAGTAAATATATTATATGATATTATTGTTCTAGAAACTTATATATTCTTCTATGTATTATATGATAGTGTGACCATGACTATGACATATGTAACATTCATGCTATAACCCTAACCCTAAGTCCCAAATAAGAAAATAAAAATAAAATTAAAATAAAAATGAGAAAATAAAAAGAGTTTATTATTTTAATTTTAACAAGCTATACTAATTTACACACTATAGTAGTCAAGTTTTGCCACAGACTTAGTCTAGAACCAGATTGTGACACTATTTATAGGTCAATCTAAAGATATAGACTGTTATAACTTAGATTTCAAAGTTAAGATTTGAAGAATTTGGAAGTAAGACAATAGCAATAGCTTCATAGTAGAGAAAGATAAAGATAATCTATTATATAGCTAAAATTTTGTATAGAGTAACTGGTAATATGTGTACCTTAGCTGCTAAATAATAGGTTTACTATATTGTTGATAGAAAAATACACTAAGAATAGTGATCTATAGACATATCAAAAATACTAACTCTAGCTGTCTTCTCATCTTTTGTTCATCATCTTAAATAGAAAATAGCTTTCCTTATGTTCTACTATCAATTTCACATTTCATTCTGATCACATTTATCCCAACCTATGAATAATACCTCCTCTCTCATCTACACTTCCCAATCTCTTCTAATATAGATCAATTATCTCTATTTTACCTCAGGTGTCCTTGTTAAACCCTTGCCAACTCTATAAACCTTTATTTCTTGATATTCAAGAATTACTAGTAACCAGGATAATGCTTAGCAGTCTTCATACTAGATAACTACACTAGATAATATACTTAGTATTTAAACTAGTAGTTTACACTATAATAGCCTTATCCTGAAAATTAACCAAAACTTATACTAACTTCTAATGTTGGTGATGACATACCTTACCACATCCCAGTAGTCTCAACCTCCTAAGTCTCCTAAGTACTCTTCCAAGATATACAACTAGTATGACTTATAGAAATATAGCACATAAGCTGAAGCTAAAGGTTGTTTCAACTCCTGCTTTCATGTTCTCAGATAAAACTTAGATAATCCAGTTGAACTTCCAAGAAACTATTATTGGGTCTCAGATAATGAGGTGTAAACTACATTTAACAATCAGTACTCTTGATACTTATGAAACTTTGCTATATCTTTTTATTTCTTGAAACTACTAACATTTTATTACATGTCAAAGTTCAATCCTTTAAATAACCTATCTTTTATGGTGATGTTATTCCTTGTCAAATTCTGTAAGTGCCTAGTCTTTCATAATAGAGATTACTTCTATCCTAAATTCTATACTTAGTTAATTTTTCTAATTTGATCAAACATCTGTCTGGATAATTGTTAAAATATGTAGTAATAGTACTACTTAAGTTTCCAAGTGTTTTAGACACTTATTCCTATATTTAAAGACTAGTAGATACTCTGTAAATTTCTAGTTGTTATAACTTAATTTCAAGTAATAGAATAAAAGACAACTCTTGTATTGAGTAATATAAGAGAATTTGATGGAGTTTCCATTGCAAACTAGTCTATCTTACATACTACAGACCATAGTCTATATGCTTTCTATAAGGCCAATATTGTTATAGTATACTTAAACTTTTATATTTTATTTTTATTTTATTTTATTTTATTTCTTGAATGGGGAAGATGTACAGTTGAGTAGTAATAGGATAAGTGTATTACTATAACACTAGAGTTTAGTATTGACAATAGTTGATTATTAGACCAAAGATCATAGTGTATCTACCAGTCTTTAAGTACTAAATAGTACTAAGGAGTACTCAGATAATTTTTAGAGTTGAAGATAGTGAACTTTATTTATTTTCATTTTATTTCTCATTTTATTTTCTATTTATTTTTATTTTTGAACTTAGAGTTAAGAGATAGCATAATATTACATATAATAGTCACAAAATATCACCTGATACAGCATAGTGTTATACAGTCACAAGTTACAGTTACATAATTATGTGTTACAGAAGAATATAGAAGGTTCTGGAACAATAATGTTATATAATATGTCAATGGTATATAATATATATGTTCTTTAAGATAGGTTAGGTTTAGTGTAGCATGGACTATTAGCTAAGTATATATAAGATAGACACTTTGTATCTAGAACTTCATTAAGTTCTTTTGTATAAACTATATACAAGATTATTCTTTTGTTCTAACTCTTAAGCTTAAGTTCATAACAGTAATGTTATTACTTTATAATACAGCTCAGAATAATATCAGCAGCAATGATAAGTAGATGTTTCAGTTTTGAGATACTCATAGGGATTTAGATTGGAAAAGAGTAAACTCTATTATAGAATACCAAGTACTTGTGGAGTTTGAATAGAGGAATAACACTACTGTGGAAAACATGTTATAAATAGAGGTGTTGCAAGGAAATAATACTACTGTAGAAAACAGGTTATGTACAGAGTCTTATAGAGTGATAACACTACCACAGAAAATGGGTTGTTGATAGAATTAGGCTTGGTATATGATATTAATCCACTTTCCCATACTTTAAACTTTCATAGTTTATACTCTACTACTATTACTAAATTAGTCTCTTCATTTTTGGTAGTACTAAAGCACTATTATTATGTGCTTATGTAATCAGATCTCTGGCACATCAGAATAAACTAAATAGTATTTAGAGTAGCTATTATGTTTAAGAACTCTATTATAAAAGAATTAATCTTACTTGAAAAGTCATAAGTACCTAGAAACTCCAGATGATATTTAGATAAGATATTCTACTGTTATACCACTACCATATATACTATAGTAGGATAGTCCAAACATATGGTTTGTGCACTTGACCAATCAATATCTACAACTATAATTAACTAAATAACTATAGTATTACTGTAGCAGACTAGACAACAGAGATCAGGATGAGGTAGAGTCAGTTACCGGTCTATCAGGAGCTAGTCTAGGTATTAACCAGCCTAGGAGTGTAACTAAACCTTGATAAAGTGGATCTGAACTTATAATATTGTCAATGTTTCCTGACATCTATACTATTCTGTTAGGATTTCTTAGAAGTAAGTTGTATAGTTACTAAGCTGGTTAATAAACTTAGGATTTTCTGGAGCTTCAGAGTTTTCTTATGCCTTTATATATTCTAATAGCAGAAGAAGACCTTTTTGAAGAGATCTTTGGATAATACTATAAACAGACATTTTTGGATTACTCTCTCTTGTTATCCAATATTTCTTTCTATTTTCTATTTTCTAATGATGTCAAATATTACAGGACACCACTAGAACTCTGTAAGCATAGATGAAGCTCTGGAGCTCCCACAATATTATTTATATGAAATGGCCAAGTACCAAACTACTTCAGAAATTATTACTAACAAAATACTTGTAGGTTTAGCAATCCAGCTACATATCACATCCCAATCTGGCCACATCTGTCCCAACTCTTGGATAAATGCATTTTCTCTTATCTGTACTTCCTAACCACTTCTAATATAGATCAAAAGTCTCTATTTCATCTTAGACTTCTTTTCTAGACTTTTGTCAACTCTATGAATCTCTATTCTTGACATCTGAGAATTACTAGAAACCAAAGTAACACTTAGCAGTCTCCATTTCTAGATAGCTACTCTGAGTAGTATACTCATTATATAAGCTAGTAGTTTATACTGTAAGTCTTATTCTGAAAATTAACTAACACTATTACTAACTTCTGGTAGACTTAGCTACTTACTATGTTCTGAGTTTATCATCTGAAATATGCAATCAGTGTAACTTGTAGAGATATAGCATACAAGTTGAAGCCAAAGGTCATTCCAACTTCTATACTCTGTATTCTCAGATAGTGCACTAATAACTCATTTTGGACTTCTGAGAGACTTTTATTGAATCTTAAATAATGAGGTATGAACTGTATTCAACAGTACTATCAAGTAAGGAACATGTCTGGAAGATAAAACCATTTGCAAAAAATTATGGAAGATATTGGAAGAGTGGAGAAATATCATTCGATGTGTACAGATGTGAATCCAGAGTGATCTTGACTTCAATGGATATGTTACACCTCTACATATTGCAATAGTCATATTTAGAAAGAGAATATTAACAGGAAGTGGAGTATGAAAAAAGTTAGACTTCTAAGCATGGGTACTTAGAACAGTGCACTATACTAGTTAATTTTAAAGCTGAGCAACTATAGAGTATCTACATATCTTAAATACTAGTACTAAGACTGTTTGAGGATTAAAAGAGATAGGTAACTACTCTGAGTATATTAAAGTTCTTGGAAATAGAGTCTGAAGTTTCATAGAGATTATGAGAAATCATGTAATCAGTAATAAAGTGATCAGACATGAAAAGCAACTAGGTAAATTCATACTAGGAGAGGATGAGTAGATTAAGAAAGAAGATATTCTCTTCTATAGATGTTTGAAGTAGATCAGATGCTAGGGAAGTGTTATCTGTGATAAAGTTAGATGAGTATATGATGTCATATATCAAGCCCACTCATCCAGAAATTACATTCCCACAGTAATATCATCTCCCAACCATACAAGCCCACCTTCTACCATGGTCACCATGCCTCACAGTAGTGATGCAACTATCCAGATATTCTGTCTTTTATAAAGAAGATAATCCTATTTGACTCAGTCTTCTATAGCAGAGTTATCCATGTCAGTATCTCAACACTGAAACCTTTGCTTGGGGTAATAGAGGCTATACCACTGAAACTCTGAATATCTCCTATAGTAGAAACTTGTATATAAGATTAGTAGTTATACTGTAATTTTATAGTCTGATAATCAATGAAGATAAACTCTTGTTAAA
>Ga0157358_1000657_pt1 | contig 14662 bp, 15 predicted proteins | sample AttcapACBM2_FD_111484 | JGI IMG/M metagenome (GOLD analysis project Ga0157358, IMG submission 111484) | Fungus gardens microbial communities from leaf cutter ant in Botucatu, State of São Paulo, Brazil - Atta capiguara ACBM2 | ecosystem: Host-associated > Fungi > Mycelium > Unclassified ...
AAACAGATCCACCAGCGAGGTATAACGATCTGCACTTATTTCGGCAGGCACATCTGCCGGGTAGCGTTTCAGCCAAACCTTATTCAAGGATCCACCCCGATAATTATGTTGTATTTCCATCGCCGCCTCAGCCAATCTGGTTTGTTAACAATATTTTAACTGATTGTACCAGTTTGCCTGTTTCGGCATGTTGAGGTTGCGAAGTCCATCACTAAATTTCGTGCTGTGAAAACAGACAAATAAAAAGCCCGGCAGCGAGCACCGCGACCGGGCTGAATAGCAGGTCTTAATGTTACTCGGTCAGTATGGTCTGCACCTCGGTCGGGCCACTGTTAACCATGCCCCAGTAGGGATTGGGTCCCCAGTATCCCCCGCGATGGCGGGTCGGACCGTACCAGATCCAGGGGTCCATGGGCTGTGGCGGTGCGGTCACCTGCTGGGCGAGACGCCAGCGCTGATAACCGCGCACATCGATGACGGCAAATTTGTAATCTGCCTCGCCGATTTTGCCCTGCTCCGTGCCTTTCAGCGTGCCCAGCACCGTGACGTACTGATTTCTGACATCCACCGGATCAACAAAACCGTGGATGTCAGCATAGATCCGGCCGACTGACGCCGCGCCCAGACGCGGTCTGGCGCTCTCATCCAGCGGCTGTGCCGCAATCTCCAGACGGGTTTTGCCGTTCAGGTTGGTGACGTTCACCACCTTACCGCCAAAGCGCGACTCCTGGCCGACATAGATAGCAGGGTCATTCATCACCCGCAGCAGATCCTGCTGAGGCTGAGGGGAACTGCCCTGCAGCGTGTCAGGAATAGAGACACAACCCGTTAACACCAGCACACAGGTCAGCAGCAGACCTGAAAGCCCTTTACCACACATTGACGACATAGACGCTCTCCCGTTAGGTAAAGTCTTAGACTGGACGCATAACAATAAGTTGCGTGCGACTTAGCGGCCAGGTAACTTTTTCCAGGCAACTTCATTGCGCAGGTAGGTCGGCTCCGCCGTTTCCGGCAGCAGGGTATGCCCGTCCGCCAGCGCCAGCGTCGCCAGCGGCAGCATATCCTGTGCGGCAGGCAGGGTAACCTCACTGGCGGTCAGCGTCAGTGCGTGCCCCTGCTGCAATGCCGGGAAGGCTTCCCAGCCAGTGCCGGCGGTCATCCACTCACCGGTAAGCGCCTGCATTCTGGCCACCGCTGCCTCGGGCGTCAGCACGCTTTCGCTGGCTTCACCCTGCCAGCGCCCCTGCTCGTCCCGCTGATACTCTGCCCAGTAGACTTCACCCATTCGCGCATCAATGGCGGTCAGTACGCGGCGGGCGCCGTGCAGACGCCACGCCCCTTCCGCCATCGTCGCCAGCGTCGAGACCGCGATCATCGGCAGGGCTGCGCCCAGTGCCAGGCCCTGCGCAATACCAATACCGATACGGACGCCGGTAAAGCTGCCGGGGCCGCGCCCAAAGGCCAGCGCGTCCAGATCGGTCAGTTCCAGCTGACCGGCGAGCAGGAGCTCTTCGACCAGCGGCAAAATACGCTGGGTGTGATCGCGCGGGGCGATTTCGAATCGGGCATCGATCTGTTGCTGATTCAGCAAGGCGGCTGAACAGGCTTCTGTCGCCGTATCCAGCGCTAAAATTCGGGCTGACATGACTACCTCAGAAGAAAGAAAACGGCGCGCATCTTAGCACAGAATTATGCGTCTGGTTCGGGTTGCTGGCGGATAAAGGCGATGGCGCGACGGATGTCCCGGGTGCGCGGCGTCGGCGGCAGACTGTTCAGGAACAGCGCGCCGTAAGGGCGTGACACCAGCCGTTGATCGCATATCACCAGCACGCCGCGATCGTCGGTGTCACGGATTAACCGTCCCACGCCCTGCTTCAGGGTGATCACCGCATCCGGCAACTGCACATCCGCAAAGGGATCGCCGCCGCGAATCCGGCAATCTTCCATCCGGGCTTTCAGCAGCGGATCTTCCGGTGAGGTGAAAGGCAGCTTGTCGATGATCACCAGCGACAGGGCATCCCCGCGCACATCCACCCCTTCCCAGAAACTGCTGGTCGCAACCAGCAGCGCATTCCCCTTCTCAATAAACTGCTGCAGCAACTGGCCTTTACTGGTTTCACCCTGCACCAGCACCGGCAGCGTCATCGAGGCGCGAAATTCGGCCGCCAGCTCACGCATCATCAGGTGTGAGGTACAGAGGAAGAAGCAGCGACCTTTGTTGGCATCAATCAGCGGCTTCATCATCGTGGCCAGCTGGCGGGCGCCGCCCGGACGGTTAGGCTCCGGCAGATTGCGCGGCACGCAGAGCAGCGCCTGCTTCGCAAAGTCGAACGGGCTGTTGAGGATCAGGCTTTTTGCCGCATTGACACCCAGCCGTTCCGAGAAGTGCGCCATCTTCTCATCTACTGCCAGGGTGGCTGAGGTAAAGATCCACGCGGCTTTACGGTTATCCATCACTTCACGAAAACGCTCCGCGACGGAGAGCGGCGTCAGCGCCAGGATAAAGTGACGTGAGGTACATTCATACCAATAGCTGTAGCCTGGCTCTTTGATGGCCCGCAGCCGTTTCAGCCGGGTACGATAGAGCGCGGCGCGCTCAAAAGCGGCATCCAGCAGGGCTGAACGTCCCAGAGAGAGCTTGATGACGTCGTAACAGAGTTCGAGTGCATCATCCAGCAGCGTAAACATCCGCAGAATGGCGTTGTCACTCAGCAGCTCACGCAGATTCCCGCGATAGCCGGGATCGCCCAGTGACAGGCGAAAGTCCTGCGCGCACTGCGCCAGACGGTCAGCGGATTTCTGCAGCTGCTGGGCATCGCGCACCTCGGTGCGGTAGGCGATGATGATATCTTTGGCGAGGTCGAGCAACTGACGGCTGGAGAGCTGCTGGCCAAAATACTGGCTGGCGATGTCGGGCAGCTGATGGGCTTCGTCGAAGATCATCACATCCGCTTCAGGGATCAGTTCCCCAAAACCGCCCTCTTTGACCACCAGGTCGGCGAGAAAAAGATGGTGGTTCACCACCACCACATCCGCGTCCATGGCGCGCTTTCGCGCCTTCACCACAAAGCACTCTTTGTAACGCGGGCAGTCGGTGCCCAGGCAGTTATCGTTGGTGCTGGTGACCAGCGGCCAGACCGGGCTGTCTTCGGTCACGCCCGCGCAGCTGCTGATGTCGCCATCTTCGGTCTGTGATGACCAGCTGCGCAGCGTCACCAGATCGGTGAGCGCCTGCGCGGTGAGATCGCCACCCGCCATCGACTGCTGTTCCATGCGTTCCAGACAGAGGTAGTTAGAGCGGCCTTTCAGCAGTGCGGTTTTGCCTTTGAACTTCAGCGCCCTGACCATGGTGGGCAGATCGCGCCCATAGAGCTGATCCTGCAGCGCTTTGGATCCGGTCGAGACAATCACTTTTTTATTGGCCCGTAAGGCGGGTGCCAGGTAAGCGTAAGTTTTACCGGTACCGGTACCGGCTTCGACGACCAGTTCATCCTGCTCTTTTACGGCTTCAGAGACCGCCTGCGCCATCTCGCGTTGTGCTTCCCGCGGCTTAAAACCCGGGATACCCAGCGCCAGCGCGCCATCCACTGCAAAATCGTCTGCCACATACCCTCACTAAGAACGGCAAAAACACTGTAATTATGTCAGTATTGCACAGACAAAGCAAAACGGAGGCTTATCAATAAGTTATGCAGGAATGGTCAGTTCTCCGACAGCGTGCGTGTTCTCCTGAACGTGCTGTTAGTGCTTCCCCTGCGGCATAAAGTCACATCCACTGAACGTTTAATTCGCGTGTCCGTGAATGCGGGGAAGAAACGGAGAGGAAATAACCCAGTGACGACGGAAGAGAGGCGGGTTTCATTAACGTTATGCGTGCGCAGGATTATTTAAGCAGGGATTGAACGCTATTTTCATCGCACATGAATCTGCTGCGGAAATAAAGAACCGCAAAACGGCGCACAGGCGGTTTTGCGGTGTTAGCAGAGGGGGCGACCGGTGTCAGACATTCCTTACGGTCGGATCGTCTTCCTCATCCTCTTCTTCATCTTCCGGGTAGATCTCAGCATCATCTGGCAATGGCTCATCGTAATCTGGACGTTCAGACATAATTACCTCCGGTGATAAATAGCAGCACTGCTATTTGATCTGATCATAGTTAACCGGCGCCGGAGGCCGCTGAGTTTCCTTGTGAACTGTGAGCCAGGCGTAAGATCGTTGTAACAGATTGAAAACGATCGCGAGGTGACGCCGCGCTGTGCTAGTGACGGATATAAAACGCGCCCGCCAGCATGGCAATAAACAGCAGAGCAAAGGTGATAAAACCCTGCTTGCTGCCTTTAGAGAGACCGACAAAGGCCGATATCACAATAAACAGCAGCGTCAGTGCGCCCGCCATCACCCAAAACAGATACTGCGTATTCGCCATGTGCTCATCCTCATCCTGTGGCGCGATATTTCGCTGATTTATACCATTTTTACGCCTGGCCTGTCCTGCATTCCCGCGCCTCGCCAGCCGGCTGCTGCCGCATTCCGTCCCCGCCTGCCCGCTAAAGCCTGTGACGCAGTCAGCAAAAGCAGAGGATAACAGCAGGAAATAACCGCCCGGATTATAATGATTAAATCGGCTTACCGTTGGGATGTGGCACCCGTAAGCTGACGTGCTGAGACTGGCTTAACGTTCTCTTCAGGCTGCGTTAAGCAGATGGCCTTAACCCGACTGCCTGACTCAGGCTGAGGATTGCTATGAATACTTTCCGCATCGGCTTTCTGACTGGCGTGCTGCTGCTCTGCAGCTGTCAGGCCCCCACCCCCGATCAGGCGCGTCTGCAGGAACCCCTCTTTCAGGGCCAGAGCACCCGCACCGTTCCTCAACTCAGCGACTGCATTTATCGCGGCTGGTCCACGACCAGCGTGGTTGCCCGCGATGACACGACTCATACCCGGCCCAGCGGCAGTGCGATCAGCGTTTTTACCTGGGAGGATTCTATCTTTGCGGATGTCTCGCCTCACGGGCGAGGGGCAGAGGTCAAATATTTTACCACCTTCCGGATGGCACCTCAGGTGATGGCAGACAGGCAGGCGATTGTTAAGCGCTGCCTGTGAGGGGTGACAGCGATGCGGGGAATATGGCAGGCTACCTCCCACTTTATTCAGGGAGAAGCCGATGAGTATTACCCGTATTGACCCGGAACACCGTATGTCCGAAGCCGTGATCCACAATGACACGATCTACTACACCAGCGTGCCGGAAAACCTGGACGCCGACGCCGAAGCGCAGACGGCCAATGCGCTGGCGGTGATTGATGCGATGCTGACGCGTCTCGGCAGTGACAAGAGCAAAATTCTCGATGCCACGCTGTTTCTGGTGGATAAGGCTGATTTCCCTGCCATGAACCGCGCCTGGGACGCCTGGGTCTCTCCCGGTAATGCACCGGTGCGCTGTACGGTTCAGGCCGGGCTGTTAAATCCAAAGTACAAAATTGAGATAAAAATTATCGCTGCACGTTAAGCAGAGCGGGCGTTATTCTTCTTCGTTTTCGTCATCTTCGTCGTCGAAGAGCGCCCGGATCTGTTCGCCCGAGTGAGTCTGCCGGATCTCCTGCGCCACCTGGGCGATGGCCTGACCACTCGATAAACCCCCTGCCATCAATTCCTGAATACGCTCGACGGCCTGCTGTTGCTGCTCATGAGAGAGCGCCGGTAATCCTGTAAACATGTTCTGCTCCTGTGTTGGGTCAGACAGTATCCCACGCGGAACTAACAGGTGCCAGTCAGGAAAAAATATGTCAGTCTGACCGCCTCTTTGCTTGCTGATTTTTCTGCCCGATGATTGTTGAAACCCTCACGCTTGATTATACCCCGGATGCGCTGACCCGGCGTTTTGCCCCCATTGCCCATCTGCCCTGGGCGATGCTGCTCTCCTCCGCCCAGGCCAGCCACAGCGATAACCGCTTTGATATACTGACGGCCAATCCCCGCGCCACCCTGGTGACCCGCGGGGCGATCACCTCGATCAGCGATCGCAGCGGCACCCGTGAATCGGCCGCCGACCCTCTGCTGCTGGTGCAGCAGCAGTGCGATGCGCTGGGCGTGACGCCTGCCGCCAGTGAGACGCTGCCGTTCCAGGGCGGCGCGCTGGGTCTGTTTGGCTACGACCTGGGCCGCCGGTTTGAAACGCTGCCCGCCAGGGCCGAGGCCGACCTCATCACGCCCGATATGGCCGTAGGGATCTATGACTGGGCGCTGATTGCCGATCACCATCAGCAGACCCTGACCCTGGTGGCGCTGGAGGCGGCGCAGGCGCGGCTCGCCTGGCTGACACAGTGGCCCGCGCGTGAGGCGCTGCCCTTTTCACTGACCAGCGGCTGGCGTTCTAATCTGAGCTACGCCGACTATGCCGCCCGCTTCGCGGCGGTTCAGGACTATATCCAGGCCGGTGACTGTTACCAGGTTAATCTGGCGCAGCGTTTTCAGGCGGCTTATCAGGGAGATGAGTGGCAGGCGTTCTGTCAGCTGAATGACGCTAACCGTGCGCCGTTCAGCGCTTTTCTTCGCCTGCCGGAGAGTGCCATCCTCAGCCTGTCGCCGGAGCGTTTCCTCTCGCTGAATAACCGGCAGATCGAAACCCGCCCGATTAAGGGAACCCGGCCACGCTGCGCGGACCCGATAGCGGATGCCCAGCAGGCGGAGGCGCTGCGCCATGCGGAGAAAGATCGGGCCGAGAACCTGATGATCGTCGACTTACTGCGTAATGACATTGGCCGCGTGGCGCAGCCCGGCTCCGTTACCGTGCCGGCACTGTTTGAGGTGGAACCCTTCCCCGCCGTGCATCATCTGGTGAGTACGGTTCGTGCGCGGCTGCCCGACCCTCTGCAGGCCACCGACCTTCTGCGGGCCTGTTTTCCGGGAGGCTCGATTACCGGCGCGCCCAAGATCCGGGCCATGGAGATCATCGATGAGCTGGAGCCCCAGCGGCGCAATGCCTGGTGCGGCAGCATTGGCTATCTCAGCCTCTGCGGGCGGATGGATAGCAGCATCACCATTCGCACCCTGATTGCCGAGGGCCAGCAGCTCTACTGTGCAGCCGGTGGCGGCCTGGTGGCAGACAGCGATCCGCACGCGGAATATCAGGAGACGCTGGATAAAGTGAGCCGGATCTTACCGGCACTGGAACAATCGGGAGGTTCAGTTGGCTCTGACGCTTGAGACTTTTCGCTGCCGCTTTCTGTTGCAGCAGCCGGCGCGCACGGCGCAGCGCCTCTCTGGCCGGCACGCGGCAGTCCTCGTGCCCATCGTGGCGCGGCCTGAGCCGGGCCTGTTGCTGACACAGCGCTCGCACGCCCTGCGCAAACATGCCGGACAGGTCGCCTTTCCCGGCGGAATGCAGGATGACGACGACGCCTCGCTGATCGCCACAGCACTCCGCGAGGCTCATGAAGAGGTGGGCATCGAACCGCAGCAGGTCGAGATACTCGGTTCGCTGCCTGCGGTGACCAGCAGTACCGGTTTTCAGGTGACGCCGGTGCTGGGGATCATTCCGGCCAGTCTGCGTTTAACCCTCAACCCGGATGAGGTGCACAGCGCCTTTGAGATGCCGCTGGCTGAGGCGTTACAGCTCAGCCGCTACAGTTCGCTGGAGGTTCATCGGGCCGGTGTCCGGCACCCGGTGTGGCTGTCACGCTATCAGGATTATCTGGTGTGGGGGATGACCGCCGGAATAATCCGCGCACTGAGCACGCAGATCGCTTTCTGACCCCTTTTTCCGCCCGATCCTCCCGGAAGCCCGTCAACTCCCTGCCGGGCCCCGCTATAATATTTTCTATCGGTTTTGATAAGTTTATTTCATGCGAAAAGCTGCTCTTTTCCGGTGCATGACCATTACTATTAGCGCCATAAACTGCCCCGGCAGAGTGAGAATAATTGTGAGGAGTGTCACCTGTGATTAGTGTTTTCGACATGTTCAAAGTGGGCATCGGCCCCTCGAGTTCGCATACTGTCGGCCCGATGAAAGCGGGTAAACAGTTTGTGGACTTGCTGTGCGAACAGGGAAAGCTGCAGGAGGTCACCCGAATCGCTGTGGATGTCTACGGTTCCCTGTCGCTGACCGGCAAGGGTCACCACACCGACATCGCCATCATTATGGGTCTGGCGGGCGAATCGCCGGACACCGTCGATATTGATGCGATCCCCGCCTTTATCAAAGACGTCGAGCAGCGTGAGCGACTGCTGGTGGCGAAAGGTGCACACGAAGTCGACTTCCCGCGCGAAGGCGGCATGGTATTTCGCAGTGAGAATCTCTCGCTGCATGAAAATGGCCTGCGCCTGCTGGCCTTTGCCGGCGACCTGCTGATCCTGTCAAAAACCTACTATTCCGTGGGTGGCGGGTTCATTGTTGATGAAGAGCATTTCGGCCAGTCGGCGCTGGATGAGGTCTCGGTTCCGTGGCCATTCCACTCTGCCAAAGATCTGCTGGCGCACTGCCGTGAAACCGGCCTGTCACTCTCCGGTCTGGTGATGAAAAATGAGCTGGCGCTGCACAGCCGCGACGAGATCCATGCCTACTTCGCCACGATCTGGCAGACGATGCAGGCCTGTATCGATCGCGGTCTGAATACCGAGGGCGTCCTGCCCGGTCCTCTGCGTGTGCCGCGCCGCGCCGCGTCGCTGCGTCGCCTGCTCACCTCCTCAACCAAACACTCCAGCGACCCGATGATTGTGATCGACTGGATCAATATGTTTGCGCTGGCCGTCAATGAAGAGAACGCGGCGGGCGGCCGGGTGGTAACCGCCCCGACGAACGGTGCCTGCGGTATCGTGCCTGCGGTGCTCGCCTACTACGATCACTTTATCGAACCCGTAACGCCCGATATCTTCCTGCGTTACTTCCTCGCCTCGGGGGCGATTGGCGTGCTCTATAAGATGAACGCCTCCATTTCGGGCGCTGAAGTGGGCTGCCAGGGTGAAGTCGGCGTTGCCTGCTCCATGGCGGCGGCCGGGCTGGCAGAGCTGCTGGGCGGCAGCCCGGAGCAGGTCTGCGTGGCGGCTGAGATCGGCATGGAGCATAACCTGGGTCTGACCTGTGACCCGGTCGCCGGACAGGTGCAGGTGCCCTGCATTGAGCGTAATGCTATCGCCTCTGTCAAAGCGATTAACGCCGCGCGTATGGCCCTGCGCCGCACCAGTGAGCCGCGCGTCTCTCTGGATAAGGTTATCGAGACGATGTATGAAACCGGCAAGGACATGAATGCCAAGTATCGTGAAACCTCCCGCGGCGGTCTGGCCATTAAAGTACAGTGTGATTAAGCGAAACGTTTAAACGTTCAAATAACGTGCAAACGTAATCAAATCCGCATCCTGCGCTATCTCAGCGCAGGTTTACACGGTAGAGTATTTTCCGCGCAGCCGTCCGGCCTGCGCAGCTATCCAGACCCGCTTTTCTGCATTCCGGCCTCAATTTTAATGGGGCCGTGCCGATATTAACCCCGATATTTTTTGCTTTTTTCTGGCTTTAGGGAAGGTGGATACTGATGTATATGGCCCAGCAATTTGTTGGACAATTCAGACGAAAGCGTTTGCTTATTGCACTGTCAATCGCCACCGTAGTGCTGATACTCACGCTGGCCTTTCGCTATATCGAAGAGAAGTCACGTATTGAGCAGCAGGCAATGGATTTTGCCGACAAAGCGATTATGCGCTTTGACCGGATGTTCTCGCCGCTGGAGGTATCCGCCAATAACACGCTGGGTCTGGTCGGCGTCCCCTGTCAGGACGTTCGCTTTCCGCTGATTGAAAAAATCTCTTCCCTGCAGACCGTCCGGGCGATTCTGCTGGTGGATAACGACAGCATCTACTGCTCCAGTATTTACGGGCCTCGCGCCATCCCCTTCAGCCAGACCTACCCCGATTTAGCTTTTAATAACCAGCGCATGACCCTGTCCACCGACCAATACCTGCTGAAAGGCTCGCCGGTTCTGCTGCTGTGGACCCCCAGAAGCCTCGATAACCGCGCCGGGATTCTGCAGGTAATTAACATCGAGATGATGAGCAACTATGTGCTCGAACCGCAGCTGCCCTGGGTGGAACGTGCCGTGTTCAACGTCAACGGCCAGAGTCTGGAGTATGGTAATCCCCTTATTGAGCCGACCGTACCCTCGGAAGATGAGGTGAGCTATGAGCAGGGCTCGCTGCGTTACCCCTTTACCCTGACGCTCTATGGCCCCTCACCGACCCGACTGGCGCTGGCGACCCTGCCCTCGCAACTGCCGCTGGCGCTGCTGCTCAGTCTGCTGATGGGCTACATTGTCTGGCTGGCGACCGCAAACCGGATGAGCCTGAGCTGGCAAATCAGTTATGGCATCACGGCTAATGAGTTTATGGTCTACTGTCAGCCGCTGATCAACAGCAGCAGCGGCGAGTGCGACGGCATTGAGCTGCTGCTGCGCTGGCATAACCCCCGCCAGGGCTGGATTGCACCGGATGTGTTCATCCCGCTGGCCGAACGTCAGAACCTGATTAAGCCGCTGACCCGCTTTGTGCTGAATGAGGTGGTCAGGCAGTTACCCCAGTTACCGGATGACCGCGACTTCCATATCGCTATCAACGTCGCTGCCAGCCATTTCCGGGACCGTGCCATCCTGCAGGATCTGCAGAACCTCTGGTGGCCCGCCAATCCGGTGCCGAAACTGGTGGTCGAGCTGACCGAGCGGGATGCCCTGCCGGTGGTCGATCAGTCGGTGATTGCGCAACTGCACGAGATCGGCGTGCGGCTGGCGATTGATGACTTCGGCACCGGTCACAGCTCACTCTCCTATCTGAAGGATTTGCAGCCTGACGTGCTGAAGATCGACAAGATATTCACGGCGGCCATCGGCACGGACGCGATCAACGCGACGGTGACGGATATGGTGATTTCCCTGGCGCAGCGCCTGAACATCAGCCTGGTGGCCGAGGGAGTAGAAACGGCTGAGCAGGCCGCCTACCTGTGCGAACGCGGTGTAGATCATCTGCAGGGCTACTATTTCGCCCGCCCGATGCCCCTGGAGGACTTTCCGGCCTGGCTGACGCAGCACCGGCTGGAGGTGCGGCAGCCCTCATAACCGGACGCGTCGGAAGCGATGTGCCCTGGCGCTTTGCCGCCACCGATAAAAAAACAGCCGCGGCGGTCAGGCAGCGGCTGTCTTAGAGAGTCAGCGCGGCCTCAGTAACGGACCGCGCATCGAAAAGCGTTACGCCTCTTCATCCTCATCGTGTGGCTTATCTTTGGTGACGCGCACCAGATCGATACGGTAGTCGGTCGCTTCGATAATCTGAAAGTGCAGCGGGCTGATATCGATCACGTCCCCCGGAAGCGGCAACTGCCCTTTCTGCGCAATCAGCAGACCCGCCAGCGAGGCGTGATCTTCGTTCGGATCGACCAGTTCATGGAAGTCGAGCAGCTGCTGCAGCGAGTGCAGATCGGTGCCGCCCTTCACTAACCAGCCATCCCCATCAGCCACGATCTCCGGCGTTTCATCTTCATCCGGGAATTCACCCGCAATCGCTTCCAGCACGTCCAGCGGCGTAATCAGCCCCTGCACGACGCCAAACTCATTGGTGACGATGACGAAGCTGCCACGTGCACGACGCAGCACGCCAAGCAGGTTAATCGGGTCCAGCGTTTCAGGCACCACGATGGTAGGCGTATTCGCTGCAAACGTCGCCACATCCACGCCATGCTCCAGCGCCACCAGCAGCTCTTTCGCCCGCACTACACCGATAATTTCATCCAGCTCGCCCCGGCAGACCGGGAAGAGGCTGTGAGGCGTATCCAGCAGCTGATCGCGAATCTCATCCAGCGGGCGGTTTGCATCGACCCAGGAGATCTCGCCGCGCGGCGTCATGATGCTGCGGATGGAGCGGGACGCCAGCGTCAGTACGCCATTAATCATGAAGCGCTCTTCATCTTTAAAGGCTTCCTGCGGCATCGCCTCGGCCAGCGCAGACTCTTCGCTGCTGCCTGCATTATTGCTGCTCGCCGTCTGCGCGCGGTTGCGACCGCCCATCAGGCGCAGAATGGCCTCTGCGGTGCGCTCACGCATCGGCCGGTTTGACTGATGGCGGATAAAGTTCCGGCGTGCAATCTGGTTGAACAGCTCAATCAGGATTGAGAAGCCAATCGCCGCATAGAGGTAACCTTTCGGAATATGGAAACCAAAGCCTTCTGCCACCAGCGACAGACCGATCATCAGCAGGAAGCTCAGGCAGAGCACCACCACCGTCGGATGCGCGTTAACGAAGTTGGTTAATGGCTTGGACGCCAGCAGCATCACACCCATCGCAATCACCACGGCGGTCATCATTACCGGCAGGTGGTTCACCATACCCACGGCGGTGATAACGGCATCCAGTGAGAACACCGCGTCCAGTACCACAATCTGTGTCACCACAGCCCAGAAACTGGCATAACCGCGGTTCCCGCCGCCCTCGAGCTGACGGTTCTACAGCCTTTCGTGCAGCTCCATGGTCGCTTTGAACAGCAGGAACAGGCCCCCGGCCAGCAGGATTAAATCACGACCGGCAAAGCTGAAACCGCCGACGCTGAAGAGCGGCGTGGTGAGCGTAACCATCCAGGAGATCAGCGAGAGCAGACCCAGACGCATCACCAGCGCCAGCGACAGGCCGATCAGGCGCGCTTTATCACGCTGCTTCGGCGGCAGTTTGTCGGCCAGAATGGCAATAAACACCAGGTTGTCGATGCCCAGGACGATTTCCAGTACGACAAGCGTCAGTAAACCCGCCCAGATTGAGGGGTCGAATAAAAATTCCATTATTTATGACTCCTGAACAGGGAAAAGAGTAAGCCGGTGTCTGTCGGCGCAGCGAGGCGTGACATCCGGGTCGTCGGGAAAACAGAGAAAACGCCGTCAGGCGAAAGGTGACGCGCCAGCAGGCGCAAAGAACAGATTAAGCGACGTCGGTGACGATCCATAAAGGTGGGCTGAAGCCCGACACTCCTGAGTAATAAACAGAAGGCTAATGTATCAGGTCGGTAAATGGCGTCAAAAAATTTTCTTATTTTTACAATCTGCAATGAGGTTGATCGTATGCATAAAACGATTCACTCGTTCTGCCGTGGGGTAAATAACTGACCAATGTCACAAAATTTATTTTTTCGATCACTAAAATAAATCGCGACCTAACCGCCTTAACGGTGTTAACCGATGATTTCTGGCGCTCAGCCAGTCATCGCCAGCACCCTGTTAAAAATAACCGAAACGATTCTGACAGGGCCATTTACTCAGATGAGCTTCTTTAGTGAACGGAGGTAGCACGTGACCATTGCGATTGTAATTGGTACTCACGGCTGGGCAGCGGAACAACTGCTTAAAACGGCAGAAATGCTGTTAGGTGAGCAGGAGAACGTCGGCTGGATAGACTTTGTGCCGGGTGAGAATGCAGAAACACTGATCGAAAAATATGAAACGCAGCTGGCAAAACTGGATACGACGCAGGGGGTACTCTTTTTAGTCGATACCTGGGGTGGCAGTCCATTTAATGCGGCCAGCCGTATCGTGGTGGATAAACCGCAGTATGAGGTCATCGCCGGGGTCAATATCCCGATGCTGGTCGAAACGCTGATGGCGCGCGATGACAACCCGACACTCGACGAGCTGGTGGCGGTGGCGGTTGAGACCGGCCGTGAAGGCGTTAAAGCGCTGAAAGCCAAAGAGGAGGCACCCGCACCCACCGCCGCAAAACCGGCTGCGCCCGCGCAACCGGCTACGCCGATGGCTCCCGGCGACCATATGAAGATCGGGCTGGCACGTATCGATGATCGCCTGATCCACGGCCAGGTCGCGACGCGCTGGACCAAAGAGACAAACGTTCAGCGCATTATTGTGGTCAGCGATGAGGTGGCAAAGGATCACGTCCGCAAAACCCTGCTGACGCAGGTCGCGCCGCCCGGCGTGACGGCGCATGTGGTCGATGTCGATAAGATGGTTCGGGTGTGGAATAACCCAAAGTATGGTCAGGATCGGGTGATGCTGCTGTTTACCAACCCCACCGACGTTCTGCGCGTGGTGGAACAGGGTGTCGATATCAGGACCGTCAACATCGGCGGGATGGCGTTCCGTCAGGGAAAAACCCAGGTCAACAATGCGGTTTCGGTGGATGAAAAAGATATCGCCGCCTTCCGCAAACTGAATGAACGCCATATCGAACTGGAAGTGCGTAAGGTTTCCAGCGATCAGAAACTGAAAATGATGGATCTGATTGCGAAAGTAAACGCGTAACAGAAGAGCTGCTGCGCCTGCGTTTCCGGGCCCATTTTCGCTATCCTGCTGAGGACAAGAAGTATGATGGAAATAACCTCGCTACAAATTATTCTGATTTTTATTGTTGCCTGTATTGCCGGCATGGGGTCGATTCTGGATGAGTTCCAGTTTCACCGTCCGCTGGTGGCCTGTACCCTGATTGGTATCGTGCTGGGGGATATGAAAACCGGCATTATCATCGGCGGAACGCTGGAGATGATTGCGCTGGGCTGGATGAACATCGGTGCCGCCGTGGCCCCCGATGCCGCTCTCGCCTCCATCATCTCCACCATTCTGGTGATCGCAGGCGGTCAGAGTGTGGGAGCCGGTATCGCGCTGGCCATCCCGCTGGCCGCCGCCGGACA
>Ga0157358_1000659_pt1 | contig 14651 bp, 13 predicted proteins | sample AttcapACBM2_FD_111484 | JGI IMG/M metagenome (GOLD analysis project Ga0157358, IMG submission 111484) | Fungus gardens microbial communities from leaf cutter ant in Botucatu, State of São Paulo, Brazil - Atta capiguara ACBM2 | ecosystem: Host-associated > Fungi > Mycelium > Unclassified ...
AGAGATCGTGCTGGTCACGCATGCATCGAAAAATGCGGTCGAGAACCACTTCGATACCACTTATGAACTGGAAGCGCTGCTGGAAGCGCGTGTGAAGCGTCAGCTGCTGAGCGAAGTGCAGTCTATCTGCCCGCCAGGCGTAACTATCATGAACGTGCGTCAGGCACAGCCGCTGGGTCTGGGCCATTCGATTCTCTGCGCCCGTCCGATGATCGGTGATAATCCGTTTGTCGTGGTGCTGCCGGACGTGCTGCTGGATGATTCCACTGCTGACCACCTGCGTTATAATCTCGCGGCAATGGTTGCCCGTTTTGAAGAAACCGGCCACAGTCAGGTTCTGGCACAGCATATGCCTGCCTCCGACCTCTCTGAGTACTCGGTGATCACCACCGAAGAGCCGATCAATAACCCAGGCGATATAAGCCGTATCACCAACTTTGTTGAGAAGCCAGAGCATCCGGCTGAGCTGAACTCTGACCTGGCTGCAGTAGGACGCTATGTGCTCTCTGCGGACATCTGGGCTGAACTGGAGCGCACTGAACCGGGCGCCTGGGGCCGTATCCAGCTGACCGATGCGATCGCCAGCCTGAGCAAAAACAAACCTGTTGATGTTTCACTGCTGACCGGCCACAGCTTCGACTGCGGTCGTAAACTGGGTTACATGCAGGCGTTCGTCTCTTACGGACTGCGTAACAACGCCCAGGGCCGCGATTTCCGCGAAGCGATTCAGAACATCCTGGCAAAACAACAGTAATTATTTTGCCGCGCACTGCGCGGCAGCTTACAAGGAGTGCACATGGCTATTTTGGTAACGGGCGGGGCGGGCTATATCGGTTCCCATACCGTACTGGCGCTGCTGCAGCGCGGTGATGATGTAGTGGTGCTGGATAACCTCTGCAATGCCTCACGCGAAGCGATCAACCGCGTTGAAAAGCTGGCGGGGAAGAAAGCGACCTTCGTCGAAGGCGACATCCGTGACCGCGCCTGCCTGCGCGACCTGTTTGCCTCAAACAGCATTTCCGCCGTCATCCACTTCGCCGCGCTGAAAGCGGTCGGTGAGTCGACGCGTATGCCTCTGGAGTACTACGAGAACAACGTCGCGGGTACGGTAGTGCTGCTGGAAGAGATGCGCAACGCGGGCGTCTGGAACTTCATCTTCAGTTCATCGGCCACCGTTTATGGCGCGGATGCACCGGTTCCCTATGTGGAAACGACCCCGATTGGCGGCACCACAAGTCCTTACGGCACTTCTAAGCTGATGATCGAGTTCGTCATGCGCGACTTTGCTAAGGCAGAGCCGAAGTTTAAGGCGATTGCGCTGCGCTACTTCAACCCGGTTGGCGCGCATGAGTCAGGCGAAATCGGCGAAGACCCGACCGGCATCCCTAATAACCTGCTGCCTTACATCGCACAGGTCGCGATTGGTCGTCTGGAGAAGCTGGGTGTGTTTGGCGGTGACTACGATACGCCAGACGGCACCTGCCTGCGTGACTACATCCATGTGGTTGACCTGGCTGAAGGACACCTGAAAGCGCTGGACCATCTGAGCAAAGTTGAGGGCTACACCGCCTTTAACCTCGGCGGCGGTAAAGGTTTCTCGGTTCTGGAAATGATCAAGGCGTTTGAGCAGGCCTCCGGCAAAGCGATTCCGTTTGAGATCAAACCCCGTCGTGACGGCGACCTGCCTGCCTTCTGGGCAGATGCGTCCCTGGCGAACCGTGAGCTCGACTGGCGTGTAACACGCGGCATCGATGAAATGATGCGCGATACGTGGAACTGGCAGAGTAAGAACCCGGATGGGTTCCGGTAGTTGAAAAAAGGCGAACGGAGGTTCGCCTTTTTTAATGTTTACATTGAAATATCTTATCGACCCTTTCTCACTATTCTGATTGTCTCGTCCTGGCACATCAGTAACCATCCCCTGCGTCAGTCAAGCGCTCATAAGTTGAACTAACACCTGTTAAACAAACGCATTTTATTCGTAATAGCCATACCTGAGTGATAGAATTTGCGATTGTTGAATGATAAACCCACTTAAACAATTTCATTAATAAAGTGATATCAATCAATGAAATGCTGATCGTGAAGCGAGTGCTCGGTATCAGCATAGTCATTCGTCTGAAGACAATCAGCATTGTGGGAGCTGTAACCCAGGGGCGGTAGCGTGCTCTGGACGCATATGATTGTCTGCATTTTATACAGGCACCCATGCCTCAGATAGCTTGTCAGGAATAAACACGTTATGAAGATACTTATCACTGGTGGTGCAGGTTTTATCGGTTCGGCAGTTGTCCGTCATGTTATTAACAATACGAATGATGAAGTTATAAACGTTGATAAACTGACTTATGCAGGCAACCTGGAGTCATTAAAAGACGTCAGCGACAGCTCCCGCTACACGTTCAGACAGGTTGATATCTGTGATGGACAGGCTGTCACTGACGTACTGAATGAATTTCAGCCTGATGCCATCATGCACCTGGCCGCTGAAAGCCATGTTGACCGTTCAATTACTGGTCCGGCAGAGTTTGTTCAGACGAACGTGGTAGGCACCTATGCTCTGTTAGAGGCGGCACGTCATTACTGGAGTGCCTTACCTGAAGCACGAAAAAATGCCTTCCGTTTTCACCATATCTCGACGGATGAAGTTTATGGTGATCTGCCGCATCCGGATGAAATGGATGGCGAGCTGCCATTGTTTACCGAAGAGACACCTTATGCGCCGAGCAGCCCTTACTCCTCGACTAAAGCTGCCAGCGATCATCTGGTTCGCGCATGGGGCCGCACCTACAAGTTGCCGGTGATTGTCACTAACTGCTCAAACAACTATGGTCCTTATCACTTCCCGGAAAAATTGATCCCGCTGATCATCAGCAATGCGCTTGAAGGCAAACCACTGCCAATCTACGGTAAAGGCGATCAGATCCGTGACTGGCTCTATGTTGAAGACCACGCGCGCGCACTCTATACCGTGGTGAAAAATGCAAAAACCGGGACTACTTACAACATCGGTGGCCATAACGAAAAGAAAAACATCGATGTAGTGCTGAAGGTCTGCGAATTGCTGGATGAGTTGCGTCCAAAAGCAACCCCGTATAGCGATCAGATTACCTACGTTCAGGATCGCCCGGGACACGATCGCCGTTACGCGATCGATGCTGCTAAAATTGAAAAAGATTTGGGCTGGAAACCGGAAGAGACCTTTGAAACAGGTCTGAAGAAAACTGTCGAATGGTACCTGAACAATTCACAATGGGTTGAGCATGTAAAGAGTGGTGCCTATCAGAACTGGATCGAACAAAACTACGAGAAACGTAGCTAATGGATATTCTGCTTTTTGGTAAGAACGGTCAGGTTGGCTGGGAGTTACAGCGTGCACTGGCACCGCTGGGTAATCTGATTGTCGTAGATCGTCACTCTACTGACTTCTGTGGCGATTTTGAAAATCCTGAGGGGATTGCAGAGACAGTTCGCAGAATCAGGCCAGCCGTTATCGTCAATGCTACTGCCTATACCGCAGTGGATAAGGCTGAGTCAGAAGAGGACAAAGCCCGTCTGGTCAATGCTACCTCAATTGATGCGCTGGCCAGAGCGGCCGAAGAAACGGGCGCGTGGTTGATTCATTACTCAACCGACTATGTGTTTGATGGATCGGGTTCTCAACCCTGGCGTGAAGACGATGCAACAGCGCCACTGAATGTCTATGGGCAGACCAAGCTGGAAGGGGAGCAGGCCATCGTCAGTAACATGACGAAATACCTCATCTTCCGTACCAGCTGGGTCTATGCCGCAAAGGGAAATAACTTCGCTAAGACTATGCTTAAACTGGCAAAAGATCGTGATGCATTGTCTGTGATTAACGATCAGTATGGCGCGCCAACTGGAGCAGAACTCATCGCGGATAGCACTGCTCACGCAATCAGAGTGGCGCTGGGTAACAGCAGCGTTGCTGGCATTTACCATCTTATTGCAGCAGGTGAGACCACCTGGCATGCCTATGCCACTAAAGTGATTGAGTTTGCGAAAGCACAGGGTGTTGAGCTTCAGGTTCAGACAATTAATGCGGTACCCACCAGTGCATTCCCGACACCGGCTAAACGCCCGGCTAACTCAAGACTGAATACAGAGAAGTTCCAGCAGGCTTTTGGTCTGACACTGCCGGACTGGTCTGTGGGCGTCGAACGTATGTTGCTTGAAACTCTTATTTAATAGCAGCAGGCCGCATAAGTGGCCTGTCCATTTAAGGTGATATTGTGAAAAAGAATAAAGGTATTATTCTCGCTGGTGGCTCAGGAACACGCCTCTATCCGGTAACGATGGCAGTCAGCAAGCAATTGCTCCCGGTCTATGATAAGCCGATGATTTACTACCCACTCAGCACGCTGATGCTGGCAGGGATCAACGACATTCTGATTATCAGTACGCCGCAGGACACACCACGCTTTGAAAGTCTGTTAGGTGATGGTTCCCAATGGGGCATTTCAATTCAGTATAAAGTACAACCAAGCCCGGATGGACTAGCTCAGGCATTTATCATTGGTGAAGAGTTCATTGGTGACGACTCAGTCGCGCTAATCCTTGGCGACAATATTTTCTATGGTCACGATCTCTACAAGCAACTTGAAGCCGCATCTATTAAAGAAAATGGAGCTACTGTTTTTGCGTATCATGTTACCGATCCTGAGCGCTATGGTGTTGTCGAGTTTGACAGCGAAGGTAAAGCGATTTCACTGGTAGAAAAACCTGAGCATCCCCGCAGCAACTATGCGGTGACTGGACTCTATTTTTACGATAATAAAGTTGTGGAAATGGCGAAAAATCTTAAGCCATCGCCGCGTGGAGAACTGGAAATTACGGATATTAACCGTATCTACATGGAGCAGGGTAAGCTTTCCGTATCGATAATGGGTCGAGGGCATGCATGGCTTGACACCGGTACGCATGAAAGTCTGATAGAAGCCAACAACTTTATTCAGACTATTGAAACACGTCAGGGGTTAAAAATCGCCTGCCCTGAAGAGATAGCATATCGCATGGGCTTTATTGACAGAGAACAGCTAAAAAATTTAGCTACACCCATGTTGAAAAACAAATATGGTCAATATCTCCTGGCTCTGTATGAAGGCAAGCTTTAATGAAGATTATTAATACTAAAATTGCAGACGTAAAAATTATTGAACCAGCAGTGTTTGGCGATGAGCGCGGGTTTTTTATGGAAACTTGGCAGCAGAAAAAATTTGACGAGCAGGTATCACCTCAGGTTTTCGTTCAGGACAATCATTCGCAATCTGAACATGGTGTTTTACGTGGACTACATTATCAAGTGGGAAACGATGCGCAAGGTAAATTGGTGCGTTGTGTCGAGGGTGAAGTTTTTGACGTCGCTGTAGACATTCGTTGCAATTCTCCTACTTTCGGTCAATGGGTTGGGGTAATGCTTAGTGCTGAGAACAAAAAACAGTTGTGGATCCCTGCAGGGTTTGCGCATGGTTTTCTGACAATCAGTGAAAGCGCACAGTTTCTTTATAAAACAACTAACTATTATGCACCTGCATCCGAGCGTTGCATTTTGTGGGATGATAAAGAAATTGGTATCGAATGGCCGAGCGTAAAGCAGATAAAATTGTCAGACAAAGATCTGAAGGGTTCAAATTTAAACTCAGCTGAGCTTTTTCGCTAATGAGTAGTCCGAATTTGACGGTCGCCGTATTAATCTGTACCTATAACGGAAGTAAATATCTAAGAAAACAAGTTGATTCGATATTGAATCAAACTCATCAATCCTGGGTGATTTTTGTTTCTGACGATGGCTCTACTGACGAGACGGTAAATATTCTCAAGGAATATCAGAGTAAAATTGGCGATGATAAGTTTCACATACTGAGGGGACCTGGAAAAGGTTTTTCATGGAACTTTCTTAATCTACTTGAGTCAGCAGGAGATAAGTTTTTTGCATACGCTTTTTGCGACCAAGATGACATATGGAAACCTAAAAAGCTTGAGACAAGCGTCAATTGGCTTTCTCAACAAGACGCGCAAAAGCCCACAGTGCATTGTGGGCGTACAGAACTGATTGATGAGCAGGATGCGACAATTGGTTATTCTCCACTTTTCGTAAGAACGCCATCGTTAAGAAACGCACTCATTCAAAGTATTGCAGGCGGCAATACAATGACGTTGAACCATAAGGCGCGTGAGTTAGTTATAATGACGCCACGCTGGACAGAAATCGTATCGCATGATTGGTGGATTTACATCTTACTTTCAAGTTATAACGGGATAGTTCACTACGATATGACACCGACTATCGACTACCGACAGCATACGAATAATATTGTTGGATCAAACACAGGGTGGTTTGCCAGAATAAAACGTATTTCTGGTTTGATGGACGGTAAGTTCCGCGACTGGATTGGAAAAAACATTAAAGCATTACAGTCCATGGAGATCGATCTTCCAGAGGAGAATGCCCAGTTATTGAATAAGTTTATTGAAGCCAGAAAAGCTCCATTAGTGAAACGCATTTGTCTTTTTAGAGAGTTGAAACTCTATCGGCAGACTCGCTATGGAACGATTGCATTCTATATAGCAGTTTTACTAAAAAAAATATAGAAAGCTAAAGGCTTCTGACATGAGCGATTTGATTTTTTGGACTATTGAAATAAAACGAATAAGAATTTTAAAATTCGTTTGGTACGAATCGCTTCTGTAAATTTAATGAGAAGGTTCAATGAAAAACACTCAGGTACTGGCCTCTAATTCAAAAGCAAATGTATCGCCCAAAAATATGGTTAAATCAATATGGATTAACCGCAGTCTGATATTTCAAATGGCGAGGCGAGAAATACTTAGCCGTTATAAGGGTTCATCACTGGGATTGATGTGGTCCGTAATCACTCCAATGGTAATGCTGGTAATTTATACCTTTTTGTTTTCAGTTGTATTTAAAGCAAAGTGGAATGTTGGGGGGGACGAATCTCGCTACGAATTTGCAATTGTGCTTTTTGCAGGACTATTAACACATACGTTTCTCGCCGAAGTGTTAAATAAATCACCAGGATTGATAATTGGAAACGTCAATTATGTAAAAAAAGTCGTATTTCCACTTGAGATACTTCCAGTAATTAACGTGTTGTGCGCCATGTTTAACACATTAGTCAGTATATTGGTTTTGCTCATTGCCATTCTTTTAATAAAAGAAGATTTACCCATTACAGCATTTCAATTGCCGTTAGTTTTATTGCCGTTGGTTATATTATCCTCGGGCCTTTCATGGTTCCTTGCATCACTGGGAGTTTATATTCGTGATGTTGGCCAAAGCATAAGTATCCTGACTACTATCCTTTCATTTTTGTCACCGATTTTTTATCCAGTAAGCGCAGTACCTGCCATATTAAGACCATGGTTAATGTTAAATCCACTGACATTTATTATTGAGCAGGTTAGGGCAGTACTGATATGGGGCAATAACCCTGATTATGTCGGTTTAGGCATATACTTAATTTGCGCGATGTTTGTAGCATGGCTTGGCTATGTATGGTTCCAGAAAACACGTAAAGGTTTTGCCGATGTACTCTGAAAATTCTGCAATTATAATTGAACACCTCAGTAAGTGTTACCATATCTATGAGACGCCACGTGCGAGATTAAAACAATTCATTTATCCTACTATCAAACGTTTAATTGGCCGCAAAGATATTAATAACTATTATCGTGAGTTTTGGTCTGTTAAAGACATATCTTTTGATATTAAAAAAGGTGAAACTGTAGGAATAATTGGCAATAATGGTGCCGGTAAGTCAACGCTCTTGCAAATGATCTGCGGGACCTTAAATCCAACCGAAGGGCGGGTAACGGTAAATGGCCGAATAGCAGCACTTCTCGAACTCGGTTCAGGCTTTAATATGGACTTTACGGGTAAAGAGAATGTTTACTTAAATGCCGCAGTATTGGGACTGTCTAAGAAAGAAATAGATCTTAAATATCAGGACATTGTTGATTTCGCTGATATTAAGGATTTTATGGATCAACCCGTCAAAACTTATTCAAGCGGTATGATTGCCAGACTGGCTTTTTCAGTGGCTGTCCAGGTGAACCCTGATATTCTAATCGTTGATGAAGCACTCAGCGTTGGCGATATGGCTTTTCAGGAAAAATCCTTCAGTAAAATGAAAGAAATTCGGGATATGGGAACTTCAATTCTGTTTGTTTCTCATTCCTTATCAGCAGTCAGGAATTTTTGCGATAAAGCTGTTTGGGTAGAGAAGGGGCAAATCAGAATGATTGGTGAGCGACTTGATGTTTGCGACGCCTATCAGCAGGAAACAGAAGGGAAAATTACACTGCCAAAATCAGCAGGATCAGCAACTAACTTACCACTTCAGCATGATGATGATAAAAAAATACAGTTGCACGAAGTGACGTGTAGTAAAAAGCTGTATGAGATGGGGGAGGATATTTTACTCTCATTCAGGCTATCTTTCAGTGATGATAATTTAAAATATGGCATCGGAATTATTATCTATGATATGAAAGGCAATGTCATATCAATACTAAATACCTTGCGAGACGAAGTTATAATGACGGGTAAACGAGATGAAATTAATCTCAAAATCCTTAATAATCATTTTGGTCCAGGTGAATATCATATCACCGCTTCAGTGTCTGATGAATTAGGAATGTTTCCATACGATAAACTGGAATATATCTCCAGTTTTAAAATAAAAATGGAACGTAATAGTTCAGGGCTGGCTAAAGTTGATGGTGTTCTCCGATGCGAGCATGAATGGGAAGGTGTATGAACTGGCAAATCGACGAGCATGAGACGCTATGGTTCAGGAAGGGTGATATAAATATTACTCGCAAGCACAATCTGATTGTCCTGATGCGTATACGTAATGAAGAATTGGTGCTTAAGGATACGCTTGATCATATTAGTGAATTTGCTGATTATATATGCGTATATGACGACTGTAGCGATGATAATACCCGAGAAATTTTGAAATCTCATCCCAGTGTATTCCTGATTGTGGAAAATAATCTTTGGAGAAAAGGCACTGACAATCGCTTGCTATCAGAAACACGCCATCGTGGCCTGTTGCTGGAGCTCGCAAATCGCTATCTTAGTTTCAAATGGTGCATGTGTTGCGATGCTGATGAGCGTTACATAGGAGACATCAAGTCATATGTAGAGCAGGATGTAGCTGAGAAACCTGAAGGTGTAAGAATACAGTTATTTGATGCTTACATGACCGCGGGCAACGATGAGCCTTTCAGGCAAGATTTAAAAATGATGGATTTTCGGAAGTATTTTGGCCCAGAATGCCGTAACATTTTAATGCTTTGGCAAAATAAATCACATATCGTGTATAAGGGACTTGATGCAAGGGAACCGTCTTGTGTTACTACTGAGATTGTGAAATTTTACTGCCAGCACTATGGTAAAAGCTTATCATATGAGCATTGGGAAGAAACTTGTAATTATTATGTGGAAAATTTCCCATGGGATCCTTATGGAAAAAAATGGAGTGCGCGGAAAGGTAAAGCACTTCACAGCCAGTCTGACTTCGGTCGACCTCTCTTACCTTGGGGTCAGGAGTTATTTGCTAATGCAACCACCGAATTTTGATTGATGAAAATACTAATTGCAACATCAAGATTTAAGGATCTTGCTGGCTCTGAGATTACTGTTTTCGAATATGCAGAAGAATTTATACGTCAGGGAAATGAAGTTTCAATTGCCAGTTTTGAAAAGACATCTCTGCTATCAACAGAATGTTATGCCGCAGGGATAACCGTTTCAACTTTCGATGATGAAAAATTAATTAAAACTGAGTGGGATCTGATATGGGTCTTACACCCGCCAGCTTATTACGCATTATTTACGCACTTTGATTATCAAACAAAAAAAACAATATTTTCATCGCTATCGCATTTTGAACCACTTGAGTCACCGCCCGTAGAAGTTTGTCAAATTAGTTTATTTACAACTAATTCAATTGAAAATGAGCGTTTTTTTTGTGATCAGTTTCCTGACTACTCTTCAAGAGTTACCGTTCTGCCAAACTCAATACCTGAGAGCTTTTGGAGAATCGAACCTGTTGAAATAAAGGAAAATAAACTCATCATTGTCTCTAATCATTTACCTGATGAAGTTTTAGAGCTTGCAGAACGCTTGCGTAATAATGAGTGGCAAGTAGATATTTTTGGCGTCGGTCATTTACATAAAAAAGTTTCAGCCGAAGACATGATAAACTACCGGGCGTGCATCTCAATCGGAAAAACTGTTCAATATTCGCTCGGTCTTAAAATTCCAGTTTTTTGTTATGATCGCTTTGGCGGTCCAGGATGGATTACACCAGAAAATGTTGAACGAGCAGCTGAATTTAATTTCTCAGGGCGCTGTACCAATGCAAAAGAAACAGCTGAAAATCTTGAGCGATATTTTATAGATGACAAAATACCGGATTCATCTACGCTTAATAAATTGTATGAGTATGCTCGCATCAAATTCTCACTTAGTAATAACATCAGCAATGTTTTTGCCTTACTTAATAATACAAATGACTCTGTAAATCTTAAAAGATTTACTTTGAAAAATATTCTGGCTAAGCACCTTGATATATTTTTACGCGATCAAAAGTTACAAAGTGAGTTTCAATTAGCCTGGAATACAGAAAGTCAGCGAAGATTCAGAACTGAAGAACAGCTGCTTGAAGTTCATAAGGCCTGGCAGCTTGAAATAAATCGGAATCATGACGATCGAGAGTTGATATATCTCAAAGAAGAAAATGCTAGTCTAAAAGAACAACTTATACAGCAGGATAATATTATTAAGAGTTATGCTTTAAAAATTGAAAGATATATAAAATTCATTCAGTTCGCAAAGAAAACTCGTTCCGGCAAGAAAGCATACCGCACGTTAAAAATCTTAAAAAGATTTAAAGCACTAATTCATAAGGTTAAAAAATGAATGTTCAGCCTTTGCCATTGGTTTCCGTTTGTATTCTGACTAAAAATCCGGGCGCTATTTTCAGGTCGGTATTGCCAGCGGTTTTAAATCAAAAAACCGATTTTAGTTATGAAGTGATAGTTGTAGATTCTGGTTCTACGGATGGAACACTGGAGTTTATTAATGATTTGAAATCAAACAAAATAAAATTGCTTTCAATCAAACCTGCTGATTTTGGCCATGGTAAGACCCGCAACTATGCTGTCTCTGAGTCTTCTGGAGAGTTTGTTGCTATGATCACTCATGATGCCCTTCCTAAAAACGATTGCTGGTTACAAAGTATGATAGCTCCTTTCTTTGGGGATGAAGCTATTGCGGGTGTTTTCGGCCGACATGACGCATATGAGTCAGCCTCGCCCTTTACCAAAAGAGACATTGCATTACATTTTGACAATTTCCATGCTGGAAAAAAAATTGTTTGGCTGGATGATAAAGAGCGCTACGCAAAAGATGTTGGTTACCGTCAATGGTTACACTATTTCTCTGATAATAATGCAGCATTACGTAAGAGTGTCTGGAATAAAATTCCATATCCTGAAGTCGATTTTGCTGAAGATCAGCTATGGGCAAAAGAGATCATTGAAAAAGGATATAAGAAAGCTTATGCAGATGATGCAATTGTTTACCATTCACATAATTACAGCCTCGGACAGACATTTCGTCGATCTTATGACGAATCGCGAGCGCTAAAAAAGCTATTTGATTATAATATTTGCCCGAGTATTTTGAATGTATTTTATCAGACTCAAGCTTGCTCGCGTCGTGATGTTAAATATTTAAAGAGTGTTTTATATCATAGCAGTCTTAAATCGACATTAAACATCATTGCTATGCATTTTTTGAAGCAATCTGGATATTATCTGGGTAATAACTTCACTAACAATAAAACTATATTTCGCTTAGTTTCGCTCGATAACTCTATTAAAAGGAAGTAATATGACAATCAGAACGATTTTATCAATGGTTGCCAGAGTTCATAAAGATGAGGGTGTTCGTGGCGTTTTAACTCGCGTATATCGTAAATTAAAAAGTAAAGATACAACTATCAATGGTGTTCCGCTATCCAGTGCTATAAATATATTCAACAAAAGAGATGTTATTGGATTTTATGAATTTATAACTTTTCAAGATGTGGGAGTAGCTGATGCACTTAATAGCTACGCTGCCAAAAACACCATCAATTGGCTTATCCCTGATTTTGGTGTTGGTTCAGGTGGACACCTTAATATTTTTCGTTTCATTACAATGTTAGAGCGTAATGGATACAAAAATAATATCTGTCTTGTTGGTTCTCATCGTCATTCATCACCCGAAAAAGCAAAGGCTTTGATCAGTGAACATTTTTTTAAAATGGATGCTGAGGTTTTTTTTGGCATAGAATCATTACCTGAAGCTGAGTTTAGTTTCGCTACAGGCTGGACAACGGCTTATTATCTTCGAGCATTCAAACGTACACTGCACAAACTATATTTTGTCCAGGATTTTGAGCCCTCTTTTTATGCTGGCGGAAGTGAATATGCATTTGCCGAACAAACATATAAGTTTGGCTTTACAGGTGTATGCGCTGGGAATTGGTTAGCCAGTAAACTTAACCATGATTATGGAATGAAGACTCATGAAATAGGTTTTTCATATGATCGAGAACTCTACTTTCCTCACCCTGTACTTGGTGATGGCAAAAAAAGAGTTTTTTGTTACTTTCGCCCACCTACCATTCGGCGAGGTTTGGAAACGGCTCTTATCGCTCTCGATAGGGTCGCTACGCAAAATCCTGCCGTTGAATTTATATTTGCCGGTTGGGATATGAATGATTTCAAATTCGATCATCCTTTCCTTAATGCAGGTTTGCTATCCCTTGAGGAGTTACCTGATGTATATTCAAAATGCGATCTCGCATTAGTTCTTTCTTACACGAATCTTTCATTATTACCTCTTGAAATTATGGCGTGTGGATGTGTCGTTGTTTCAAATGAAGGTCCTAACGTCGAATGGCTTTTGAATAATAACAATGCTCAGCTTACCAGTAGTGATCCTGTAGAGATGGCTGACAAAATAGGTGAGCTGTTGCATGACTCCGACAAGATTGCACAGTTACGCAAGAATGGTATTGAGTTTGCTAACAGTACAAGCTGGGAAGATGAAGGATTGAAGTTGGTAAACATTTTAAAGAGGCTGGCAGAGTGAAAAAAGTACTTGTACTTGGAGCCAATGGGTTCATTGGTCAGAATATATGCCGCCAACTTATGGCCGATGGATATTTCGTGATTGCTGCTGATAAAGCTGACTCGGCTTTACACGCCTTTTATAGCCGATATAGTCAAGTTGATGTCATTAAATGTGATTTCACGTCTCTGATATCTGATGTTGATGCTGTTATCTACCTGGTTTCAACTTTATTACCGCAACCTTCAAATGAAAACGTTGAACGAGATATCCTTGAGAATCTTGTTCCGGTAATTCATTTGTTAGAGGCAATGAAGCAGTCGACGACATGTAAAAAGATTATTTTTGCTTCCTCTGGCGGTACTATTTACGGAAAACATGATGACAATATCGATGAGCACTCTTTATTGGACCCTAGGTGTTCTTACGGAATCATGAAGTTGACGGTTGAGAAATATCTTAGTTTATATAGTGATCTTTACGGTTTACAGAGCATTTCACTTAGACTTAGTAACCCTTACGGACCGGGACAGAATATTAATAGGCCACAGGGTGCAGTAGGTATTTTCTTACATAAAATGCTGCAGAACGCTCCCCTGGAAATATGGGGTGATGGCTCGGTAGTCAGAGATTATGTTTATATTGATGATGTTGCGACTGCCTTCTCCGCAGCGCTTAGTTATAGCGGCCATGAAAAAGTGTTCAATATTGGAAGTTCTACAGGCACATCATTGAATGAATTAATTGACTTGCTCTTTGAATTGACCTCAAGCAAATCAATTGTCACCTATTCTGAATCGAGAAATGTAGATGTTCCAAGTAATATTTTATCAGTAGAGCGAGCGAAAAATCACCTTGGTTGGGCGCCATCAGTCTCATTAACTGAAGGATTAGGAAGATTAACTTCACTTATGCGCAGTTAATTCCGGTGCCGAAATATTGAGCAGGTTGACTCAATTTTTTGTTACTTAATGCGCATTCTGATTTTTCTGTATATTTAATTGCTAATTCTGCTGTGCACTTATATTTATGCTGAGTTAACATGGCTCAACTAACAATCCACCTTTCGAGTTGGAATTCACACCTGACAGGAGTAACTAATGTCTAAGCAACAAATCGGCGTTGTAGGTATGGCAGTGATGGGCCGCAACTTGGCTCTTAACATTGAGAGCCGCGGTTACACTGTTTCAATCTTCAACCGTTCACGCGAAAAGACTGATGAAGTCATCGCTGAGAACCCGGGCAAGAAACTTGCTCCTTTTTACACCGTTGAAGAGTTTGTCGAATCGCTGGAAAAACCTCGTCGTATCCTGCTGATGGTTCAGGCGGGTGAAGCGACCGATAAGACTATCGCCTCTCTGACTCCACACCTGGATAAAGGCGACATTCTGATTGATGGTGGTAACACCTTCTACAAAGATACTATCCGTCGTAACAAAGAGCTGTCTGACCAGGGCTTCAACTTCATCGGTACCGG
>Ga0157358_1000660_pt1 | contig 14649 bp, 11 predicted proteins | sample AttcapACBM2_FD_111484 | JGI IMG/M metagenome (GOLD analysis project Ga0157358, IMG submission 111484) | Fungus gardens microbial communities from leaf cutter ant in Botucatu, State of São Paulo, Brazil - Atta capiguara ACBM2 | ecosystem: Host-associated > Fungi > Mycelium > Unclassified ...
GTTATGGGACACTTGAACACTAACAATTTTTATTTTTCTTTTCTTTTATTTTTCTGATTTTATATTAATTTTCTTTTTCTTTTTCTTTTCTTTTGGATGATAAAGAGGCACATGACACTGCAGTCACATGACAGGTCACATGGTATGATGTCATAGGCATAGAACATGGTGGAAAGATCTGGAAGATGATGTTAGGGCACATGTATACAACATGATGGCCTTGAGTGAAATGAGACAGACATGAGGTTGTAGCATAGACCATATGTACTTTGTATATATAGAACTCTAATTTAGCAGAAACTCCTTGTCAAGTTCTCTTGTGAACTTCCCACTTGATATTCAACCTAAGAGATTTACTACTTGTGTAATCATTTGTCTTTGTGATAAGTGGTTGCCACAACAACTAGCTTTGGTTCTTTTACTCTTTGCCCCTTCATTAGTTCTTTATATCTCACTACTCTGCTTATGTTTACCACTAGATAAATTCTCATAGAGACTAGCAGCTTCAACTATACTACATTCTTCAATATCACTTCTTCAACCACATATAGTCTCACATATCTTTCTGTCAACTTTTTTACTAGTCTTTCTTTGAATACTAAGTCTTTGGTACTTAGTACTACTTTATTGCCTTTTTCTCATTCTTCTATTTCTTTTTGTTCTCTATTTGCTTGTCTTCTCATTTTTTCTTGTGTTTTTCTTAATGTTGCTCCAGTTTCCTTTTAAACTTTTCTTATCTTCTCTACAAATTTTGTTACTTTCTCCACTTTTTCTTTTCTCCTAATGTCTGCTCCTATTCTCAGCTCTTTACCATAATTTGCTATGAACAGTAATATCTTTGTTGCTAAATGTACTTTGTTATTCACTGCAAATTCTGTTGTTGCTAGCTACTCTGGCCAATTCCTCTATCCATATTCTATAAAGAACCTCAAGTATTTTTCCAACTCTTGGTTCATCCATTCTGTTTGTTTATCTGTTTGTGTATGGAATGATATTGACAATCTTGTTTCTATTTCTAACATCCTATTCAATTCTTTTGTCAACTTTGCTACAAATTGTAGTCCTCTATTACTTATTACACTTTCTAGTAATCTATACAACTTTTACACATTATCTCTAAACAGTCTTAGCAAGATACCTTCTACTAATGCCCCTTTTGTAGTTGTTACAAAATATGTCATTTTTGACAATCTATCACATACTACTAGTATTATATCCTTTCATCCTTTTCTGCTACTAGTAGTAACTTAGTGATAAAGTCAACCATTAAGTGTGTTCATGTATTTTCTGGTATCTTATTTGTCACCAACTTCCCTGCTGGTATGTTTGTTCTATTCTTTATTTTCTAATATAAATCACAAACCTTTATATATTCTCCCATATTCCTTATTACTCCTGGCTACTAGTAATTTCTTGTTACTAACTCCACTGTCTTTTATCTACCTTTATGATTAGCTACTGGTATATTATAGTATAACTAGATAACTTCTATCCTTGACTCCTTATTCTTATCATATGCTAAGTCCACCTGTCCAGAAAATACATCTCTATGATGATACTGCTTTCTTAACATCTACTATACAAGCCTGCCTTCCTTGCAATATGTTCATGTAGTGATGATGCAACTATCTAGGTATTTTGTCTTCCATGATGGAGATACTTTTATTCAACTCAGTTTTTCATGGCAGAGTCATATTCCTATCAGTGTTCCACCACTCAAACCTCTACTCAGAGCAATAAAGGCTATATTACTAAAACCCTGAGCATCTCCTATATTATATACTTATATATAAGACTAGTAGTTATACTATAATTTGCTAGTCTGATAATTGACTAAAGTTGATGCTAAATCTCTGGTATTAATGACAATGCACTTTACTCCTCTCTTTCTAACTTCTTACAAGGCCATCCTCTGAAATTGTAATCATGCAGCTCATAGGAGGTACAGCACATAAGTTGAGGCCAAGGTTATTCTGACAAGTCCACATCACCAAGCTTATTGCACAGAGTTTCCACATGTTATGCATGTCTGAACCAACTTTGTAGACTTTTACCTTTAAATGTGAATTGTACCTAATAATTCTTTAGCACATATATCTTTTCTTCTTTTAACATCAACTTCCCTTGTATTTCCTACTTGTCTCCTCTCAATGTCTTAACTTCTACTTTTTTCATTTTCTCTACAACTTTTACTATTTTCTCATCTTGCTTTCTTTATTTTTCCTACTAATCTTGTTTCTAGTTCTTCTATCACTACTTCTATTATTCCTCTTACCCACTCTTCCTTTATCAATTTCTAGTTTTCATCATCATTTTCAACTTCTGCTTTCAAATCCAGCCTCCTACTTAATCTATCTGCTTTTCCCATCCTAAATCCTAGCATATGATTTAAAGTAGAATCAAATCTTGACAAATATAAGGCCCATCTAGCCTGTCTCTGATTCAATTTCTATACCTTCATAGAATACTTCAAATTTTTATAGTCTGTCCAGATTTCAAACTTGGTTTTAGCATCTTCTAACAAATACCTCCATGTTTCTAACCCTCTAATCACTACTAACATTTCTTTATCATGAATTTCATAATTATACTCTATTTCATTTAACAATTTAGAAAAATAGGATACTGGCCTTCATTTTTTATCTTTGCATTCCATAAACAACACCTCTCTTATTACATAATCTGATGCATCTATCTTTATTCTCATTCTTTTGTTCAGATTTGAAGTTACTAAGATTGGTTCTGTAGTGAACCTTTTCTTCAACATCTTGAATGACTTTTTCTGTCTTATTTCCCATTCCCACTTTTGTTTCTTTTTTGTCAAGTTCCAAAAACTTCTGTATTATTTTAACTTATTTAGAAACTGGCTAGTTTAATATTGCTTTTACTTTCTTCTCCTCTATTTTTATTCCCTCTAGTTCTATCATTACTCCTAAGAAATTGACTTCACTCACTTTTCATCTATACTTCTCTGGTTTACATATAAATTATCTTCTTCTAACCTTTTTAATTAAACTCTCTTACTTCCTCTCTCTCTTTTCTGGACAAGAGATAAATTTTCCCTTTCCTAGGCATAAATCTCTTCTTCAACTCTATTGCATAGTTTTACATCTTTCTTATTGGCATCTTCTCACTTGCTTTCTTTTCAAAGACTTTGATCCATTTATGGAATTGTTCTGAAACCAACTTCTTCACTTTCTTCTCTGATCTTGCTACTTCTTTATCCTACTTCTCTACTACTTTTCTCATTTCCATTATCTTTTATTTTTTAATTTCTTCATCTTTTCTTCTTTTTCCTTTATTTCTTATTTCATTTCATCCTCTTCCTTCATTTCTTCTTCTTTCTGCTTCTGCTATTCTGGTTTTCCTTGCTTGGGTCTCCACTGTTTTTTACATTCTTCAGGACACCTTGTCATCTTCATTTCTTCTATTTTTGAGTCAATCTTAGGATTGTGGCATGCTAGCTATGGTATTTTCAAAATTACTTTCTACTTATGTCTTTTTATCACATTAATCTCTGTTCTCTCTCTATACCTCTGGTAATAAATATTAATCTCCACTGTATATTCTATTGGTCTCTTTTTGTTCAATATTCTTTTCACATTTCTTACATATATTGGTCTTTGAATATTTTTTAACTTAAACCTCATCTTTCTTGCAAACTCTGAACTCATTATCAACCATGTTATCCCACTATCTAACAACACTTCTACCATTACTCCTTTCTGCATATTTATCTTCTCTAACCCAATTTTCACAATCCTTTTCTCAGCAATTCTTCTTTTTCCTTTCTTCTTACTTTTACTGGTTCTTTCTTTTTTTCTTTCCTTTTTTTCTTTTTCTTTTTCTCTTTCAAAATATTTCTTCTATCTTTCTTACTTTATATGTCTCTAGATTTGGAATATCAGCTTGTATTATACAAGTAGCTAGTACATGAAACTTATTGTAAGAGTCTAGTCAAGAACTACTTCAAGAACTACTAAACTCTCTTTCTCTTTTAAATTGTTCATAATATTTAGATTGTCCTTATATCTAATCTTCTTCTCTTGGCCCACTATACCCTAATTTCTACAATTTCTTACAAGATGGCCAAAATTTCTACAGCTATAGTAATTCCTCCTCCTATCTATATCTATTATATAGGAATTTCTTCTCATCTCTTCTTCTCTCTCTTTTTGTTCTTACAGGGAGTTCCTGACCACCACTGTATTTGTTCTTTCTATCTCTTCCATTAGAGCAGGTCTTGTTGGTACCTGCTGTATTTCTTGCTTTCTAGGCTATACCTGAGGTGAAAGTAACTATAGTCTGAATTCTTCTTGACTACTTCCTATGTCTGTCTGTTATAAGAGGAACTCTTGAAGGTTTATTCTAAGGTAATGCTTATGTAATACAATCAGTGGTGATTTTATCTATATCTCTTGATCTATTACTATATACTTATTTACCTCTTTCTCCTTTGTCAATTATCATGCTGAGATCTTATTGGATGATCATATCTAATAGTTTGTATTGTAAATACTGTACTATGTGTCAGACTACCTTCTATAGTATATATAAAAGCTTGTATGAGTAGATCTACTCTTACCTGAATATTAGCCTAGCTTTCAGAACACTTACCTAGCTTAATAAGTGAGATCCACTCATATCTGTCTCTACTCCTGACTTTCACTTTCACTTTTTCCTCTCAAAATTTTCTTGTCCCTTCTACTCTCTCTCTAATATCTATCTAAGTTAGTGGCATGTTCATATCACTGATCAATAATTCTTAGAGATCTTTTTGCTTCTATGAGTTTCTTTCTAATCACTTCATTTATTTCTCTCTTAAATTCTTCTATTAATGGTTGCCTCTCATACCCACTTTCTCTCACTGCTCTTCTAAACTCTTGTATAAACTCTTCTATTGTCTTACTCTCTTGCTCTACTTTCTTCAATTTTGCCATTTTCATTGTCTCATTATCTCTCCTATCAAATTCTTCTTTTAAGTCTAATAAAAACTCCCCTACCATTGGATAACTCAAACTTCTACTTTCTAAGTTCTCCATAACATTCTTTTTTTACATATCTACTGACCTTCTCTGTATATATAACAAGTCCCACTGTATCTGTTCTTTTACTGTCACATCTCTCATTTTCATTCTAATATAAAGTCTACATGCTATCAAAAATCATGAAACCTTGTTTGCTGCCCCATCAAATATTTGTAGTTTGACCATTTCTACATTTGATCCTGTATTGGATTGGGAAATCACTACCTCAGCTCCTTCTTCTTCTTCTTTTCCTGCTAATAATGCTTATAAAGCCATTATTTGTTTTTACTGCTACCTTATCTGAAGCAACAGCTAGTTGAGAGGGTGTTGACTCATAATGTTGTAGTATGGGAGTAAGTCAGTGGGTGATGATGATTGTGGTAGTGGCATTGGGAGTGAAAATATATAAAGTGGTAATAGAGAGATGCTGGTACTGGCTTCACTTTCAGACTTATATTCTAAATTTGAAATAATCTCTATATATGTTAGTAGGCCCTCTTCTTGTTTTACTTCACACTTTCTACTGACTGTCTCAACTACTAACTACTACCTTAATGGAAATGTAGACAATTTTAGTCTAAAAAGACTATTCTACTCTAAACAAGGTTTTAAGAATACTTGTTGTTCTTTTACATATACTAGTTATTAAGCACCAGTATGCTTTAATGCAAAATAAATGGTCAAGCTTTTCCTGTCTGACTAATATACCTCTTATGTCTAGAGTCTGGCAATTATTCTTGACTCAAGATAGTGTTGCCTTCAGTCAAGGATAATAAGAGAATAAGAGATAGAGAGAGCTCTGTGTTGAGCAATCTCAGAAAAAGATATTGAGTTCTAATATTATAACTTGAGCACTTGAGTAAAGATAAAAGATAACTTTTATATTAAGTAATACAAAAGAACTTGATAGAGTTTCTAGTATAAGATAGTCTACTTTATATACTATACTACAACTAACCTATTCTAAAGTCCATATATACTCTATAAGATCAATATACTATTGCTATACTGTATAACATTATCTGTTTCAGAACCTTTTATATCTTTTTTTTGTATCACATGATTGTGTGACATATGTGACTATCACATTAACAGAAATCAAGCAGAAAAGAGATTATGCTAGAATACAACAAGAACTATGCAATACTAGCTCTTAACTACACACTAAAAAATTCAAGGAGAATACTATCAGTATCAGGAATTGATAGAAAATATAGAAATGATAATATAAAAGAAGATTAAAACTCATAAAACCCTTAAAAGGATTCTTGTGAATGTAAAAAAATAAAGTTAGGAAGGATATTAAAAGAAATATACAAGTAATATCTACCCATGAATGCTTTTCCTTGCTAATACACTTATAAACAGTGAACCTTACACTGTGTAACAAGTTCCTTTAGAAAATCTAGTGAATATATTGCAAAGCTCCTTAAGAGCCTCTAACAACACTATCTATCCCAGGTGATATATCTCAAAGACATCTCTTAAGTCAAATCTTATGACTGAAGATACCAACTGATACTCACCTCACCAGTCTTTTTCAGACTCCTGGAACTCTCTGAAACTCATTCAAAAGTAATAGCAAATACTAATAACACTTACTTCATAAAATAGAGGTTTAATTGCTCTCAAGTAGAAGTATTTGGATGGAGATCCTCCTTCTTACTTCTCTCTACTTATAGCTTATGTATTAGTCTAAAAATACAAAGAATGAAACTAGAGAATGAAGGCTGAAACTATAATAAAGCTCTCTAAGGTTTTATGAGCACATAGCTGTTTCTTTATCTACAACCTGACATCAATCTGATGATTGATTCTTACTTATGAGAGCTTATTTCATTCTTCTTTTACTATTTCCATGGCTGTTCCTTCTTACTTCTCCATTCTAGACTTTGTCAGCTTCCAATCTAGTGTATTTCTGCCTTATTCAACTACCCAAACATTTGTAACTCAGTAAAACTCTCTTGTGAGTACATGTACTTTGTAGCTAATCATTTACAAGTAGTATTTTTTATTTCTAAAGATTCTTTCTACTCAAGATCTGGTTTGATTAATGGCTACCATACCACACCATGATTGCTATTTGTTTGAGAGAATCTGAGGTGTTATTTAGAAGTATAAGATCTTCTTGCTTATCTTCTTGCTGATCTTCTTGCTAATACCTTCAAAGAGATCTTATATGCTTAAAAACCTTAGAAGATTACTTAAGTATTTTCCAGTGTAACAATGTGTAATATTATATTGTACTCTTCATCTAAGTCCAAAATAAAGAAAAGTGAAAATGAAAACTAAAATAAAGTAAAAGAAAAAAACAGAAAAAAAAAATGAAAGAGAAAGAAAAAAAATCAAAGCCAAGTCCACTATCCACAATTCTGACAAGTAGCTAAGCCACAAATATTCAATGGGGAAGCAGGAAATATTTCAGAGTTTTTAACAGCATGCAGGTTATACATTAGGATGAGAATGAGAGAAGCCTCAGTAGAAAAACAGATGTAATGGGTTTTGTCTTATATACAGAGAGAATTGGCAAATATCTGGAAGAAAATTATAATAGAGAATTTGGAGAGTGGAAATGTGAGTTACACAACTGTAGGAGAATTTTTATTAGATTCAAAGAAAGAGTTTGGTGGAGGAAACAATAAGATAATAAAGGTAACAGATTTGAAGAAGATAGAACAAGAGAGTAGGACAATAGAAGAGATTGTACAAAAGTTCAGGAAAGTAGCAAAAGAAAGCAGGTATGAGAGAAGACTTTTGGTAGAGGATTTTAAAAGAGAGATGAACAGTGTGATTAGGAGAAAGCTCATAGAGTATTGAACAGTGGTATGAATGAGTTCAAAGTTTTCTAGAAAACAGGAGTTTAAGTTAAAGAAAATTAAAAGACCTATATATGTAAGGAATATGAATGGTTTTTTTAATAAAAAAGAACCTATTGAGTATATGGTGAAGATGAATATTTATTACTAGAAATATAAGAAAAGAACAGAGATTAATATGATTGGGGAATAGAAGTAAAGTGTAATTTTGGAAATACCATGGGTTGCTCTCTATTACAAAATGAACTACTTGCTTATTTGTGATATCTGAATCTTGAGTGTACTCTCAGAGATTTAGGAGTGATTCATAAATTCAATAATGATGATAATTATGATTAAGATCAATACAGATGCCAATGATGAAAAAATGAATACTAATGAAAACTGATAATAAATAATGTTATTAAGTCTAAAGTCTAATTCTTAGATATAAAGGTATATATATATAAAAGTAATAGTCTGTGCACAAGCTGTTTCCATCACATGATCAAAACTTGTGCCTGGGGCTGTCATCTGTCATAGCAGATATCAGGCTAATTTTAAAAAGTAACTAATTATGTCATTATATTGATATACTTGTATCTCTATCAATACTTATTACTTTGGGATATACTATATATCATCAAATGATGAGCACTTTCCAATGCAAGTTCAATTATGTGAATCTGTTTAGCTTTTTATAGATATTAGCCAATAAAACTTTTACAGTCACTGATGGCTTGATATCTCAGTTGTTTGTTGTCACTTTTATATATCTTATATATGTGCAGATAGCCATCATTTAGGGCTTTCCAGTGCAACTTAGTTTGTGAAAATTAGTCCACTAGTTGTAAAGATACAAGCTGAATAAAGTTTGTAATATTCTCTCATCTTAAGTTGTTCAGCCCATGATAACTTGTCAGACTGAGCTTGTACTCATTCTGTATAATCTATAAAAGACATGTAAGAATTGACAAACATAGTTCTTTGTCTGTTGTCACTAGGTGAAAGAGATCTTTCTTTGGAGATGTTGTCTTCAATATTCATTGAAGAGAGCTCTTGATATATATTGGCACTGTAAGAGTTTTGGCCATTATATTGAGATTAGAGAGTAAACAAGTTTAATGTATTTGCTAGTTCTTTACTAGGTATTACTATTCAAAATAGTAGTATAAGAGAAAAAAGCAATATTTTCTCTTACTTCTTCTCCATAATAGGTAGGACCTCAATACTTTTCAATATATCAGATCTCTATACCAAAATTTTCTCCTAAAATCTCTCCAACTTCTTTGTTTAGCTTTTTTCTTACTTTAGTATTATGATTTAGGTCTTAAGTTAAGATAAAAGACACACTCTTGTATTAAGTAACACAAGAGAATTTAGTAGTTTCCATTAAGCTAGTCTACCTTATATACTACAGATTATAGTCTGTGTACACACTATAACTAATCTACCCTAAAGTTCATATGCTTTTTATAAGGCTAAATATATAATGCTATTTGTTCTAGAATCTTCTATAACCTTCTCTATTTCATATGATTATGTAACCTATGGCTGTAAAATATATGACTATCACATCACACTCTGTTATCTAAGTCAAAGATAAAGTCAAAACCAAGTCTACTGTTCACAACTCTGATATTTGGCCTCTATTACAAAGTAAATCTTCTTAAAAGTTCTTTCCTTCTATTATACTGTTACTGTTACAAATTCAAAACCTTAAAGTTGGTTAAGAAAGTGAACCTTGTATTAGAGTTAATATAGGAGAACTCTGTACAAGATTGTCTACCTTATATACTAATACCTAATGGTCTGTGTGAGCTATTTCTAGCCTATCCTAAACAACTGCGTGTTTTACATGTTGCATGACATTATCTTTCTATGTGTCTCATGACCTGTGACCATGTTATCTGATATAACCTACTGTGTGATAGTATAATCTTGTCACTTTAACCCTGATCTTAACCCTAAGTTCTAAAAATAGAATAAAGAAAATAAATCAAAGAGGAAGAATAAAAATGAGAAAGAAAATAAAAATTATTAGAGTCCACTGCTTTCAGCTTTGATATTACTTCTCTCTCAAGGTTTCTCCTCCAAAGGAACTGTCTTCCATTTTTGCCAGTTCCTCTCCAACTTCCTTAGATATTCCTTTTCAAACTTTTCATCATCCCATCCATATAACATCTTCACTGTATATTTTCTTGATAATTCTTCTCTCCTGAAATTCTTTTCCTCTGCTACATCTAACTTTTCTTGCTTCCTTACTTCAGTGCTCATTCTTCCTTCAAATTTATCTACTGCTTCCTTTGCATTTTCCAAGTTCCCCTCCTTTTCCCAGATATCATGCTCTGCCATAAACCCCTTCCAGTACACTAAGTACTTTTTGACTTCTCTTATTTTTCTTTTATTTAAAATTTTTTCTATCTCCCACTCTTTGACTCCTTCTACTTCAATTAGTTTACCTTCCTCTTTTCTCTGTCCCTTTACTTGCTCCTTATATTATACTATCTGACTAACATTCACAACCAGATAGATTCTCATCAAGGTTGGCAGTCATAATTTAACTGCATTGGTAGATACCACCTCCTTGATTGTGTATGAACCTACATACCAGTCCACTAATTTCCTTGCCAGTCTTTCTTTGAACATCAAGTCTTTGGTACCTAACAATACTCTGTCCTCCTTCTTCCAATTTTTGCTTTCTCTCCTCTCTTTATCTGCTTGTCTCTTCATATCTTCTTGTGTCTTCTTCAGAGCCACCCCTATCTCCTCTTATACTTGCTTCATTCTTTCCACAAACTCCTTCCACAAACTCCATTGCTTTCTCTACTTTCTCTTTCTTCCTGATATCTCCTCCCATTCTCAACTCTCTACCATAGTTTACTATGAAAGGCAAAACCTTTGTTGCCATATAAACCTTGTTGTTCAAAAATTCTGCTGACACCAACCACTCTGGCCAATCCTTCTGTCTATGATCCACAAAGATCCAGAGATACTGTTCAAGTTCTTGGTTCATTTGTTCTATCTGCCCATTTGTCTATGGGTGGAATGCTGTCGACAATCTCATTTCTATTTCCAACATCCTATTTAGCTTCTTTGTCAACTCTACTGCAAATTGAGAACCTCTGTCCAATACCATACTCTCTGGTAACCCATGCAACTTCCACACATTATCTTTGAACAACCTTGCCAATCCCTCTGCCAATGTCTCTTCTGTAGTTGCTACAAAATATGCCATCTTTGACAACCTATTACAGACTACCAGAATCACATCTTTCCTGGCTACTATTGGTAACTTTGTGATAAAGTCTACTGTTAGATGAGTCCATGGTTTCTCTGGTATTTCACTTAACTTCAACTTTCCTGCTACTTCCTCTATTCTATTCTTTATCCTCTGACATAAGTCATATTCTTCTATGTATCTCCCTACATCTCTTGTTACTCCTGGCCACCAGTAATTCCTTGTGACCAACTCTGTTGTCTTCTATCATCCTCCATGTCCTACTGCTAGTATATCATAATGTAACCAGATTATCTCCACTCTCAACTCTTTATCCTTCAGCACATACACCTTTTCTTCCTTCAATACCAAATTTCTCTCTATCTGCTATTTATCTCCTCTTAATATTTTTACTCCTGCCTTCTTTATCTCTTCTACTACTCTAACTACTTCCTTATCCTTACTCCTAGCCCTTTTTATTTTTTCTATTATATCTACTTCATGTTACAGATTCAAAACCTTAGGGTTGGTTAAGAAAGTAAACCTTGTATTAGGGTTAACACAAGAGAACTCAATAGAGAACTCTGTACAAGATTGTCTACCTTATATACTAATACCTAATGGTCTGTACAAGCTATTTCTAGCCTACCTTAAACAACCATGTATATGTCTCAAGGTCAACATGTGTTTTACACATTGTATAACATCATCTTTCTATATGTCTCATGACTTGTGACTATGTCATCTGATGTGACATGCTGTGTGACAGTGTGATCTTGTCACTCTGACCCTAACCCTAAGTTCTAAAAATAGAATAAAGAAAAATAAATCAAAAAAAAGAATGAAAATAAGAAAGAAAATAAAAATTATTAGAGTCTACCGCTTTCAGCTTTGACAGTTACTACCTTCTTCAGACAGGCTATGAGCACCTACTCTTTGGCATATTGGTATATGCTCTCTTTCTTCTAGTAGACCAAAATCTCAGCCTCTAGATTTAAGAAAGTTAAGAATATAATGAAAAAGTTTCTGTTAGATATGATAATAAAAAAGAAAAAAGTAAAGAATTTTTCTCTTTTGAGGGTTTTATATATTCTAATCATTTTCTATATTATTGTTTCTATATATTTTATTGATTTCTGATGCTGATAATGTTCTCTTCAAATTCTTTAGTGCAGTGCACAGTTAAGGGATAGTGTTGCATAGTTCTTGTTGTATCCTAGTATAATCTCTCTTATATTTGATCTCCATCACTGTTCTAACCTGTGAATAACTTCTGTTCTCTCATTTGCACTTTCCAATCTCTTCTAGTATAGATCAACTATCTCTATTCTATCTTGGGTGTTCTCACTAGCTTTTTGCCAACTCTATAAACTTACATCCATAATATCCAAGAATTACTAGTAATTAAGGTAACTTACTTAGCAGTTTCATTTCAGATAACTATCCTAGGTATATAACCTAGTATATAAACTAGTAATTTACACTGTAATAGCTTATTTTAAAAATTGACCAAAACTAGCACTAATTTCTAGTATTGGCAATGTCATATCTTGCTATTTTCTGGTGGTTCTAACCTTCTAAGTTTACCAAGCCCTCTTCTGAAATATGTGACTAGTGTAACTTGTAGAGATGCAGTATATAAGCTGAAGCCAAAGATAATTCTGACTTTCATCTTTCATATTCTCAGATAATATATAACTGACTATTTAGACTTCTGAGAGACTTTATCAAATCACAGATAACAAGATATAAACTACATTTAACATTGGACCACAGCCATAAATTTTCACTATCTATCTTTATTTGTTCTACATATTATATAATTTGAGAACTCACAGAATACTTATCTCAGTTATGTTCTATATTCTAAAACTTTCTAAGATAAGTATTCTAACTATACTACTTAGAATCTTACTTATAATTATATCATAGATATTTATTATTCTTTAGGTAAATATAGTTGTGTTCTATATTTTAGAACTCTCTGAGATTTTTACTATTTTTTGGGTCCAAGTATATTGTTATAGTCTAAGTGGTCATGTAGTGATGTAATAATCTCTATTTAATTCTAGTACTTGTACAATCTCAGTACTCTAACAAATTTTAGTATAATATCTCATAATAGTGGCTTTGTAAAGAAATTAGCAATATTATTAATAGATGGAATATAGCTACTTAACCAAGCTTCATCCTTTGTTTAATAAAGTGGCATTTTGTTAGATGCAGTTTACACTTTATTATCTAAGATCTGGTAAGGCATCTTGAAAGTCCAAATATGTTGATTAGCATGTTATCCAAGAATGTAGAAGATGAGTTGAAATGACCTTTAACTTCAGCTTGTATACTATGTCTCTACTAGCCACACTAGTTGTATATTTTGGAATGGAACTTGAGGAACTTAGTGAATGGAAACCACTAGAGAATGGCAAAGTGTATCATTGCTAACACTAGAAGAAGATGTCAGTCATAGTCAATTTTTAGGATAAGCTAGTACAGTACAACTACCAGATTATATACTAGATATGCTGCCTAGAATATTTATCTGAAATAAAAACTGTTAAGTAAGTTACTCTGATTTCTAGTGATTTTCAGATATTAGAGAATAAAGATCCATAAAGTTAGCAAGGGTCTAGTAAGAATATCTAAGATAAAATGGAGATATGTAATTCACACTAGAAGATGTTGGGGAGTGTGGATAAGAGAGAAAAGATTATCTATAGGTTGGAATAAATATGATCAGAACAGGATATGACATATTTGCATTATAACTAGTATGACTATTATAAGAAAACTCAACTTTTCATTGTATTCAACCAAGACTCCTTAACTCCAAACATACCTTTGTGACAAACTTCTCTATTTTCTAGTACTATCAAACCTTACTATAGAGTTTGTAAACCTTACTACTATTAATTCTGAACCTTGTGCTCATATACTACTAATTTTAGAAAACTTCTTAAGTTATCACTTGCTATCTCTTTATCACTATCAAATGTATCCTGCTGTCAAAAATCTTTTGAGTAGACTTAGATATTTTCTATTTTCTTAGTCTTTTATTATTTCTCTTTTCTTTTATAGTTTAGATTTCTTATTTATGACTTAGGTCTTAGAGTTAAGATAAAAGTATACTTTTATATTGAATAATACAAGAAAACTTAATAGAGTTCTCAGTATAAGCTAGTTTAACTTATATACAATAGACCATAGTCTGTATATATATTATAACTAACTAACTCTAAATTTTATAAGATTAACATGTTGTTGTTATGCTATATAACATTATTTATTCAAGAATTTTCTAGAATCTTCTCTGTATTACATAATAATGTGACATATGTGACCATCACATGTGATATCATGTCATACTTCTTTATCTAAGTCCAAAATAATAAAAATAAAATAAAAAATAAAAGAAAAGAAGTCAAGTTCCTTATTTTCAACTCTGATAGTAGCTACCTTTAGGAAACTTCATTCTGTTCTCTTAGGTTTTCATAAAGGTGGGTTATATCTAATATATTAGACTCTATTATATACTTAGATTTTCCTGAAACATAAACTTTATATAACTTTACAAACTTTTTTAGTTGTTCTAATAGCTATTAGTAAA
>Ga0157358_1000664_pt1 | contig 14588 bp, 15 predicted proteins | sample AttcapACBM2_FD_111484 | JGI IMG/M metagenome (GOLD analysis project Ga0157358, IMG submission 111484) | Fungus gardens microbial communities from leaf cutter ant in Botucatu, State of São Paulo, Brazil - Atta capiguara ACBM2 | ecosystem: Host-associated > Fungi > Mycelium > Unclassified ...
GCATCTTGAAAAAAACATAACTGGATACAGTATGCTTCCTTCGAAAGTCATTCATAACAAAGCAGGACGCTGCGTGCCTCTGCTGCTGGCGGCCCTGATTTTTGCCGGTTGTTCCGGCCAGGGCCCACAGGCGCCGCCGGTCAACGTGCAGGGCACCGCGACAGGCACTTCCGACTCTTATTTGCAGCAAATGCAGCAAAGTTCAGATGATAACAAGGTTGACTGGCAATTACTCGCAATCCGGGCGCTGCTGAACGAAGGAAAAATTCCTCAGGCCAGCGACCAGCTGGCCAACCTGCCGCAGCAGCTGAATGATGTCCAGCATCAGGAATCGCTGCTGCTACAGGCGCAGCTCAAGGTGATGCAGAAGGATGCGGCCGGCGCGGCGCAGCTTTTGCAGCAGATTGATGCCGCCTCCCTGTCGAAGGAGCAGCAGGCCCGTTACTACCAGCTGCAAATTGCCGGCAGCCAGGGATTAACGCAGCTGCGCGCTTATATTGCGCAGGAACCGCTGCTGAGCTCGCCAGCCGATAAGCAGAAAAATATTGATGCAACCTGGCTGGCGCTGAGCCAGATGACGCCAGAGCAGGCCAACGGCCTGGTGATCAACGCCGATGAAAACACGCTACAGGGCTGGCTGGATCTGCTCAACGTCTATAAGGCCAACGTCAGCGATCCCACGATGCTGAAAGCGGGCATCAGCGACTGGCAGACGCGCTATCCTAACAACCCGGCGGCGAAAATGCTGCCAACGGCGCTGAGCCAGGTGCAGAACTTCCAGCAGTCGTCGACCGGTAAAATTGCGCTGCTGCTGCCGTTAAGCGGCCAGGCGCAGATCTTCGCCAAAGCGATTCAGAAGGGGTTTGACGACGCACGCAACGGTGCGCTGGCCCAGCCGGCTGCACAGCCGCAGGCCGCCGCCGCCAGCACCGCACCTGTTGACGCCAATACCGCCACGCCTGTCGATGCCAACGCCGCGCCAGCAGCAGCCAGTCCGGCCACCGATAGCGCTGCCGCTCAGCCAGCTGCGCAAAACAGCGATAGCGCCGCTCAGCCTGCCGTGCAGAACGGCAGCGTGGCGCAAACCGCGCCGCCATCCAGTTCGGCGCAGGTTCAGGTCTACGACACCAGCAGCCAGCCGATAGATCAAGTGCTGGCGCAGGCGCAGAAAGACGGCGCCACGCTGGTGGTCGGCCCGCTGCTGAAAAGCAACGTCGAGCGTTTAGCTGCCTTACAAACGCCGTTGAATATCCTGGCGCTTAACGAGCCGGAGACGGTACAGAACCATCCGAATCTTTGTTACTTTGCGCTTTCTCCTGAAGACGAAGCGCGTGACGCCGCGCATCATATGTGGGATCAGGGCAAGCGTTCGCCGCTGCTGCTGGTGCCGCGCAGCTCGTTAGGCGATCGCGTCAGCAAAGCATTTGCTGCAGAATGGCAGCAGCTGGGCGGCGCGACCGTGCTACAACAGCAGTTCGGTTCGCAGGGCGAGCTGAAGCAGGGCATTAATAGCGGTGCGGGCTTGCGTCTGACCGGTACGCCGATCGTTGCTCAGCCGCAGCAGCCGCAGGGCGTAACTATTGCGGGCCTGACCATTCCGGCGCCGCAGGCGGATACGCCAGCGGCAGGCGACGGCAGCGTGGATTCGCTGTATGTCGTGGCGACGCAGGACGAGATGGCGCTTATCAAGCCTTCCCTCTCCATGCGCGTCAGCAGCCGCAATATGGCACAGATTTATGCCAGCTCGCGCAGCTATCAGGCAGGCAGCGGCCCGGACTATCGTCTGGAGATGGAAGGCGTGCAGTTCAGCGATATCCCGCTGCTGTCGGGCGCTAATCCCGCGCTGATGCAGCAGGCGGCTAAAAACTTTAACAACGATTACTCTCAGGTTCGTCTCTATGCCATGGGCGTGGACGCCTGGACCCTGGCCAATCACTTCAATGAAGTGCGCCAGCTGCCGGGCTTCCGGCTGCAGGGGGAAACCGGCAACCTGAGCGCCACCCAGGACTGCGTCATCAACAGGAAGTTGGTATGGAGCCAGTATCGCCAGGGACAAATCGTTCCGGCATCCTGAGCCGTCAGCAAACGGGGGCGGGCTATGAGCTACAGGCCCGCCGCCTGCTGGAAGGTGCAGGATTAACTTTTATCGCGGCTAACGTCCGCTTTCGCGTCGGAGAGATCGACCTGATTATGCGCGATGGCGAGACGTGGGTTTTCGTAGAGGTGCGCTATCGCCGTAACGATCGGTTCGGCGGCGCCGCCGCCAGCGTAACCCGCAGCAAGCAGCAAAAGCTGCTGAAAGCCGCAGCCTTATGGCTGAACGGTCGCCAGAGCAGCCTTGAGAGCGCCCGCTGCCGCTTTGATGTGGTAGCGATAACCGGCGCACGAACGGACTGGTTGTCCGATGCTTTTACGGCGGAGTAATTTCGCCAACCACTTGCCAGGTGAAAAACGTGCTGGAAAGAATCAAAGTTTGTTTTACCGAAAGTATTCAGACGCAGATAGCCGCAGCGGAAGCGCTGCCGGATGCTATTTCGTGCGCGGCGATGACGATTGTCCAGTCGTTGCTGAACGGCAATAAAGTGCTGAGCTGTGGCAACGGCACCTCCAGCGCCAACGCCCAGCACTTTGCGGCCAGTATGATCAACCGTTACGAAACCGAGCGCCCCAGCCTGCCTGCGGTAGCGCTGAGCGCGGATAACGTGCTGCTGACGGCAATCGGCAACGATCGCCTGCACGACGAAATCTACGCCAAGCAGGTCCGCGCGCTGGGCCATGCTGGCGATATTCTGCTGGCCATTTCAACGCGCGGCAACAGCCGTGATATTGTGAAGGCCGTTGAGGCAGCGGTAACGCGCGATATGACGATTGTCGCGCTGACCGGCTATGACGGCGGCGAACTCGCCGGTTTGCTGGGTCCACAGGACGTGGAAATTCGTATTCCCTCGCACCGGAGCGCGAGGATTCAGGAAATGCATATGTTAACCGTGAATTGCCTGTGCGATTTGATCGATAACACCTTGTTTCCCCACCAGGACGTTTAAGGAGCTATGATGAAGCTGATTTCCGCAACCGCCATCGTGCTGACCGCGCTGATGCTACAGGGCTGCGTCGCCGCCGTGATCGGCAGCGCGGCGGTCGCCACCAAAACGGCCACCGACCCGCGTACCGTGGGCACCCAGGTTGATGACGGCACGCTGGAGTTACGCGTCAGCAACGCGCTGGCGAAAGACGACCAGATCAAAAAAGAAGCCCACATCGTGGCAACGGCCTATCAGGGCAAAGTGCTGCTGACCGGCCAGGCGCCGAGCGCCGATGTCGCTAACCGCGCCAAACAGATCGCCGTCGGCGTGGATGGCGCAACCGAGGTCTATAACGAAATCCGCACCAGCGAGAAGGCCAGCTTTGGCACGGCCTCTTCCGATACCTGGATCACCACCAAAGTGCGTTCCAACCTGCTTTCCAGCGACCAGGTCAAATCTTCTAACGTGAAGGTCACCACCGAAAACGGCGAGGTGTTCCTGTTAGGTCTGGTCACTACCGCAGAAGCCAAAGCGGCGGCCGATATCGCCAGCCGGGTCAGCGGCGTGAAGCACGTCACCACCGCGTTCACTATTCTGCAATAAGCAGCAAAAGCCCGGCCAATGCCGGGCTTTCACTTTTATCATACCGCGTCGCCCGCTATAGCCGACTCAGACAATCCATCGCTACCGCCTTGAAGCTGACGAAATCCTTGCTGTCGCGCAGCCGCGCCATCGCCCGCTCGCGCAGGAACGTCACGAACAGATCGTAAATCGCCATCGCCTCTTCATAATCGCTTTTGCTGATTGCCAGCAGAAAGATCACCGAGGCCGTTTCGTCTCCCCATGCGATGCCCTGCGGCGCCAGCACGGTATAGACCACGCTTTTCTTCGCCAGCAGGCCCAGCGAGTGCGGTAGCGCAATGCCTTCGCCAAACATCGTGCTGACAATGGCTTCGCGCTCCACGACGGAATCGTGAAACGTCTGGTCGACCGCGCCCTCTTTTTCCAGCCGATCGCAGAGCATACGGAACAGCTCCGCCTGGGTTACGGGCTGGTCGATAACAAGAAAATGGCCGGCGTCAAAAAACTTTTCCAGCATATAAGGCCGGGTGCGATCCACCAGCACCAGTTTGCCAATCTGCTCCAGCTGGTACTCCGTGGGAAAAGGCGACATCACCACCACCGGCTTCTGTTTCTCGACAAGGCGCGTAGTGGAGATAACAAAATCTTCTTCAATACCCGGCTGCTGCTCATACTCGCGCTGCGAAATAATATTGTTGACCACGATCTGCGGATATTTCCGCATCAGCATCGCCTGGATCATGCGCACGGTGGAATTGCCGGTATCGCACACCAGCAGCACCTGCGGATGGCGCCGGTAGCCGACGTCATAGTGCCGCTCCAGGCCGACGCCGATATGCAGCACCAGAAATCCCATCTCGTTTTCACTGATGGTATAAGGGGTGTATTTTCCCCAGCTGGATACGGCGGCCAGCGTCACGTCCCACGCCATCGGATAGTGCTGCTTGATGTTCGCCAGCAGCGGGTTAGGAATAGCGATCTGGTAACGCACACGGGTGATCATGGTTTTAATATGGGTCAGCAAATCCGCCCGCAGCTGCCCGTCGCTTTGCAGATTAAAGTTGTAGTGAGTATTGATGTAGCTAAGGATGTAATTGACCAGCGATTCGCCGTCGTCCGGGCTGATGGCATCCGGCGCAATCGCCTCAACGCGCCGTGCCGCGATATTAACGCGCAGGTAGGCTTCTTCTGCGGCTGAGAACGCTTTGCCGGTGAGCGGCTGTAGTAGCGCAATCAGATGGCGCGCCGCGCCTCGCACGTCGTCATCCACGTCGTCAGCCGTGAAATCGGAAAGCGGATAGCCTTCGCTGATGCGCCTTACGGACACCGCACAGTAGAGGCGCAGATAAAACTCACCCTCATCCGTCATCCTGACGGCAAAACGCCCCAGCGACTGGCTCAGCAGCGGCTGTAGCGTAGCCAGAATGCCGCTGTTCAGCACCTCCAGATGCAGCAGCGGATCGTCGGCATCCTCCTGTGCAATCTGGTAGAGCAGATCGGTCAGGCAGGTGCGCACGGCCATTTCGCTGCCGAACAGCTTCATGCCGTAGCGCGGCCGGGTTTCAATCACCAGCTGATAGCGCGCCAGCCACTCTCTCACTTCAGCCATATCGCTTTGCAGCGTGGCGCGGCTGACAAACCATTCATCGGCCAGATCTTCCAGCTTAAGGGAATAGGCTGAGGTGAGAAATCGGGTTAACAGGTAATGCACTCGCGCCGCCGAGGTGCGGGGAATGCGTAAAGACGAAGGCGACTGGTGCCGTAGCTGGCTGTAGCGCTGCGCATCTTCAATTTTTAACCGATAGCCCTCGCCCCGATTCAGCACAAAGCGGATGCCGTGATCGGCCAGCAGCTCATTCAGCGCGGTAATGTCCGTACGTACGGTGCGGGTAGATACCGCAAAACGGCGCGCCAGCTCGTCCTGAGGCAGCGTTTCGTTTTGCAGCGTATCGAAAAGCCTTGCAAGGCGTTGGTTAGGGAATCTCACCGGGTTTCCTGTGGTTGTCTTGGTTGCGCTCCGTTAACGAAACGGGCCGGGATCGCCCGGCCTTGATCGCGCGCTTACCCCACCAATTTTTTTGTCATGGCCAGCAGCGCGCGGACGTCGTCCGGACGAGTATTGCCGGAAGCCTTATCAATAATCGAGCTGTAAATGTGCGGGATGATTTTGCTGACGCCCGCCTCCAGCGCGATTTGCAGAATGGCGGCATAGTTATCCAGGTCGATGCCGCCCGTCGGCTCCAGCCAGAAATCCTGTTCGGCACAGGCTTTCGCCACCGCGCGAAACTCCTCGACAGCCTTCAGTCCACCCATCGGGAAATATTTCACCGAGCTGCCGCCCATATCTTTCAGCAGCGCAATCGCGGTCGCTATCGGTACTATTCCCTCTGGCGCCTGCGAACTGAGCGGCCCGGTGGAAATTTTGACCATGCCTGGCCTGCCCGTCGGCGAAATCAGGCCGTTAACCACCGTCTGGCGCTGGCCCAACAGCGCGCGGCTGGTCGCCACGCCGGTAAACACCTGGTTCACGTGCTGCGGTTGCAGCTGGCTTGCAATAGCGCTGACCATCGCCGACTGGTTCGGATCGCCCGCCCCCAGCCCAACGGAGAGCGCATTGTCGATCAGCGCCGCGTAGTCACGCATATCGGCAACGGCGCTTGCCACGCTGTCATAGTTTTTCGACAGCACGCCAACCAGCACGTGGCCTTCAGCCGCCTGCCAGATCTCGCGGGCGTTCTCTTTCGATCCTGCCAGCACGTTCAGACAAACGCGATCGCGATAGAAATTTGGCATAAGCGTCATGCTGTTTTCCCTTCTGATAATAATGCTCTGACGGAAACGTAAATAGTATTCAGCTGCTCTGGCGAGACGCTGCGCACGTCGACCTCGACAATGCCTTCATTGGCTTTATAGCCGCGAAAATAGATCGCTATCTCGCCTGTTTTTAACCTCTGCACGACGTCGCCCGTGGTCAGACCGATCTTAAGCTCGTCGAAATGGATTTCTGCCCTGGCGATATCTCGTCCGGCGGCATCCCAAACCACGCGCGCGCTGATGCCGTCCAGCGCGTTCAGGTTGTCGATAAACGGCGTCATCTTCTCGACCATCTGTGCGCCGGACATTTTCGGCTGTTGCAGATAGTTTTCGATCGCCTGCGTCAGGCCAAGGATGCCTTCCTTGCCGACCTTCATTGCCCGGCCGATGCCCTGCGACTGGTGCTTCACCCACTCAACGTATTTTTTGCGCCCCATCACCAGCCCGCTCGTAGGGCCTTCGATAGCCTTCGCGCCGCTGTAGATCACCAGATCCGCGCCGCCCTGGTAGTAGCGCTGTAAATCTTCTTCCGCCGCCGCATCGACAATCAGCGGCAGATTATGCTGGCGCGCAACGGCGGCCGCCTGTTCGACGCTGAGGTGGCTTTTCTGCACGCAGTGATGCGATTTGATATAAAGAATGGCCGCCGTTTGCGGCGTCACGGCGGCGGAAAGCTGCGCGGCGGAGCATTCGTTGGCGTAGCCTGCTTCTACCAGACGCCCGCCGCCCAGCGCGACCATAGTGCCGACGGGCGCGCCGTAATTAACGTTATGGCCTTTCGGCACCACGATATGGTGAGGAACAATCAGCGGCGAGGCGTGTAGGTTTTCCAGCAGCCAGTCGTTATCTTTGACGATGACCGCCGCCACGGATTGCGCGATGCCCGCCGACGCGCAGGAAACCACCACCGCATCCTCACAGCCGAGCAGGCTGGCGATATAAGCGCCGGTTTTATCAACCAGATCGTTCATTTCAAAATAGTGGTTAAGGCCGTACTTTACCGTGTCCACCACGTCGGCGGCAGGGGTAGAGACGCCCAGAATGGTCATGCGGCCCGAGGCGTTAATGACCTGTTTTAAGCCATATTTCTCATAAATCGAAGACATGATGCTTTTTCCCTTCTTCGGTAACAAACCAGCGGCCAGCCACCACGGCGGCCAGCGGCACCAGTTGCTTGTCGCCCGTGGCCGACTGGCCTTCGGAATCGGTAAACACGCAGGACGCATCCTGCACGTCGAAAACAGTCAGATCGGCGTCATAGCCCACCTCCAGCCGTCCCTTCTGCGATAGCCGCAGGCCGTCAGCCGCGTTGGCGGTCACGCAGTCAATAATTTGCGGCAGGGTCATGCCTACGCTGAAGAATTTCGCCATCACGTGCGCCAGCGAATGCACCGGCCCGTTAAGGCGGTTGCGGCAGTAAATATCCGAGCTGATGGTTTGCGGCAGAATGCCCTGCGCGATAGCCACGCGCGCCACGTCGAAGCTGAAGCTGGCCGTGCCGTGCCCCACATCCAGCCGCACGCCGCGCTCCAGGGCACGATGAACGGAGGCGCGCAGCTGACCGGCAGGCGTCAGGATGCGGTTGGGCTTGCCGTTATAGCAGTGGGTGATGATGTCGCCGCTGTCCAACAGATCGGCTATTTCATCCAGATCGGGCGGGTTATTGCCAATATGCACCATCAGCGGCAGCCCGCCGTTTTCCTGCTGGATCGCTTTGGCTCGGATCAGCGGCTGCACGCCGTTTTTACCTACCACGCTGCTGCTGATGCGCGCCTTGATACCAAGAATAAACCCTGGCAAACGCTGCACCGCTTCACGCACGCCGACGCGGTCGATTTGCGTCATATCCGCCAGCTCGTTTTGCGTTACGATGCCGGTGCGCGCGATATTCAGCAAGGCGTAAACCTGCGTGCGGGCGCTGCGGGTTAAACGACAGAACTCGTCAACATCGTCCGCACCGGTGCTGCCCGCATCCACGACGGTCGTCACGCCGGTAGCAACGCCGATGCAGTCCGCTTCGTCGTGATAAATCGGCGAATTGGGATAGCAGTGCACGTGCGAATCGATCCATCCGGCGCTCAGGTAAAAACGCCCGGCCAAATCGTACTCGCGCGTGGCCTGGCCGCTGACCTCGCCCAGCGCGGCAATTTTTCCGTTGTGTACGGCGATATCGGTCAGCCCGCCGTCCGCCAGGCGCGCCCGGCGCACAATAAAATCAAACATGGCAAACTCCTCCGTCTGCAAAAGCGGTCGCCAGCGCCGCTGAGCCCTGGCGATCGGGCTAGAGCGCCACCGGGAAAAATGCGCCCAGCAGCATCGCGCCCAGAATGGCGCCGCCGGTAATAGGCTTGTTCCAGAGATAAAACAGCAGCGCGCCGATGAGCGAACCCAGACCGATGGGAATGGAGGCGGCCATAGCCGAGAGAATAATTAGCGGCCCGAGGAAACGCCCGGACGCGTTGCCCGCGCCCATCATGACGTCGGCGCCATAGGTTGAATCGCTGTTATTGATGGTGAACCTGCGCGCCAGAATAATGAGGTAGCCGATCGCCAGGCCCAGGATCAGGCCGGTCAGCAGCGAGGCGGCAAAGTTGGCCACGGGGAAGATAAACCCGGCGCCCAACAGCAGCGCCGGCACGCCAAGGCCGACGCCCGTCTGGATGGCGCCGCCAATATCCAGGATGCCCACCAGCGACCCTTCGATAATACGGGCGAACAGAAAGCTCGCGCCAAAGGCCGCCACCGCGCCATAGACGCCGGTTTCCATACCCGCGCGCAGCATAGAGACAAAGGCGACCTCGTTAAACGCGCCCAGCCCATAGACGTAATACATATGCGTTCCGGCGAACACGCCGGCGGAAAGCAGGCCGACAAAGATCGGGAAAGACCAGTCGGCATACCAGAAACCGCTTTTTGCTTCCATTTTCCTCTCCTTATTTTCCGCTCAGCGCGTTATGGAACATCGACAGCCAGTCCGGCACGCCCAGCCGGAAAGATTCCAGCATTTTCATATCGAAGCCGCGGAAGAAGCCACTCAGGACAAACAGCAGCACGATGGCGAACATCATCACTTTGGTGACGCGATGCCAGCCGCTCTCTTCAACGCCCTTGCCGATCAAAATGCCCAGCACCAGTCCCGGCACCGCATTGCCCATAATCAGCTGCGCCAGGCCGCCGAAGATGGTGGCCCAGAAACCCGATTTTTTACCGGCATCGATTGCCGCCAGCCAGAAGATCACTGGCATCACGGTATTGACCAGCAGGTTAGCCGCAGGCACCAGCACCTTAACGGCGGTGATCTGGAGCGCCGCCGGCACGGCCGAAGCGGTAGAATTCAGAAAGGCGACCACCACCATGCCGATCAGGCCGCAGGCGATGGCCATTTTTTTCGGATCGTGCAGCGTTTCTGCCAGGTTGCGGTTTCGGATCATCAGCGCCGCCGCGCCCCAGTTCGGGATAATGCGGTGGTCGACGTCCTGGGTAAACGAGCCTGCGGCAACGGAAGAAGCCCAGGCGTTAAAGAAGAAACCCAGACCAAACGAGAAGTGAGAGGCGGGATCGCCTTCACAGGAGTTGAGTTCACCCAGCGTGCGAAAGGCGCCCATGCCCTGAGTCGCCGGCGCATGAAACATACGCGCGGCGCCAGCGCCAACGCCTACTCCGACCAGGCCGCCGATAATAAGAGATTTAAAAAGGATAATTAAAAACATCACACTTTCCTTGCAGGCTTGCGCCAACGTTTTTAAGTTATGTTTGCCCGGCTAGCGCGTGAGGAAATCGATTTTGTCGACATCGATAGCGTTCACGCTGACGGTAATTTCCAGTTCGATGCTGTAACTCCGCCGCTCCCTCGCCAGAAAGAAAAACAAAAAGCGTTCTTTCCTGACGCTTTCCCGCGCCAGCACCACCCTGACCTCCTGCGGCTCAATGCGCAGCAGCACCTTACCGGTCGTCTTTAGCAGCGTGCTCTGCACACGGCTCAGCGCATCGGCGAACGCTTTCTCTTTGCTGTTGCCTTTGCCGCTGACCTTTACCGCTGTGGTAAATTGCTCCTTCATCGGTCAGGCACCGTGCCTCTTGTTCCAGGCCTGCACCAGGCGTTCGCCCAGCTCTTCTTTGTCCATAAAGCCAAAGCCGAGCACGTTCGCGCCCTCATTGATGGCGGTTACGCCCTCTTCTACAGAGCGCATGCCATATTTCGCTTTGTAGCCGTGTTTGGTTTGCGCGGTAATAGCGCCTGCGCCGCCGCTGCCGCAAAAAGAGATACCGAAAGTGGCATTTTCCGCTTTCATGACGTCGCCCAGCCTCATGTCCGCCGCCACGCCCGGCACCACCACGGCCTTCCCGCCCGCTTTCTCGACGCCTGCCGCGACTTTCTGGCCTTTCCCTAAACGATCGCCAATAACAACGATGACTTGTGACATAAGCATTTTCTCCGGCTGGTAAATTTACGGTTGGTTTTCTTTTGCGACTTCAACGTGAACGGAGAGCAGCCAGGCTTCTTCCTGGGGCAAGTTGCCAAAGAGATCCACCACCTGCTGGGCCAGCAACATGGATCCCGGCGAGATCTCGTCAAACAGTTCAGCCTCGACTTCCGGCAGCGGTTCGCCCGTTAGCGAGCGCGAAGCCATTGCCCGCACGTGCGAAGCCAGCATTTTTTGCTGAACGGCATCAGGATAAATATTTTTGGCAGCAAACAGCTCGCTGATTTGCATCATCACTTTGTCGGCAAGCGCCTGAACCGCCTGTTGCTCGTCGGTTTCTTTTACCGCCACTGCTCCGTCTTTCACGCAACGCCCCTTATTTTCCGTTTTGGTTCGGCTGTAAACCGAATTTATTCGCGAGAGAAATAAAGTAGCGCCGGAGGTAGCGATTTTGTAGACCGCATTTTTCCGTTTCAAAGTGGAAATAAGCGCGAAGCCAGGGAAATCCTTCACAAAATGGTTATTTCACTTAACAGAAGAGCAAAAGTGGAAGGTAAATCACAGTACGACAGAAAAAATGTCTGCCTGATCGGCCGATAACGGCGATCGCAGCGGCTATCCTGATGGAAACCATAGGAATTGCTTATGGTAGTGGAGAACGAAATCATTATTTAAATAAAAAAAAGAAAGATTAGCTATATTTAAGAAATAAAACAGACATAAAGTAAATTCCCAGATAGTGAGAAGCCCCTGCGCGCTGACACAGGGGCAAAATCAGAATTCACGCTTGACAATCAAATAACCGTTAAATTCTATATTACACTCATAATCATTCGCAATGGTAGAGACAAGGAAAATATCCTCTTTTCCCTCCTTATCTTTAACAGTAAACTTAATTATGAGGTTAACAGGATTATCCTGTGAATATATTTCTTTGTTATCGCTTATCGATAAAAGGGTATCGGTTTTATAGGTTTTTTCGGCATAGTATTGTGATAACAAATCAGAGACAGGTTCGTTGAATAGCAATTCCGTGGTTACCCCATCGGGTGGTATGCTCTTAATGTCAATATGCATTTCCTCATGCATTTTATCCATCATTCTTATGGCAGTACCTGATATGGGCGACTTACAATTATTATCAAGCACCGGCGCGGCAAGCGTACAGGTGCTGCAAATAATTAAGGGGAGAAGAAAATATCTCATTCAACAATAATCTCCTTATCCTTTGAATCCCAAATTGCTTTACGGAACCTTGGATCCAGTATGATGCAGCCATTTGAGGCTTCGCCTGGATGCGTTTGACTTTCTCCATGAATTAGAAAACCACTCCGATTACACATATTGTTGCCTTTATCTGGCTCAAGGCGAAGCGTGAATCGACCCGCTTTTTTATGTGTGAATGGAACGCCTGTGATCCGGTATTTACCTCTGGGCAACGGGCCTCTATCGCGCAGACATTCATACTCAGGATTATCTTTATAGCCCGGAGCACCAGCATAAAGCGCGCTGAACTTGTATTCCCCGTTACGCTTAAAGGTCTTCATCATTACATTATACGTCCATGCCATTGTTACTCTCCTTGTTTACCTCACATGTTATAAAGCCTCTTAGCAAGATTACTTAACAGATATCGCTTAAGCGTTTCTATAGCGGCAGCAAAAAATTTAGGCCTCTTATAACCTCAATCAAAAAAGAATTGATTTTGCATAAACCTGGCGTATTATCGATTCAAGGTGGGATTTCTACGCATGCCACTTACGCATCATGAACCCTGGCAACCGACGGGGTTGTGAAGGCTATATGAGGAAGGTTATCTAATTTTTTCTATTTTACCGGCGATTTCATCGCCTCTATATTTATATAGCGGCGCTAGTGTAGGTTTTTATGGTTGGTATTCTTTGCCTGGCGGGATTTCTAAATTGATAGTTACGATAGCTATCACTTTTTGTGCATTTATTTACGGTTTCAGCATCAAAATTCATTAAAGCCCTCCAAAGAAAATATTAATCCATGCAGAAATCTCACTGTGGCGGAGATCTTTTCATTTTAAGGTTTTACAGGGCAGAACTCATCACCATCAGTAGCAGGCTGGGAAGTAAAGGGAGGCGCAGTCTGCGCCTCCCTTACATAAGCCACCAGAATTATTGTCCGGCGATTTTCATTTCCGGGATCAGCACGGAGCCACACTGAATATTGCTGCGGGTTTCGATATCGCTGCCCACCGTGACCATATTGCGCCACATGTCCTTCAGGTTGCCTGCGATAGTGATTTCGCTTACCGGATACTGAATTTCGCCGTTTTCGACCCAGAAACCGGCCGCGCCGCGCGAGTAGTCGCCGGTGATGCCGCTAACGCCCTGGCCCATCAGTTCCGTCACTACCAGCCCGGTGCCCATTTTTTTCAGCAGCTGGTCGAAGCTGTCGCCCTGACCGTTGATGCGCCAGTTATGGATGCCGCCCGCATGGCCGGTGCTTTTCAGGCCCAGCTTGCGCGCCGAGTAGCTGGTCAGCAGCCAGGTTTGCAGCACGCCGTCTTTGATGATGTCGCGCTGTTCGGTACGCACGCCTTCGCTGTCGAATGGCGTAGAGGCCAGGCCCTTACGCAGGTGTGGCTGCTCCTGGATGGTCAGCCATTCCGGCAGGATCTGTTTGCCCATCGCATCCAGCAGGAAAGTGGATTTGCGGTAGACGCTGCCGCCGCTGATCGCGCCGACCAGATGGCCAAACAGGCCTGTCGCCACTTCCGCCGCAAAAATAACCGGCGCTTTCATGGTGGCGAGCTTGCGCGGCGAGAGGCGTGACAGCGTGCGGCGGGCGCACTCTTCGCCGACCCACTCCGGCGACTTCAGGTCTTCGATAGCGCGGCCGATGGTGTAGGCGTAATCGCGCTCCATATCGCCGTTAGCTTCGGCAATAACACTGGCTGAAATCGAATGGCGGCTGGATGAGTAGCCCTGGAACATGCCGTGGCTGTTGCCGAAGACCTTCATGCCGATATGGCTGTTGAAGCTGCCGCCTTCGGTATTGGTAATACGCTTGTCGGCTTTGAGCGCAGCCTGCTCGGCCCGCGCCGCCATCTCGATCGCTCTGTCAGGATCCAGATCGGTGGGATGGAAAAGATCCAGATCCGGCGCATCAAAAGCCAGCAGATCGCGATCCGCCACGCCCGCATAAGGATCGGCGGAGGTATAGCGGGCGATATCGACAGCCGCCTGCACGGTACGCGCGATGGCGTCCGGGCTGAGATCGGTCGAAGACGCGCTGCCTTTGCGATTCTGATGATAAACGGTAATGCCTAAAGCGCCGTCGCTGTTAAATTCAACGTTTTCTACTTCGCCGTAGCGGGTGCTGACGCCGATCCCCGTGGTTCTGGTGACGGCGACTTCCGCCCCATCGGTGCTGGCTTTGGCCAGCTCGAGTGCTGTTGCGACCGCCTCTTCGAGGGTTTTACGCTGTTCTGCAACTTGGGAGAGTAATTTCATCGACCTACCATATAATTAACAGAGGGCTTTTCTGGGTATACGCCACCAGATTTCCGGACTCTTCAGGGTTTCAGGTTTACCTGAGTCTAACAGACTCAGCGAACAATTTCGCAGTAGCCTGAGTTTCCTGATAGCATTAGCCTCTTTTTTAGGGAGCCTCCCATGACCAAACAGCCTGACGACTGGCTCGATGATGTACCAGATAACGAAGAAGAAGATGATGAAATTATCTGGGTCAGTAAAAGTGAAATTAAACGTGA
>Ga0157358_1000668_pt1 | contig 14534 bp, 14 predicted proteins | sample AttcapACBM2_FD_111484 | JGI IMG/M metagenome (GOLD analysis project Ga0157358, IMG submission 111484) | Fungus gardens microbial communities from leaf cutter ant in Botucatu, State of São Paulo, Brazil - Atta capiguara ACBM2 | ecosystem: Host-associated > Fungi > Mycelium > Unclassified ...
TAGACTATCACAAAATGAGCTACTCACTGGTTGTGATACTTAAACTTAATAGTGGTTCAGAGGTTCAGTATAAGAAGATAATAATGATAGGTAACAAGTAGTATCAACAAAAATAATTGATGAGCACTTTCCAATGCAAGTTCAATTGTATGAGTCTGTCCAGCTGTTCATGAAATATTAACAAATAAAGCTTTTACAGTTACTGATGGTCTGATATCTCAGTTGTTTGTTGTTGCTTTTGTACATCCCACATATATTCAGATAGTCCTCATTTGGAGCTTTCCAATACAACTTAGTTTGTGAAAATTGGTCTACTGGCTATGGAAATACAAGCTGAATGAAGTCTATAATATAGACAAACTTATACTTGGAGCTTCATCAAGTTCTCTTGTATTAACTCTAATATAAGATTCTTTCTTTTGACTAACTCTTTAGTCTTAAGTTCATAATATTAGAGCTCAATTCCCTTTTCTTAAAACTATTCAGCTCACAGCCTTCTCTATTTCTTTTTACTTACTCTCTCATTATCCTCAACCAAGAACAATACTACCTAAATTTAAAAAGACAAGGCTGAACTCTAGGCCTAAAAATTAGTAACAGCTACCAGAAGGTTGCCATAGATAGTTGGAACCAAGTATAGGCCCATTTCTAGATATACTTATTGTTGAATTGTGTAGTGTTTAGTAACATACTTATATCATTTTGTGTAGGAGCTTTATGCTGCAGTGTCTACTTGTGATCTGTACACACAGAAGAACACCAGGTGTCCTTCAGATTTTGTTTAGAGTAGAATGACCTTCTTAGATTAAAATCATTTACATTTTTTAAAATAGTAATTAGTAGTTGAAGTAGTTAGTAGATAGTTTGAGGTAGGACTTGAAGAGGGCCTACTAGCACTTACAAAGATTGAGTCTAGCTCAGAATACAAATCAAAGAAGGAAACAGTACTGGCTTTACCTTACTTCTTTACATATTATTATTTTTTACCCCACCACTACAATCATTATCACTTACACCAATCAATTCACTACTCTTTTACTTTAATATGAGTCAATATGGCTCAATTAATTTGAAGCAAATAGTCAAACAGCAACAAGAGCAAATAGCTGTCTTATAGGTGCTGATTGCTCAAACTAGTTTGGCAAGAGTAGGAGCAACAGTTTCTAAACCTAATACTGAATCTAATATAGAAGTAGCTAAGCTACAAATATTCAATGGGACTACAGAAAAGGTATCAGAATTTCTAATGGCATGTAAGCTGTTTATAAGGATAAAAATGAGAGAGGTGGCAGTAGAAGAACAAATTCAGTAGATACTATCATATATGTAAGGGAGATTTGTTATAACCTTAAGCTAAAGCTCAGGTTGCACTTAGGCAAAGGTTTGAGTAAAGGTAAGAGATTATTGCAAGTGGTAAAGTGTAAGGATACATGATAGTATTTATGCTGTATATATGTACCAGTAACAAGGAATCAATGTATTGTCCATGAGGAAACCGAGTCATAAAACATGAGAAGATAGCAAGGTTAGAACACCTGCTATATGAGGTGTTGACTGAGACTACTTTGGCATAGCCAATCATGTTGTCATACCCTGAACTCTTCTCTATGTTGTATCCTTAAGGTATCAATTATAACAAGATTAGTAGATATTTGAAAGGAGAATATTTTAGAAAACTTAGAATTGGGAAACTTGGAATATAAAATAGTAGAAAATTTTTTGGCAGATATAAAGAAGGAGTTTGGAAGAGAAGATGATAAAACAATAAAAGTGGCAGAGCTAAAGAAGATAGAGCAAGAAAACAAAACTATAGAGAAATTTGTACAGGAGTTTAGAAAAATAGCAAGGGAAAGTAGTTATGAAAGACAACTATTAATAGAGAAGTTCAAGTAAAGTATGAATGGGATGATTTGACAAAGACTCATAAATATTATGGTGTATTGGAATACTAGCATTTTTCTTTTCTTTTCTTTTCTTTATTTTATTTTTTATTTTTATTTTTTGAGGATGATAAAGAGGCATGTGATGCCATAAGTCTGGAATGTAATAAAAGAGACTAGAACAATGATGTTAAGAAATATATTCACTTTATAGTAATAGTATGGTAAATTCATGGACAACATGCATACTTTAGGATAGGACTATTTATCATTAGCACAGACCATATATATATCATATAAATAAGATAGCAATTCATTAGAGACTCCTTATTGAGTTCTTTTGTGATCTCTATGAAATATTTTATATTGAGTTTACCTTAATAACACTATTGGTCTTTGTGACTAGTAGTTACTACAACAATAGAGTTAGAATGTCAAATCCAGAGTATTAGACTGTGGTATAAAGGAGTAACAAATTTAGATAGATATTGGAGAAAAAGTAGGTAAGAGAAAGAGAGGCTAAGAGAAAAAAAGAAAGACTGAAGCTTCAGCTCAAAGGGTAAATATACCAGCAACTGCTGGAGGAGTACAATAGCAATAGCTGCCTTAGCTCCAGGCATGGCCCAGAAAGCAGAAATTTCAACAGTAGACACTGGTAGGGCCTATACTGATAGAGGGAGTAGAGAGAACAAATGCAAGTATATCTGAATCAATGGGCAGAATTTGCATCTAAGTGAGATTTATATGTTATAGATATAGATAGAGGGAGAAACTGTTACAGTTGTGGAGAGTTTGGACATATTACAAGAAATTACATGAATCAAAAAATCATAGAGCAAGAAAGGAGACTTAAGTATGGAGAAAATCAGAATAATAGACAGAACAATCATTTAAATAGAGACAAGAACCTGATAGTCCTCAATTAGGTTCTAAAAATAACAATAGATTTGCAATACTCAGTAGAGTAATGAATAATACATTCTGCTACAACCTAGGCAATAGGAACATATTAAGGGAAGTTACTATGAAGATAAGATTGGAAAGAGTTGATATACAAAAAAGAGTAATGATAGAAGTATTGTTAGATAGTAGTACAACAGGGTTAGTTATGAGTTCAGAATTTGCAAGAAAACAGGGATTTAAGTTGAAAAAAATAGAAAGACCAATATATATGAGAAATGTGGACAGTTTCTTTAATAAGGAGAGACCTATTGAGTATACAGTAGAAGTAAATATTTATTATCAAGAGCACAGAAAAAGAACAGAAATTGATGTAATTAGAGAACAAAAGTGGAATATAATTTTGAAAATGCTGTGGCTTGTATCCTACAATCCAGAGATTGATTGGATGACTAGAGAAGTAAAGATGATGAGATGTCTGAAAGAGTGTGGAAAACCAGGATAGCAAAAATAAAAAAAGAAGAAGAAGAAAGAGAAAGAAAGAAACAAGAAGAGAAAGAGTAAAAGAAAAAGGATGAAAGGAAGAAGCAAAAAAAGAAGAGAACAATAGAAATCAAAAAAGTAGCAGAAAAGTGAGAAATTTGGAATAAGAAAGAGAAAGCAGTAAAATCAGAGAAAGAAGCAAAGAAGTTGGTACTGAAGTATTTTCATAAGTAAATTCATATTTTTAGAAAAAAAGTGAGTAAAAGCATGCTAATAAGAAAGATATAGAACTATGTGATTGAGACAAAGAAAGGATTTGTGCTGAGGAAAGAAAATGTGTATCTACTGTCAAGAGAAGAGAGAGAAGAGGCATGTGAGTTTATCAAAGAACAATTAAGGAAGGGGTATATTAGACCCTCAAAATCACCTCAAATAGCACTAGTATTTTTCATAGGGAAAAAGAACAGTAAGAAGCATATGATTCAGAACTATAAATACTTAAATAGATAGACAATTAAAAATAATTATCCCTTGCTTCTTACTTTGGATATTGTAGAAAGTATAAGTATCAAGAAAATATTTACTAAATTAAATCTATAGTAGGGTTATAATAATATATTGATAAAGGAGGAAGATAAGTAGAAGGCAGTATTCATGACTTCAGAAGGGTCATTTAAACTAACAGTTTTATGTTCTTTGGATTGACAAACTTTCCAGTGATATTTCAAATGATAATGAATAAGATTCTATGGGACTTAATCAATACTAAAGCAGTGAGAAGTTTCATTAATGATGTGATTGTAGAAATAAAAGAAGAGGAGGGATACAATGTAGTAGTGGAAGAAGTAGTAAAGAGGCTAGCAAAGAATGATTTATATGTAAAACCAGAAAAATACAAGTAAAAGATTAGAAAAGTATGGTTTTTAGAAGTAGTGATGAAACTGAAGAGAATAAAGATAAAGAGAGTATTAAATTGGACTGTTACAAACTCAAGACTCAAGAGTAAGTCAAGGAAAAGAACTTTGTATTAGTGATAACACAAGAGAACTCAATGGAGTTCTAAGTACAAAAGTATTTATTTTATATATGCTCAACTACTGGTCTATGCTATACTAACCTTAGCTTATTCTAAAGATTATGTGTATTACATGCTGTTGACATGTAAGATGATATCATTGTTCTAGAACCTTCTATATTCTTCTGTATAATATGTGATCATGTGACTATGACTTGTAACTGATATGTGACACTATGTGATAGTCATGTATAATATTATACTAATATTTAACTCTAAGTCTAAAATAGAGAATAAAAATAGAAAAAAATAGAAAAAGAAAATAAAGTCTACTGTCTTTAACTTTCACATGAACTAGCCAACTCCAAAAGAAGTTAAAAATATACAGAAACATTTAGGATTAGCAAATTATCATTAATGATTCATTAAAAAATTCATATCTAAAGCTAGATCATTATACAATCTGGTAAAAAAGAATTAGAAGTGGGATTGGACAGAGAAGTAAAGAAAAAAGTATTTAAAGTTAAAAATAAAAGTTTACAAAAGAACTGGTGTTAGTAGCACCAGACTTAGATAAAAAAAATAAGAATAAAAGTTAATGTATTGGACTATACAACAGGAAGAGTTTAGTTTATGGAATATGAAGATAGACAATAAAGATTAGTAGTATACCTCTCAAAATCTCTCAATGAGATAGAGAGAAATTACAAGATTCATGATAAGAAGATGTTAGCAGTGATAAGAGAATTCAAAAACTACAGGTATCTATTAAAGAGCACAAAATTTAAGTTTGAGATCTGAACAAATCATAAGAACTTGGAATATTGCATGAAAGCACAAAATTTAAACAGAAGACAAGCTTACTAAGCTTTATACCTGTCAAAATTCAACTTTACCTTGAAACGTGTTCCAGAAACAAAAATGGAAAGAGTAGATAGACTTAGTAGAAGACCAGACTGGAAAGTAGGTGTAGAAAAGAACAATGAGAATTGGATATTAATTAAAGAACAATGGATTTATAGTTTAACTAAAGTAGTAATAGAAGAATCTGAAGTATATATACTAGTAAAAATATTAAGGGGAGAAGAGTGGTAGATAGAGGGAGACTTAGTATTAAAAGAGGAAAAAGTGTATGTGCTAAAGAATAAAGAATTAAGAGTAGAGATAATCTGGTTGTATCACAATGTACTAGTAGTCAGATATAGTAAAAGGTAAAAGATGACAGAATTAGTAACAAGAAACTATTATTGGCCAGAAGTGACAAAAAACATAAGAAAATATATGGAAGGATATTTGTTACAACCTTAGGCTAAGCTCAGATTGCAACTCAGGCAAAGACTTGAGATAGGAAGTAGAGATGATGTAATTGGTAAAGTGTAAAGATACAAGAGTACATCTATACTATATATATGAAAGTACAATGAGGAAAAGGTCTACAATACACAAGGTAATTAAGTTATAGAACAATGAGAAGATAACAAGGATAAAGTACCTACTACATGAGGTACTGACTGAGACTACTTTTGTACAGCCAATCATGTCATTATTACCCTTTACTCTAGTTCATGCTGAGTCCATGAGGTATCAATTGTAATAATATCATATTTTCAGCATTTATATCTCCATGAATTAGACCAGTACTTCAAGCTCTCCAACAACATGTATTGTTACTATTTTCTTGTTAGGACTGATGATAACTTGTCCTCAATTGTTGATGGTAATAAAATATGGTTTGTGAATGGTCCTTCTTGATACATGGATATTAGATATCCATTTTTCAAAGTTTCCATATTATGCTTGTTCTCCATAAATATCACTGCTACCTCTTTCCAAAATTCTGGATCTTGTTCTCCTCTAGATCAGAGTGTTTGGTAGTGTGGAGGTAGCTTGAATAGTCTTGTCTATGTCAGAGAATGTATAAATTTCATGTGTTGTTCTAAGTTCTTGATCTCATCATGTATGAAACTTAATTCTGTTATCTTAGATGTGGTTATCAATACCTCATATGGCTTGATTAAGATTACTTCTTCACCCTCTACTCTTCCTCTTTCCAACTCTTTCTTCTGTCTTTCATCTCTGTATAATTTTTAAATCTCTTGAATATTGTTGTCTATGTATTTGTTTCCTCATCCACTGTATTCATCTAATTCATCAGATAACATTCATTGAACTTGATATGCTTGATCTTCCATATTGCTCTAAATCAGATATCATAGATCTTCTGATATTTCTAGAATTTTTGTTGTATTCATTGTTCAGTTATTAACACTTGCTTTCAGAATTATGCCTTTCATCTCTGTAATCATTGTGTTTGTCTCTTCCACTATCTTCATCATATCCCATACTTGTTTTTGCATATCTATCATTACTTCTAATCTCTTTAATGTTTTATGAGTTAGTTTAGTCCAATAGTCATGTTTCTTTTTAAATAGTTTTGCCTTGTCCATATTGTTGAGTTTTCTGGTCATATATAGGTTGGGGAAAGTTGGTGCAGTAATGTAGTTGTTGGTGAATTGAGAAGACATTTGTGATATCAAGTGATGTTGTAAGCTGTTGAAATAGAGTTTTATTTCCCCTCTTTATAGGTTTTGACTTAAAATCCTTGTCTAATAGTCTTCAATCACCTCTCTTGTATGAGAAAACCCCATTTCTGCAATCCATTGGTCATGTTTATCCTTCCAATGTACCAGGTATTGTGTCCTCCATCCTTTTTTTCAATGCTTCCTAATTTCTTCAACTTTGTATTCCTCTTCTTCATTAATAATTGTGTGTGGAAGTGCTGGTTCCATGTGTTGTTCTTTGAAATGTGGTTTTTTGCACCTTGTCAGCAGATCTTCATTGAACACATTATGAATCATCCATTCTTCTGGAAGTTCAAGCTAAAATGCTCCTAGACCAATGTCTTTTGAGATTCTAAAGAGTCTGTATCTTTTTTGGTCTAGCTTCTTTAAAGGTCTGTTTGAATGGATATTTTTGCTTTCCAACCATACATTGTTTTCAACCTTCAACCCTTGAGAGTTCTTTTGTTTCCTATCAAACTGCTTCTTCATTGTTTCTTGTACTGCTTTTATAGCTTTCATGGCTTCCTTCTAGCTTCTTTCTAATCCTATTAAAAATTCTTCCATTTTAGGAATCTTTGTTTGTACCTCCAAGTTCTCTTTCAAAGGATGTCTTCCAAGATAAATGGTGTTTGGCCCATTGCTATATGTTTTTTTATCATTGTAATGAAACTCAGCTGCTGCTATCTATTCTATCTAATCGTTCTGTTTGCAATTGATATAGTGCCACAAGAAAGTCTCTATCTCTTGGTTGATCCTCTCTGTTTGACCATCTGTTTGAGAATGATATGCCATTGAAAGTATTCTCTTAGTTTCCAATGCTTTTGTCAATTCTTTCATAAATTTCAACACAAATTGAAGTCCTCAATTGCTAAGGAATTTTCTTAGTACTCCATGAAGTTTCTAGATCTTGTCTCTGTAAATTTTTGCTATTTCTTCTAAAGATATATGTCACAATCAACACCTCAAAAATTTAGCATGGCTTAGGGTCAAGGATAATAATAACATGATTAGCTGTGCTGTAATAGTCTCAGTTAGTGCCTTATGTAGTAGGTGCTACATTATTGCTCCTTCATCATGTTCTATGACTCATTTGCATCATGTACAACAGACTGTTACCTTGTGTTGAACTCATATATATAGTATAGAAGTACACCTATATCTTTATGCTTTACTACTTGCAATCCACCCTTCTCTTTTACTCAAGTCTTTGTCTAAAGTGCAATTTAAGCTCCAAGCTAAGGTTGTAATAATATATTGGTAGTTGTTACCTTTAGTCAAATTATTTTTATGAACTTATCCACTATTACCACAATAGAATCTATTTTGTTTGACTTGGGTAATAGTCCAATTATGTCGATGTTAATTTCTTGCCATGGTTCTTGTGGTATATCAAGCAGATGAAGCTCTTCTAGTTTCTTTTAGTGTTAGACTTTGTTCTGTTGGCATTTAATACATCTCTGAACATATTTTTTGATATCTTCTTTAATCTCTGGCCACCAGTAGTTTCTTTTGACCAGTTCCAATATTCTCTGTTTTTCTGGATAGCCTATGTCTACAGAATTGTGATTTTTCTGCAAAATTTGTTCCCTGATCTTTTTGTTATTTGGAATGTAAATTTGTCTATCTATATATATAATTCTGTCTTGTTTCCAAGCTAGACTGTTTTCCTTCTTCAGTTCTTGTTCCACTTCATGTTCCCTAGTGTTGTTTCTTTATATTTCTTCTAATAAACTTGAGTCTTCCACTATGTTCTTTTACAATATAGTTATTTTGGCTGTTGTTCTCCTTGTCCATAATTCTTCTTTTAACATTTGTATGTCCTTGTTGTTGTCTTGGGTATTTACTTGGTCTTTCCTTGACAAGATGTCTGCCTTTGTATTTATTTTCCCTAGTATATGTTGTAGTGTGAAGTCATAGTCTTGTAACTTTAGGTACTATCTAGCTTGTCGTCCATTCAACCTTTGAGGTTTCCTGAAATACTTGAGATTTTTGTGGTCTGTCCAGACTTTGAACTTTTCTGTGGCATCCAATAAGTATTGTCTCCACTTGGTTAGAGCTTCTACAATGGCCAGTAGTTCTTTATCATATATCTCATAATTCTTTTCTGCTAGTTGTATCATTCTGGATAAGAACACTATTAGTTTTCACTTTTTTTGTGATAGTACTCCTCTTATAGCATATTCTGAGATGTCCATTTCTACCCTGAATTTACCTTTCTTTTTTAGAAAGGAAAGTACAGGTTGACTTGTTATCTTTTCCTTTAATTCCTTAAATGCCCATTGGTATTCTTCTATTCATGTTCATTCCTTTCTTTCTTTTAACTCATTCAATGGTTTTGCTATATGACTGAAGTTCTGGATGAACCTTCTATAGAAATTTGCAAATTCCAGAAAGCTCTCTACTTTCTTGATTTTTATTGGTGTCTTCCATTCTTTGACTGCTTTTATCTTGTTTCTTTCCAACAACTACTCCAAGTATTGGAATTTTTTCCATATTGAAGTCATACTTGGATATTTTGAAACATAAGTTGTACTTCTCTGTGATCTTCAAAAATTGAATCATTTTTTCTTTTAATTCCTTTATTGTCTTGGCTGGTATTACAAAATTGTCCATATAATTTTCCAATACTCCTTTGTGTAACAGCTTCTGGAATATGCTATTCATCATCCTTTGGAATGTTTCCAGTAAGCTATACTGTCACAAACTTTATTCAGCTTGTATCTCCACAACCAGTGGACCAATTTTCACAAACTAAGTTATACTGGAAAGCCCCAAATGAAGGATATCCACACATATATGGGATGTATAAAAGCAACAACAAATGACTGAGATATCAGGCCATCAGTAGCTGTAAAAGCTTTGTCTGCTAATATATCATGAATGGCTGAACAGATTCGCACGATTAAACTTGTGTTGGAAAGTGCTCATCAATCTGTTTACAACAATATATGATATGTCTCAAAAAAATAAGTATTGGTAGAGATACAAGCATATCAATGTGGTGACATAATTAGTTACCTTCTAAAATTAGCCTGACAGCTGCTATGACAGATGACAGCTCCCATCAGGTACAAGTTTTGATCATGTGATAGCAACAGCTTACACACAGACCATCACTCTTTTGTATATATACCTCTGTGTCTGAGGGCTAAACCTTAGACTTAACAATGTCAATTATTCCTATTGATACTTTTCACTATCTGTCAATCATCATATCCTTATACTGAACCTCTGAAACACTATTCAGCTCAAGTATCACAACTAGTGAGTATCTTATTTGTGATAGTAGGACGATAACTGCAGTAGTGAGCTTGAAAAATATAGATTATTGAAGAGTCTAGAGGATTGGAAATCCTTCCGCAAAACTGTAAAGAATACCAAAAGGACATTTTTCAACCTCAAAATCATGGAAATAGCCAACGAAAAATGAGGACTATGGAAGTTCATGAATTGGATCAACAAATGAAAACTCCCCACTCCTAAAGCTATTAAGTTCAACGGTCAACCATGCCTTGAACTGGATGATTTTTGGCAAGCATTATATTCTATGTTTAACACAGCTCAATATCACCATATAGAAAGTGACATATTAGAAGAACTAGGGTTGTACTCATTCTTGTCCTGAACTTGTTTTGCAGAAGAAGAGTTCATCAGCTCTTTACTCAAATGCAGCAATTCTTCCATTCCAGGACCTAACAAATTGTCATAGAGGCATCTCAAATTATCCTCAAAGATAGTACATGCTTAAGTAACATTGTCTCCATTGCAAATACATGTATCAAACTAGGCCACTAACTGTCACACTTCAAGATCTCTTCAACTATCATTATCTCCAAGCCTAACAAAGTATCCTATGACTCATCCAAGTTGTTCAGACCCATCATCCTCTTAAATATGCTAGGAAAACTCATCAAAAAAGTCATCAGTGACAGAATCCAATTTTATGTGGTTGCTAACAATTTCATACACTATAGTCAACTTGGCAGCCTCAAATTCAAATTCACAATGGATGTGGGTATTACACTAACCCATTTCATTTGTATGGGATGGGTTAAGAACATGTCAACCAGCACCCTCACCTTTGACATTTCTCAATTTTTTCCATCCTTTAACCATTGCCTTCTTTCTCTCATTCTCAAGAAAGTAGGTTTGGATCTACTTGTTGTCCAATTTTTTTCCAGTTATAGAAGTACACAATATGTTTGGAACTGTTTTTCTTCTTATTTTGTTGATGTTAATGTCAGAGTGGGCCAAGGCTCAGCTCTATCCCCCATTCTTTTGGCTTTATACTTAGCTCTTTTTCTTCACATTCTAGAAAAATGTCTTATAAATCTCAACCTTCAGATTTCTTTACTTTCCTTTGTTGACAGTGGCTTGCTTATTACCCAAAGCAAGTCGTTCAAATCCTCTAATGTTCGTCTTTTCTATAGTTACAATATAGCTCTCAATCTTCTTACCAAATTCGGTCTTCAGGTTAAATATTCAAAAACCAAAGTCTTCCACTTCTCCAAATTACGAGGGGTCTTCAACCTCTCTTCTCTTGACCTTACACCCTTAGATGGTCCAAGTTCATCTCCCAAGGATTCCTAGTGTTACCTTAGTTTTATATTTGATAGGAAGCTCTCTTTCCACAACCACATAGACTTCTATACTAACAAGGCAATTTCAACAATCAAATGCATGAAGATTCTTAGTAATTCTACTAGAGGTTTGAACTCCTGTCAAAAACACCTCCTCTACAGATGCTATACCATGCCAATTGCTCTCTACAGCTTCCAATTATAGTACTACAACAAAGCCCCTTTTTCTTATCCCTTGAAGATTATGAACAAAATGCAAAGAAGAGTAGCCTTGTGGATAGTAGGTGTCTTCAAAACATCTCCATCAATGGGTATTGAAGCTGTCACTAGTCTTATCTCCATTAACCTTTACTTACAAAAAATTAGAGGTAGATCTCAACTCAGGGTGCATTTGCTCCCTTCCAACCATATCTTACACTCTCTCATGAGCCCAAGTATTGAATCCCTTCCCTATCAACACCCTCTTTCACTCAACTCCTTAACAAGAAGACAACACAGTCTTATTAAAGGCTACTTAGTAGACATGAAAAATTACTTCAATGAGGTTTTTCCTTCCTTCAATCCTATCAACCCAGAATTGTTTCCTAGTCATAGAACCATAGACACTCATGCTAATCACTTCTCTTTCCATCTTTTTAGCAAGCAGGTTAGTCATAACATCAAACCTCACATTCAAGAACTCAACAAAATCACCATTGAATTGTTAGATGACCCATCAACTACACTCATTATAACAGATGCTAGCATTAAGAACAATGTCACTACATCCATCACTTACATTCATGTTTGGGATAAACCCATCACAAAAACCCTCCATCATGCTCTAAACGTCACAAGTACTGAGGCTGAGCTTGTCGCAATTAGATGTGACATCAACCAAGCTACTAGTATCAACAACATATCCAAAATCATTGTTGTCACGGACTCAATCCACACAGCAAAGAAAATATTTGACCCATCCTCCCATTCCTTCCAAAAACATGTGGTTTCCATTCTAAAAGAGCTTTGCTCTTTCTTCTATTGTCATCCAGAGAACCACATCAAGTTCTGGGAATGCCCAAGTCACTGCAATTGGCACCTCCACAAAGTCGTCAACATTGAAAAAAAATCCCTTAGGCCAACTCCTATCTTTCCAAATAAACTCTCCTGGGACTTTAGCAAGAAACTCGAATGTGACAACCTTGTCAATAAATGGATGATGACATTTCAAGCATCTGACCTGAAGAGCAATCACTTCCTCCACCTCGTTGATAGAGACAATAATCCACTTGAACCATCTTACATTAGAGGCAGCCTGTGGCTCCAAAACTTCGGCCACTCTAACTCTCTTTGCACAAGAGCTACTAGAGTGATCACCAATCATGCACCAATAGGTGAATACAGACTTAGATTCTTCCCAAACGAAGAATTTAGGTGTCCATGCAGTCAATACCCCATCGGATCAAGATGACATATATTACATGAATGCAGAAGATATAACAAGTACTGGAATCCGAGAAGGGATTCTATCAATCATTTTGTCATGTTCCTCAAATGAAACCCTAATGCGTTTGCTTTCTCAAATGCCATTACTTAGTTTGCTATAGGTACACCCCGTAGTCATATCCCCAATAGTTCCCTTCCTTTTTCTTCTTTTCTTTTATTTATTCCCTTTTCTTTCTCTACTCTCCATGTAGCTCTGTCTGCCCTGTATGTAGTTACAAAGTAGCTACCATGGTCTGCCCTCGCGCTCCGTGTAATAAATTGTCGATTTAAAAAAAAAAAAGAGAAACACTAAGAGAAACCTGAAGTATTTTTAGAGATGCTTCTACTGCAACAGTTAGTTTAGGCTGTTCATTACCATCTGATGCATCTGAGAGAGATAACAATTTTGAAAGCAATGATATTAAGCTAGTAAGTCGAGACAGTATTGAGAGTGTCTTGAGCTTGATAAACATGTGAAGTATCTTTTATCAAAATCTACCATCAGTTTCCAAACCAGAACTCTGAAATATGGAAAAAACCATCATTACCAACCAGGATCGAATGCAGAGTTTTTCCTTGATTTTCACGACACCACCGTTCTTACCAATACTCAGGTTCTCCCCTGTTAGATACGACTTACACAACTCATTCCTTGTCCTCTCCTGTTAGATTAGGTGGGGATATGATCATGCCCCACCAATGTGTTACACTCTCCCAAACTCGAAATTGATTTCAGCGATCGACCCAGAGAAGGAGTGTATTCAACAATCATCGGCTGCACTCTCTCTCTTCTGTGCCCTTCTGTTCTCCTTGGCGCCATTCTCCGCCAGGAGGGATTGGTGCACACCAGAAGTCAAGACAAGATTGCGCCTGCGTCTTTGATCTTTCGTGAATCAGATTTGATGAGAGTTAGGCTAGAGAGTCACAGCATGGACAGCACGAGCAGAATGATTAGAGATGAAGAGAAAATCCAAGCCAGGACATGAGTGAGGCACAGGCCAATTAATAGTGCAGCCTTGAATATTCCAACACAAGATGTGATAAACAAGGAATGTAAGGTGACTAGACCGTGCTTCACTCTTTATGTAGCTATTAGATGTTACCCAGAGCTAAGCGTTGAATAAACCGAGCAGAATGACTAGGACATGGATCATGGCTAATTCAGGGAAAACGCGAATGCCACCGTCCCTGGTTACTTCGCAGTAGCGAGGTTACATTAGGAAAAACTAGGAAATTAAACAAGAGATATCGAGTTTTCTCTCTCGATTTCACTCCATCAGTTTCGTCTCCGATTCTTCGATGACCTCTAGATTAGCATGGGAAATCAACCCCCTCTGATATCGGTGAGAAGAATACTCACCATGATCTATCATAGGGAATTCACTCTACTCGCGTGATCTTTGTCTCCGTTTATTGAGGTAGGAAATATCAATATCTTCTTCCTGCGCATTCCTCGAAATGGATTTATGCTTGTGTTCCTCATAATGAAACTTCTCTTCCTCGGTTAACGGCCTCCAGACCCACACGGGAACCTCGGCTGGATTTTCAGGAGAGGCACTGCTAGTCCCTGGCTCAGCTTTCTTCGAGACCTTGCCTTTCTTCACTTTGTGCACGGGCGCAGTGACTTCCTTGCGTAGGACAACTTTCTTGA
>Ga0157358_1000669_pt1 | contig 14521 bp, 9 predicted proteins | sample AttcapACBM2_FD_111484 | JGI IMG/M metagenome (GOLD analysis project Ga0157358, IMG submission 111484) | Fungus gardens microbial communities from leaf cutter ant in Botucatu, State of São Paulo, Brazil - Atta capiguara ACBM2 | ecosystem: Host-associated > Fungi > Mycelium > Unclassified ...
GAGAACGAGATGGTCTCGGGCACCGTGGCCATCGGTTGCTTCGAATCGGCGGCGCCGCTCTACCTCCCCAAGCTGGTCGCCGGCTTCAAGCGGCTCTATCCCGAGATCACCATCCAGCTGCACGACGGCGAGCAGCACGAACTCATGCACGGCGTGCACCGGGGCCGCTTCGACCTGGTGTTCCTCTACGACCTGGAGCTGGGTGACTCCATCACCAAGGAAAAGCTCAACGCCCCGCACAAGCCCTATGCGCTGCTGCCCGCCGCCCACCCCCTGGCGGGCAAGAAGGCGGTGACCCTCAAGGAGCTCAGCCGCGAACCCATGATCCTGCTGGACGTGGTGCCCAGCCGTAACTACTTCATCGACATCTTCAAGGAGAAGGGTTACCACCCCACGGTGGCCTACAGCTCGCCCTCCATCGAGATGGTGCGCTGCATGGTGGGGCAGGGCCTGGGCTTTTCCGTGCTGGTCACCCGGCCGACCACGGACATCACCTACGACGGCAAGCGCCTGGCCCAGGTCAACATCCACGACGACATGCCAGCCTCCACCTTCATCATGGCCTACCTGCGCAACAACGAACCGAGCAAGGCGACGCGGCTGTTCATGGATTATTGCCGGGGGGTGGACCTGTCGCCCCTGCCGGCGGACAGCCTGGCGGGCTGAAACCCATGCTGGCCCTTGCCCATCTTGCGGACGCAAGGGCAGGGGATAGAGGGCTTCGGGGTGGTCGTTCGTGCCTGATGTAAAGTAGAATCAGTATCATCTAGGCAGCATCGAGCAGGTAGCACCCGTCATGAGTGATATGGCTCTCGCATCCTCACGCCAGCTTGATCGGCTCTATCGCGACCACAGCAGCTGGCTGCAGGCCTGGTTGCGGCGGCGGCTGGGCAGCGAATGGGACGCGGCGGATCTCAGCCAGGAGGCCTTCCTGCGTCTGCTGCGCAATCCCCAGGTGCTGGACGAGTTACAGGAGCCGCGGGCCTACCTGGTGACCATCGGCAAGCGCCTGCTGATCAATTTTCAGCGGCGCAGGAGCCTCGAACAAGCCTATCTCGATGCCCTCGCTGAGCTGCCCGAAGCCTTGGCGCCCTCGCCGGAGCAGCGCTGGGTGCTGCTGGAGACCCTGCAGGCCCTCGACGAACTGCTCGATGGCCTGCCCGCCCTGGTGCGCCAGGCCTTCCTGCTCAGCCAGCTCGAAGACCTGACCTATCGCGAGATCGCCGAGCGCCTGGAACTCTCCGAGCGCACCATCAAGAGGTACATGGCCCAGGCCTACGAGCACTGCTTGCTGGCGGAGCTGTGCTGAACGGAGCGGAAGATCGCCGCCGCCGGGCGATCCGCGAGGCGGCCGGTTGGCTGGCGCTGCTGGAATCCGGCGAGGCCGGCGAGCATGAGCAACGGCAGTTGCAGGAGTGGCGCCTGGCCGATGCCGAGCACGAGCGGGCCTGGCAGGCGGCCCTGGCGTTGCAGCAGCGTTTTTCCGCGGTGCCGTCGCGGCTGGCCATGGCCAGCCTGCAGCCGGTGAGGCGTGGACGGCGTACCGCCCTGCGCCAGCTGCTTGGCCTGGCGGTGGTGATCCCAACCGGATGGTGGCTGGCCCAGGAGCTGCCGCTGGCTGCGTGGAGCGCCGATGTGTCCACCGCCACGGGTGAACGGCGCAGTCTGACCCTGGCCGACGGCAGCCTATTGCAACTCAATACGGCCACCGCCGTGGACTTGGACGAAGCGCGCCGACACCTGCGGCTGGTCCGCGGTGAAGTCTCGCTGCAGGTCCCCGGCAGCCACGCCATGACCCTGGATACCGGATTCGGCGTGGTGACGGTGCGCCAGGCCGAGGTCTGCGTGCACCAGCACGACGAAGGCTGTGACGTGCGCGTGGTTGGCGGCAGCGTCGGCGTGCAACCGCTGCGTGGACCCTGGCTGGAGCTGGGCAAGGGCCAACAGCTGCGCCTGAGCGAGCTGGGTGTCGGCGCCATCGAGCCGTTTGCCGCGACCGTGCTGAGCTGGCGCCAGGGCGTCCTGATCGCCCAGGACCAACCGCTGGGCGAGTTCCTGCACGAACTCAGCCGCTATCGCCTCGGCTTGCTGCGCTGGGACCCGGCGGTCGCCAATCTGCGGGTCACCGGCAGTTTCCAGCTGGCCGACAGCGACCGCGTGCTGGCCTTGCTGGCCGCTATCCTGCCGCTGGAGCTGCAATGGCGGACCCGCTTCTGGGTCACCCTGGTGCCGCGCGCAGCCACTGCCTGAAAAAAGCCTGTCCCCTTTTTCCGCCTCGTCGGTCATTACGAGTACAGGACACTCAACAGGAGGGGGATTCGATGGTGGCGTTGGTATTGCGTCCGTTGCTGCGCACGGGCTTGCTGGTGGCGTTGAGCGGTACTCCCTGGTGGGCCGGTTCAGCCTGGGCCCAGGAGGCGGCCCGCCGGCACTACGAGATTCCGGCGGGCAGTCTCGCCCAGGCACTGACGCGCTTCGCCGCGGAATCCGGGGTCAACCTGGCGGTAGACCCGCGCCTGGTGGGCAATCGCAACAGCCCCGGCCTGAACGGCGACTATGGCGTGGAGGAGGGTTTCAGCCGCCTGCTGGCCGGCTCGGGGCTGCGGCTGCAGCCGCTGGGCGAGCGCGACTTCACCCTGGCGCCGGCACCGCAAGAGAGCGGCGTGAAGGAGCTGGCCAGCACCTCCATCGTCGCCTCCAGCCTGCAGGCGGACGACGCCCCCTATGCCGGTGGCCAGGTCGCGCGGCAGGGTTCCCAGGGGTTGCTGGGCAACCGCGACTTCATGGACACACCCTTCAGCCAGACGTCCTACACCGCCCAGATCGTGCAGAACCTCCAGGCCCGGACCCTCACCGACCTGATCGCCAGCGATCCCTCGGTGCGCTCCACCAATCCGTCGGGCGGCCGCTTCGAGCAGTTCACCATCCGCGGCTTCAGCCTGTTCAACAGCGACGTGGCCTACAACGGCCTCTATGGCGTGCTGCCGACCTATTCCATCGACATGGAGATGGCCGAGCGGGTCGACATCCTCAAGGGGCCGAGCCAGCTGCTCAACGGTATCTCTCCGCGTGGCAGCGTCGGCGGCGGCATCAACGTGGTGCCTAAGCGTGCCACCGACCAGCCCATCACCGAGTTCACCGGCAGCTATGCCTCCGACAGCCAGGTCGGCGGGGCGGTGGACATCGGTCGTCGCTTCGGTGAGGACAACCGCTTCGGCGTGCGCTTCAATGGCGTCAAGCAATCCGGCGACACCACCTGGGATCACCAGAGCGTGGACCGCCAGATGGGCGTGCTCGGCCTGGACTATCGCGTGGAACGCCTGCGCCTGGGGCTCGACCTGGGCCACACCGAGCGCGATACCGACGCGCCCCAGGAGCGGGTGCTGGTGGGCGCCAACGCCCGGGTACCCGATGCCGACGACGTGCGCCACAACTATGCCCAGCGCTGGACCCGCGCCCAGACCAACGACACCTTCGGCGCCCTGCGTGGCGAATTCGACGTCGACGATTCGCTGATGGTCTACGGCGCCGTGGGTGCGCGCCGCAGCGATCACGACTTCCTGCGCCACAACGTCTCCATCACCAACGACGCCGGCGATTTCACCGTCCAGCCGCGGGACTTCACCCGCGACGAGAACGTGCGTACCGCCAACGTGGGCGCGCGCAAATGGCTGCAGACCGGCCCGGTCAGCCATGAGCTCAACGTCAGCGCCGACTACTTCTACATGGATTTCGAGAACGGCGGCGGTCGCTACGCCAGCGGGACGAGCAACCTCTACAACCCCCGGGACCTGCCCGCGCCGGGCGTGCGCACCCGGTCCGATGCCAAGGACTACACCGAGAACCGCTTCAGTGGCGTGGCCCTGGCCGATACCCTGGGCTTCTTCGACGACCGCCTGCTGGTCACCCTCGGCGCCCGTTGGCAGCGGGTCAAGGTGGATGACTGGTCCGACGGCGTGAAGCAACCCACCGCCTACGACGAGGAAAAGGTCTCTCCTTCCGCGGGCGTGCTGTTCAAGGCCACCGAGCGGTTGTCGCTCTATGCCAACTACATGGAAGGCCTCAGCCAGGGCAAGATCGCGCCGTCCACGGCGGTGAACGAGGACCAGATCTTCCCGCCCTTCATCAGCCGCCAGGCGGAGGTGGGTGCCAAGTATGACTTCGGCGCCGTGGCCGTGACCGCGAGTGCCTTCCGCATCAAGCAGCCGGCCTACGAGACCAATGCCACCAGCCGCGTCTTCGGGCCCAATGGCAAGCGTGTCAACGACGGGGTGGAGCTGAGCGTGTTCGGCGAACCGCTGCAGGGTTTCCGCGTGCTCGGTGGCCTGATGTACATCGACAGTGAGCTGAAGAGCACCGTGGGTGGCACCTTCGACGGCAACACCGCTCCGGCCACGCCCAAGCTCAATGCCAACCTCGGCGCCGAACTGGACATCCCGGCGGTGCCGGGCCTGACCCTGACCGGACGGGGGATCTATACCAGCTCCCAATACCTGGACCAGGCCAACAGCAAGGAGATCGACGCCTGGCACCGCTTCGACGTGGGCGCGCGCTACGCCTTCAAGGTCGACGCCACCCGCGTGACCCTGAGGGCCTCGGTGGAGAACGTGATGAACGAGCGCTATTGGGCTTCCGCCGGCGCCTCCGACGACAGCGAACCGGGCCTGACCCTCTCCACGCCGCGCACCCTGGTGCTCTCCACCACCCTGGCATTCTGAGATCCCGCAAGCGCCCCGCTGCGGACGGCCGTCCAGGCCTTGGCAGCGGTGGCGAAACGGGCGAATTCGTCATGGTGATTATAGCCAGGAGGTGTCCTGGTAACGCGATATTCATTAACAGGAGTCAGCGGCGGATATAGCTCGACACACTCATTAGTTGTGAAGCAAGGCCAGGTTACTTCGATAGCGGACCAACGGTGTTCGAACTTCTTATCGTCCACAAAACAACGAAAGTCGGGCTGGTTCAAATTCTCGGGAGTTTCCAGGGATAATGGTTGATAAGTGAAAATGAAACTCATTACTTTTTAAGGAGATAAACGTCCCGAGGTCTGACGCCATGCTTCAACCAGCTCTCCTTCGTGAATCCCGCGCGACCGACAACGCCTTCTTCCTGAACCGCCAGGCGCGCTTCGAATCCCAGGTTCGCAGCTATCCGCGCAAGCTGCCCCTGGCCATCGCCAAGGCCGCTGGTGTCTGGGTGACCGATGTCGAAGGCAAGACCTACCTGGATTGCCTGGCCGGGGCCGGCACCCTGGCCCTGGGGCACAATCATCCAGCCGTCGTCGCGGCCATCACCGACTTCCTCGGCAGCGGCCTGCCGATGCACAGCCTGGACCTCACCACGCCGCTCAAGGATGCCTTCAGCGAGCGACTGCTGGATTTGCTGCCGGGCCGGGCCGAGGACTACTGCCTGCAATTCTGTGGTCCTTCCGGCGCCGATGCGGTGGAGGCGGCCTTGAAACTCGCCAAGACGGCCACTGGGCGGAGCAACGTGGTGGCCTTCTCCGGGGGCTACCATGGCATGACCCACGGCGCCCTGGCCGTCACCGGCAATCTCGCGCCCAAGCAGGGCGTAGCCGGGCTGATGCCGGGCGTGCAATTCCTGCCCTATCCCCACGAGTACCGCTGTCCGCTGGGGCTGGGCGGCGAGGCAGGCGCCCACGCCCTCGGCCGCTATCTGGAGCGCTTCTTCGCCGACGTGGAAAGCGGTGTCTGCCGGCCGGCGGCGGTGATCGTCGAGGCGGTGCAGGGGGAGGGCGGTGTCAATCCGGCGCCGCTGGAATGGCTGCGCACCCTGCGCCGGGTCACCCAGGAGCACGGCATCCTGCTCATCGTCGACGAGGTACAGACCGGCTTCGGGCGTACCGGCGCGCTGTTCGCCTGCCAGCACGCTGGTATCGAGCCGGACATCCTGGTGCTGTCCAAGGCCGTGGGCGGTGGCCTGCCGCTGGCCTTGCTGGCGATCCGCCGCGAATTCGACGCCTGGGAGCCGGGTGCCCATACCGGCACCTTCCGTGGCAACCAGCTGGCCATGGCCACGGGACTCGCCACCCTGGAGGTCATCGAGCGCGAGGGCCTGGTCAGCCACGCCGCCCAGCTCGGTGGCTGGCTCAAGCGCCATCTGGAGCGGCTGCGCGAGCGCTTTCCCGCCATCGGCAACGTGCGGGGGCTGGGCTTGATGCTGGGCCTGGAGATCGTCGATTCGGGCGGCGAAGCGGATTCGCTCGGCAGCCTGCCGGCCGATCCCGCCCTGGCGGCAGCCATCCAGCGCCACTGCTTCGCCCAGGGCTTGTTACTGGAACGCGGCGGGCGGGACGGCAACGTGGTGCGGCTGCTGCCGCCGCTGATCCTGCAGGAAAGCCATTGCCTGCTACTGCTCGAGCGTCTGGAAGCGGCCCTGCTGGCGGCCCTGGCCGAACGTCGCGGCTGAGCGGCAAGAGGCACCAGAGAGTGCCCACATCGGATCGCCCGCAGGGATGCGCAACCTCTTGGACACTGCCATGACTACCTCAGAATCCACTCTGCTTTCCCGTATCGTCAGCGAGCTGGCGTCTTCCCATGCCCTGATGAATTGCCTCATCAAGGAATTCGCCCTGCCGGAAAGATGCCTGGCTTATACCTGGCCCGAAGATCGGCGCGGCATAGCGCCGGCCAATTATCTAAGTTGGCTGCAAAGCAGCGGTGTGCCCTTACTGATCAACTTTCCCAGTGATCGGCAATTCTTCTTGGTCGTCGATCGCCAGGATGAATTGGGGAGCCAGCGCTATTTATCCGATATCTATGTAAGACACGGTAAGCAACCCTGGTATTGCCCGGATTTTCCCGCCTTCATCGATTTCCTGCTGGAGGCCTGCGAAGAACTCGCCGGGGCGCACAATGGCGAACTCTTGCAACAGGTGCTGCAGAGCCAGCGCCTGACCGCGGCCATCGTCGACCACGTGCAGGTCTCGCGCCATCCCGCTCCGCTCAGTGACTACCTGGCCAGCGAACAGGGGCTGTGGTTCGGCCACCCCAATCACCCGGCACCCAAGGCGCGGCGCTGGCCGGAGCCCTTGCCAGCCGAGGCCTATGCACCGGAGTTGCATACCAGCACTCCCATGCACGTGCTGGAGGTGCCCCGGGCCGGTCTCCAGGTTGCCGGCAACGGTCTGAGCGACGCCCAGGTGCTGCAGGGTTTCGTGGATCAGGCGCAGGCCGCCCCGGAGCGGGCGCGTATCGTGCTGCACCCGGTGCAGGCGCAGCTGTTCCTGGGCGATCCCCGGGTCCAGGCGCTGGTCAGCCAGGGGGTGATCCGCGACCTCGGTGCCAGCGGCGCCCTGGCCAGTCCCACCGCCTCCATGCGTACCTGGTATCGCGCCGGCCATGCCTTCTTCGTCAAGGGCTCGCTCAATGTGCGCATCACCAATTGCGTGCGCAAGAACGCCTGGTACGAACTGGAAAGCACCCTGATCGTCGACCGCCTCATGCAACGCCTGCAGGGCCGGGTGACGGGGCTGGACATGGTGCGCGAGCCGGGCGCCCTGAGTTGGGCACCGCCGGCGGCCAGTGCCGAGGACGAGCGCTGGTTCCGCGAGCAGACCGGCGCCATCCTGCGCGAGAATTTCTGCCTGGAGCATGGCGCCGACTGCTGCCTGCTGGCCGGCACCCTGTTCGCCCGCGATACCCGCCTGCAACCGCTGTTGGAGGACTTCCTCAGCCGCTGCGGCGGCCAGCCAGCCAGCGATCAGGCCCGGCTGGCCTGGTTCACCGATTACCAGCGGCTGCTGCTGGGACCGGTGCTACGGCTGTTCTTCGATCACGGCGTGGTGCTGGAGCCGCACCTGCAGAATTGCGTGCTGGTGCATGACAATGGCCGGCCCGTCCGGCTGCTGCTGCGCGACTTCGAAGGCATCAAGCTGACCGATACCCTGGGCGCCGAGGCCCTGGACGCCCACGTCCATCCACGGGTGCGCCAGTCGTTGCTCTACAGCCGCGACCAGGGCTGGCGGCGCATCGCCTACTGCCTGTTCGTCAACAACCTGGCCGAGGCGGTGCTGGCGCTGAGCTGGGAGCGTCCGCACCTGGCGCCGCGCCTGTGGCGGCAGGTGGAAGCCGAACTGATCGCCATCCGCCGGGACCTGCAACGCGCCGCCCCCGAGCTGGACGCGCTGATCGCCGGCCAGCCGATTCCCTGCAAGACCAATCTCAAGGTGCGCCTCGCCGCCCAGGCCGATCGCCATGCCGGTTACGTGCAGTTGCCTTGCCCCTGGGGCGCGGAGGTGCGTCATGGCTGAGCTACCTGCCGCGGTACGCGCCGCCCTGGTGGAAGCCCAGGCGCAGTCCAGCGATCCCTTGGCGGCCTTCGTCTATGACCTCGACGCCCTACGGCGGCATGTCGCCGTGCTGATGGCCGAACTGCCGCCCGGCGTGGAGCTGTACTATGCCATCAAGGCCAATAGCGAGGCGCCGATACTGGCGGCCCTGGCCCCGCTGGTGCACGGCTTCGAGATCTCCTCCGGTGGCGAGATCGATCGCCTTGCCGCCTGCCCCCAGCGCAAGCCGTTCATCTTCTCCGGTCCGGGCAAGCTGGATTCCGACCTGCGTACCGCCCTGAGCGCCGGGGTCGAAGCTATCCACCTGGAGAGCCTTGGCGAGATCCAGCGCCTGCAACGCCTGGCCCGTTCCCTGGGACGGCTACAGCCGGTGTACATCCGCATCAATCCGCAATTGCCGGCCGGGCTGACCAGTACCCTGGCCATGGCCGGCACGGCGACGCCCTTCGGCTTCGACGAGGCTGACCTGCCCACCGCGGTGGCGGCGGTAGAGGCGGCCAGTCACCTGCAACTGCAGGGTTTCCACGTGCATGCCCTGTCGCACCAGCACTCGGTGGAGCGCCATCTGCAACTGCTGGACTTCTACCTGGAGCGCTGGCCACACTGGCGCGGCCTGGCCCGGCGCCCGGAGAGCCTGGTGCGGCTCAACGTCGGTGGCGGCATCGGCGTGGATTACCGCGAAGGCCGGCTATTCGACTGGGCGCGGTTGTGCGGGCACCTGCGCGCCCGCTTGGCCGCCCAGGCGCAGCCACCGCTGATCCGCTTCGAGCCGGGGCGTTTCCTCGCGGCCTTCTGCGGCTACTACGCCATGGAGGTGCTGGATACCAAGACCAGCCACGGCCAGCACTTCCTGGTCTGCCGTGGCGGTACCCACCAGTTCCGCCTGCCGGTGGCCCAGGGGCACGATCATCCGGTGCTGCACCTGCCCCGCGAGGAGCGGGCGACCGCGACCGGCGGCAAGGCCTGGACGGTGGTGGGCCAGCTCTGTACCCCCAAGGACATCCTCAGCCGCGGCCAGCCCCTGGGTGAGGTACGGGTCGGCGACCTGCTGGTGCTACCCCTGGCCGGCGCCTATGGCTACAACATCTCCCACGCGGATTTCCTCTGCCATCCGCGTCCGCGGCAGCTGTTCCTCGACGGAAGCGGGAGTGTCCCGGCGTGAGCGTGGCGATCCCGCGGGTCTGGGTGGCGGTGAACGTGCTACTGGGCACGATCACCGTCAGCCTGGCCAATACCGCGCTCAATCCGGCCCTGCCAGCCTTCATCGCCGCCTTCGACCTGGGGCCGCTGCTGGCCAGCTGGATCGTCGCCGGCTTCATGGTGGCCATGGGCATCACCATGCCACTGACCGGCTTCCTGGCTGGGCGCATCGGTCGGCGGCGGCTCTATCGCCTGGGGCTGCTGGCCTTCATCGTCGGCTCGGCGCTGGGCGCCCTGGCCGATTCCATCGCAGGCGTACTGCTGGCGCGGATAGTCCAGGGGGTGGCCAGCGGCCTGATGATCCCCCTGGCGCTGGGCATCATCTTCTCCGTCTATCCAAAGGAAGAACGTGGCCGGGTGACCGGCTGGTGGGGTGGGGCGGTGATGCTGGCGCCGGCGGTGGGTCCGCTGTGCGGTAGCCTGCTGCTGGAGGTGTTCGACTGGCGCGCCCTGTTCCTGCTCAACGTCCCGGTGGGCCTGCTGGCCCTGGCCATGGGGCAGGTGGTGCTGCCCGCGGATGGCCCCCGCGAACGCAAGCCCTTCGACCTGGCCGGCTACCTGCTGATCGCCAGCGGCCTGGGGCTGCTGCTGGTGACCCTCGGCCGGCTGCGCGACCTGGCCGCGCTGGCCGAACCCCTCAATCTGCTAGCCCTGGCCGCCGGGGGCCTGTGCCTGCTGGCCTTCGTCCGCCTGCAACTGCGGCGCCGCCATCCGCTGCTGCCGTTGCGACTGTTCGCCCTGCGCGGCTACCGGGCCAGCGTCATCATCGCCGTGGTCCAGGCGGTGGGCATGTTCGAGTGCCTGGTGCTGCTGCCGCTGCTGGTCCAGCTGGTACTGGGCCACAGCGCGCTCTGGACCGGCCTGGCGCTGCTCTGCACGGCCCTGGCGGCGGCGCTGTTCGGCCAGGTCGGCGGCCGCCTGCTCGACCGGCGTGGGCCACGCGGCGTGATCGCCGCCGGCCTGACCTTGAGCGGCCTCGCCACCCTGGCCCTGGGCGTGGTCGGCAGCCACGTCGGGCTGGCCTGGATCTGCGCGCTGATGGTGCTGCGTGGCGTCGGCCTGGGGCTGTCCTACATGCCGGCCACCACCGCCGGCCTCAACACCTTGCCGGAGGCCCAGGTCACCCAGGGCGCGGCCATGAACAACATCGCCCGGCGGCTGGTGTCCTCGGTGGCCGTGGTGGCCGCCTCCCTGTGGCTGGAGCTGCGCCTGGGCGGCGCGGCCGGCTGGGGCCCGCGCCAGGCCGCCACCGGCGTCGCCATCCAGGACGCCTTCATCGCCACCGGCCTGTTCATCCTGCTGGCATTGCCCTGGGCCTGGCGCTTTCCCGCCGCTCAACCCCTTTCCGTTCGGAGGTACTCATGACCGCTCAGCTTTCCTTCCCCGTCCAGCCCTGGCCGTCGCCCGCCGACGCTGCCCTCTATCGCCAGGTCGAGCAGCGCGTAGTGGCCCAACTGCTGCAGACGCTGATCTACGAAGAGGTGCTCGTGGCCGAGGTGCAGCAGCAGGCGGATGACCAGGCGCAGTATCGCCTGGCCGGTACCGCCGCCGATGGCAGCCCGGTGCACTACCTGGGCTATGCGCCCGCCGCTGCCAGCTTCGGCCTGATCCGTCTGGACCCGCAGAGCCTGGTGCGCCAGGATGCCCTGGGGAGCCGCACCCCGACGCTGCACGAGACCTTGGCCGAATTGCTCGGCGAGCAGAGCGACTCGCCGCTGTGGCCGCGCTTCGTCCAGGAGCTGGAGCAGACGCTGCTCAAGGATCTGCAGTCCCGCCGCCAGGATTATCGTCCCGACCGCCCGGCCCACGAACTGGATGTGGACGAGCTGGAGCGGCACTTCATGGACGCCCATGGCTACCATCCCTGCTACAAGTCGCGCATCGGCTTCTCCCTGGCCGAGAATCGCCGCTACGGGCCGGAGTTCGGTGAGCCGATCCAACTGGTCTGGCTGGCCCTGGCGCGCGACCGGGCCTCGGTGGGGCACTCCCGCCGCCTGGACTTCCCGGCCTTCATCGCCGAGGAGTTCGGTGTGGAGCGCTGGACGGCCCTGGCCGCCGAGTGGCGCGAGCAGGGCCGGGACCTGGCCGACTACCAGCTGATCCCGGTGCATCCCTGGCAATGGGAGCAGCACCTGGCCGCGCTGTTCCAGCCGGAACTGGTGAGCGGCGAACTGCTCTACCTGGGCACCTCCAGCGACCAGTACGCGGCCCAGCAGTCCATCCGCACCCTGGCCAATCGCAGTGCGCCCCAGCGGCCCTACGTCAAGCTGGCGATGTGCCTGACCAATACCTCCAGCACCCGCATCCTGGCGCGTCACACGGTGCTCAACGGGCCTATCATCACCGACTGGCTGCAGCGCCTGATCGAAACCGATGCCACCGCCCGTGATCTGGACTTCGTGGTGCTCGGCGAGGTCGCCGGCGTCGCCTACGACAGTCGCGCGCTGCCGGTCAGTCGCGCGGGGCAGGTCTACGGCACTCTCGGCGCCGTCTGGCGCGAGAGCATCCATGCCTATCTACGCCCAGGTGAGCAAGCGGTACCCTTCAACGGCCTGACCCAGGTGGAGAATCGCTATGGCCAGGGCGCGCCGCGGCCCTTCGTCGCCGCCTGGATCGAGCGCCACGGCCTGGACGCCTGGTTGCAGCAGTTGCTCAAGGTGACGGTGACGCCGCTCATGCACATGCTCCACGCCGAAGGCATCGGCATGGAGTCCCATGGCCAGAACATCGTACTGATCCACCGCGACGGCTGGCCGCTGCGCATCGCCCTCAAGGACTTCCACGACGGGGTGCGCTACGCCGAGCGCCACCTGGCGCGCCCGGAACTGCGCCCCACGCTGGAGCCCTTGCCGGCGAGCCATGCGCGGATCAACCGCAACTCCTTCATCCTCACCGAAGACGTGGACGCGGTGCGCGACTTCACCTGCGATGCCTTCTTCTTCATCGCCCTGGGCGAGCTGGCGGTGTTCCTGCGCCAGCACTTCGCCCTGGCCGAGGCCAACTTCTGGCAAGCGACCGCCACGGTCATCCTCGACTACCAGCGCGCCCATCCCCAGCACCGGGAGCGCTATGCACTGTTCGATGTCTTCGCCCCCACCTTCGAGGTGGAGGAGTTGACCAAGCGGCGTCTGCTGGGTGACGGCGAGCGCCGCTTCAAAGCGGTGGCCAACCCCCTGCATCCCTACCGGCCCGCCGCATGCTGAGGCGCAATCGACTCAAGGCCGCCCTGGCCGCCGACACGCCCAGTCACGGCCTGTTCGCCTCGCTGCCCACGCCCGCCAGCATCGAGCTGATCGCCGAAGCCGGCTACGACTTCGTGATCATCGACATGGAGCATGTGCTGATCAATCCGGAAACCCTGGAGAACATGATCCGCACCGCCGAGAGCTACGACCTAACGCCGCTGGTGCGGGTGCCGGACGCCGAGCCCAAGCGGCTGCTGCGGCTGCTCGATGCCGGGGCCCAGGGCATCGTGCTGCCCTGCGTGGAGGACCCGGCAGTGCTGGCCGCCGCGGTACGCGCCTGCAAATACCACCCGGAGGGTGAGCGCAGCCTCAATGCCGGGCGGCCTGGCTCCTTCGGCAAAACCAGCCTGGCCGACTACGTGACCCGCGCCAATGCGCAGATCCTAGTGGTCGCCATGATCGAGAGCGCCACCGGCGTTGCCCGGGCAGCGGAGATCGCCGCGGTGCCGGGAGTCGACCTGCTGCTCGAAGGGGCGGCGGACCTGTCGCAATCCCTAGCTCGCCCCTGGCGCATCGCCGATCCGGAGGTGCAGGAGGCCCTGCGCCAGACCTGGGACTCGGCAAGACGCCAGGGCACACCCTACTGCGCCATCCCCCGGCAGCCGGAGGACCTCGACCTCTGGCGCGCCCGGGGCGTCACCACCTTCGTGCTCGGCGACGAGCGCGGCATCGCCTTCCGGGCCCTGCAGGCCCGCCTGACCGCCCATACCTGCGGAGAATCCCCATGAACGCCCATACCCTCGCCACCGACCTGATCTTGCAGGACCTGTTCGACTGCCTGCTGGCCGAAGAGGTCTTTGCTCCGATGGCCGTGACCCTGGCGGCCGCCGCCCCGGAACATCCCCTTGCTCTGCAGCCGACCACCCCGGAGCAGCGCCTCTGGGAATGCTGCTGCGATCCCAGCGAGCAGCGTTTCATCGCCGCGCAGGTGCGCCCGGGCATCACCCAGGCCTGGGTGAAGGTGCCCGGTACCCCGATCATGGCGCGCCAAGGCAACGCCTGGAGCACCCTCACGCCCGATGCTTTCGTCACCCTGGTGTTCGCCCAGGCGGCGGCCGATCCCGAGCAGGCGCGGGGGATCGCCCTGCTACGCGAGACCCTGGCCACCAGTCTGCGGCAGACGCGGCTGTCGCTGGAGCAACCCATGGCGCCGGGTCCGCTGCTGGAGGGCGACGGCAAGGCCGCCTTCCTGCAACTGGAGCGCTGGGCCGCCCTGCGTGATCGACCCTATCACCCCCTGGCCAAGGCCAAGCTGGGGCTGAGCGACGCCGACTACCAGGCCTACCAGGCCGAATTCGGCCAACCCGTGCGCCTGGCCTGGGTCGCGGTGCGCCGCGATCAGCTGCTATGCGGAGAGGGTGTGGCTGCCGACGCCCAGGGGCCGGCGGCCGACTTGCTGACGCCAGAGGCGTTGGCCGAGTTGCAGGCGGAATTGCAGCAGCGCGGCCTGGCGGCGAGTCACGTGGCGCTACCGGTACACCCCTGGCAACTCGCCGAGGGATTGCCGGGTCGGCTGGACGAGGCCTTCGCCAGCGGCGTCTGCCAGCACCTGGACTTTGCCGGAGCACGCTGCCATGCGACCTCGTCGCTGAGATCCATGCTGATGGAGGAAGGCGCGGGCGTGGCCCAGCTCAAGCTGCCTATGGCGGTGTATTCCCTGGGCGCCTCGCGCTACCTGCCGGCGGTGAAGATGATCAACGGCTCGCGCAGCGAAGCCTTGCTGCGCCAGACGCGTAACCTGGACCCGGTGCTCGCGGACAGCCTC
>Ga0157358_1000672_pt1 | contig 14488 bp, 5 predicted proteins | sample AttcapACBM2_FD_111484 | JGI IMG/M metagenome (GOLD analysis project Ga0157358, IMG submission 111484) | Fungus gardens microbial communities from leaf cutter ant in Botucatu, State of São Paulo, Brazil - Atta capiguara ACBM2 | ecosystem: Host-associated > Fungi > Mycelium > Unclassified ...
AATTAATGCTCCACGACGGTTTCTACGAGATCCGGAAACGATATTTTTTCCGCTTTGGACCTGTGGAGACATGGCCAACCGATATTCATTGGCACCTCTTGAAAGATGCCTCATCGGGTTTTTTGATGTTTGCTTCATGCATTCTCAAATATGTCGGAGATGATGATCAGAGAGATCCCCGAGCATTACTCGAGCTCTGCCTTGGATTGATTGATGATTCACTCGTCCCTCACACGCTTCATCCGTTTCACGCCCTTGATGCTCTTTATGAAGAGATTCTTCTTTCTATAACCCCTGAGATTCAACATATCACATTACGCATTCTTAGCTTATGTGTTCATGCTTCCCCTCATGGCCTTTTTGTTCAAGAAGCCATGGCTTTCCTTGATATAGGCCGATCTACGGTGGATCGTGCTCTCCAGAATTTACACTCTGTAGTCAATATCTCTTCTCCTGGAACAGACGAAGAGTGTTTTCACTTCTTTCACCACTCCTTCCCAGACTTTCTCCAGGATACAAATCGCTCTGGTTGGATTGCGCGCGAGATTAACATGGAGATGGTAGAGGGGGCGTCGACTACACAAGTATCATCGGGTTCTGGGACCACTCTCGACAAAGGAAAAGGGAGGGCAATTCCAGAATCTCGATTGCCCTGTCGTGGGTTTCCCGCGAGCGGTAGTGGTAGCATGGTGGAGTAGTGATTGATTTTGGTTTTCTTTACTGATACCCTAGTCACTTTTTTTTTTAAAATCAACGATTTATTACATGGGGTAAGGTGGCAGACCATGGTAGCTACAACGTAGGTACTTACATATAGAAGAGAGAGAAAAAAAGAAAAAAAAAGAAGAGAGCAATTAAAGAAAAGAAAAGGAAAAGAAAAGGAAAGAGGGTACACTAGATTCATCTGATAACAGAAAAACTGTTATTAAGTGATTCCTTCATGGAAGGAGAAAGCCCCAGGGTCAAACTTGAGGAACACTACAAAATGACTTAAAGATGCCCTATCAGGATTCCAACACTTGTTAAATCTTCTACCCTCATGAAGTATATGTCACCTTGATTCAATTGGATAATTTCTGCATGGACAACTGAAATTTTCTCTCAGGAAAAATCTCAGATGATTTTTACATATGGGAGCATGATTTGTGATAGCTCTAGTGGCTCTTGCACACAGTGAGTTCAAGTAACTGACTAATTTGAGCCAAGATCTGCCTTTCATATAATTGGGCTTGATAGGAAGATGATAAGTGGTTTCCTTTGAAATCTGACACTTGAAAAGTCATTTGCCAATTTCATATAATTGAGTTGCATTCTTCTTTTATGCTAAAATCCCATGACAATTTACATGGAAGGATGGGAGTGAGGTTGAACTGTTTTGTTTCTTTGTCAACAATTGCATGGAGAGCCCATTTATCCTTGCTCGGTCAATCCCAGAATTCAATAGAATTTTGTAAATTCTTATTGAAAAAAGCCCTGAGATCTTGAGCTATAGCAATAGATTGAAGTTGGTAGGTGTTGGAAGAAACAGAGTGTACAGCAGCATGGTGCAGTGTGGACAACTGGCAACCACTTACCTGTGGTGTATACTTCTATGGAGAGCTGAAAGGGAGCAACAAAGAGAGACAAGTAGGATTAGTTGGAGATTGACCTCACTATGTAAATTTTTCTATCAACTACCTAATTAGGACTACTAATCATGGGTCATGCACTTACTAAGCAGAGTGCTTTGCAACACTCCCTCTCACTTAAGGCTTCAGCTGTTAAGTGATAGATGCAAAAGTAAATGAGCTCAGAGTATCTCTAAGCCAAGAGATGGATGGAAATGTCTGAATAGGACTTGACCAAGGTTTTTAGTCAGAATATTAGTAGGGTTTTCCTTCCTATCAATGTGATATAGTTTAACTTGCTCATCCTCAATTAGATCTCTTATATAGTGGTAGCAAATATCAATATATTTGGAGCATTTTTCTTGTATAAGATTAGATCTCTAGAAAAGTAAGCCAAGATTATTGCTATAAATATGAGGAGTTGGAACATTAAAACTGACCTCATTGAGAAGGTTTCTTTGTCAGAATTGAAGATGATGGACTTAGTTTTTATTTTATTTTATTTTCTCTTAGGTTTTATTGTTGATCATAAGATGAAGAAGACAAAGTCTGACATGGTCACAGGTCACATGACAAAGTCATGTAAGTCACATGCTCATGTAACATGATAAAACAATGTAGAAGGTTCTGAGTAAATGATATCATAACAATATATAGTACATATGTTAGCCTTAAAGCAAACATATGGTCTTTAGGGTAGGCTAGAAAAGTAGTAGCACAGACCATTGTAATTTAGTATATAAGGTAGATGTTTCTGTACAGAGTTCTCTATTGAGTTCTCTTGTATTACTCAATACAAGAGTGTGTCTTTTGCTTAATATTGAGCTTAAGTTATAATATTCTTGTTCAGACAAGCTAATGGCTACAATTAGAGAGGACTATATATTCAGCCTTAGTTGAAGATAGAACTACTGTCTTTTCCTGGTAGCTTGTCCAGGATATTACTCCACAAGCTATTAGAGTAAAGTAACCAGTCACAGATCTATGTGATTCTAGCTCTTGTACCTAGTCTAAGTCAGAGTGTACCACAACAGACTCATTGTTAGGTCCATCATAGGCTATTCAATATTTGTAAGTATTAAGTAAATATTTACAGAGATACAATCCTGCTTGATAATGCCTATTTGAGAGATTTGCTATCTGTTGAGCAAGTTTGTCTACAGCAAATTCTATATTAGGATGTGAGCCAATTATCAGATACATTAGAGATTCAACCATTTGTTGGTACCTTTGACAGAAATTGAGATTATACTGTTGATCATTGGGTTTAAACACATAGCCCAATGAGAGTGGAATACTTATTGGGTTAGTTGCTGCATTGAATTATGCTAGGACTTTGTTTAAGTACTCATACTGGTCTAAAAAGATCTTTTGATTCTTATGATTATGATTTATACACATCCCAAAAAACTCTTTAGTTTCTCCAAGATTATGGTATTCCTATTTCATCATAAATTTTTACTTCAACTCTAAGAGGAGTGGGAAATCTTCTGAACTTATGAAACAAACATCATTAACATAGACAATTGCTATAATAAGCTCTCTAGTCTTTTTATCAATGAAGTAATATATACTAGTATCAGATTTGTATTGCTTAAATCCTTAACATTGACTTAGTTATAGTTCACTACCAAGATAAGCTAGCTTGCTTAAGACCATACAATGCTTTAAGGAGTTTCCAGACTTTCTTTTCTTTGCCAGATAGCCTAAAATCTTCAGGCTGCTTTATATAGATTTTCTTATTCAGATCACCATAAAGATAGGCAGTCTTTACATCAACACTATGGATATCCCAATCTTCAAGGGCAGCAATAGCTAGGAATAAGCATGCTGTCTCATAGCAGACAACTGGAGAGAATAATTCATCAAAGTCAATTCCCTTAACCTAAGAAAATCCTTTTATAACAAGTCAAGATCTATAATGTCCATTAGACTTAATGTTGAATACCCAGTGATTCTTGATTGCTTTTCTTCTCTTAGAAAGGTCCATAACTTCATAGATATTTCTATTCTTAAGTGATTTCAGCTTCTCAAGACAAGACTCAAGCTACTTCTTTTGAATATTAGCTGGTAATCTAGTAATATCTCTAAGGCTTTTGGAAATTGGGCAAGACTCTGTTGTATGTTGTGTTAAAAGAAAGCAAATTTGCTCTGCTTCCCCTTCTCTTACAAGGCATGCCAAGTAGCTAGTGATGGCTAGCTCAGCTAATTCACTTATAAGAGATAGCATGTCTATTCTACTTCCATTATTATCAACAATAATTGGGCATTTGCCTTTCTATTGGATATTATATGAAGTTCCATTTGTCTCAATAATATTGTCAGATGAGTTGTATGGGTGATTAACTTTATTTATTCTTACTGTTCTATGCAGTGGATTATCAGAAAAATATTGTATACTCTAATAAATCCTTCATGATTCCTGATAAGCATTTTTATGTCTATTGTGAGCCATATTGGGGTTGGGAAACCTTCCCCTTGACTACCATAAAGGGTTTTGCAGAATATTGGTAGGATATTCTCATTCTCCATAAATATTTCCTTTTCTGAAGGATATCTAAGTTTAATGCTTAGATCTTCTCAATTTAGGATTTTCTTGTAGTATCTGTAGAATAGGTTGCAAATGTCATTGAGGGCTGGGTGGTTACATCTTAACATCAGAGTCAACATCATTTGTTTCTTCAATCTCTACTGTAGGCTTTTTAGGTCTTGGAGTAGGTATATCATAAAATGAACTACTCACTTATTTGTGATATCTGAATATTAGATATACTCTCAAAGGTTTAAAAGTGATTCAGAAGTTCAATAATAATGACAATGATGATTAAGATCAATACAAATAATAAAGAATCAAGATTGATGAAAATTGATGAATAATAAATAATGTTGTTAAGTCTGAGGTCTAATTCTCAGACATAGAAGTATATATACAAAAGAGTGATAGTCCATGTACAAGCTGTTTCTATCACATGATCAAAACTTGTACCTGATGGGAGCTGTCATCTGTCATAGCAGCTGTCAGGCTAATTTTAGAAGATAACTAGTTATATTACTACATTGATATGCTTGTATCTTTATAAATACTTATTGTTATGAGATATACTATATACTATATATCATTTGAAACAGTTTGATGAGCACTTTCCAATACAAGTTTGATCATGTGAATCTGTCTAGCTGTTCATGAGATATTAGCAAACAAAGCTTTTACAGTTACTGATGGCCTGATATCTCAGTTGTTTGTTGTCACTTTTGTACATTCCATATATGTACAGATAGCCTTCATTTGGGGATTTCCAGTGCAACTTAGTTTGTGAAAATCAGTCTACTGGTTGTGAAGATACAAGCTGAGGGAGAAGTAAACTTATAAGAATAAGAAGGTAAAGGAGAATGAGTAGGAAGATTGTTTTGGATAGGAGGAATAAGTGTGTGTGGAATGGATACTAGAGCAGATCTATCTTTTTCAGAAGAGTTAGACACTAACAACTCTATTTCTGGACTTATTTTGTCTAATAACTCATTATATAATTTGTGCTCTTTTACATAGAAGTTAGTGTATTTAGGAAAAAGTTTCTCATCAAAGATGGCATATGTGGAGTATAAAATGATATTTTCTTGTATATAGTGCATAAAGTGGTATTCATTGTCCTCATACTCAATGAATATTATCAATTTAGAATGTGGTGCAAGTTTGTTGGTATAAACTTCAATAGAGAAGAACATATAGGCTCCATAGCCAAAGACATGGAAGTATGATGTTTTGGGTTTGTTTTCCAAGAAGATCTCCTAAGGTATTCTCCACTTGAGATGTCTAACAGATATGTGATTATATACATAAGCTACAGCTGCTATTATGAACTCCTACTAGGAATCTAGTAGACATGCTTCAAGTGACATTAACTGTGCCTTTTCAAGCAAGGTGTAGTTCAATTGTTTAGCATGACCATGGTATACATGTGGAGTACTAGTCTCATAGATAACCTCTTATTCTCTTAGAAAGGATTGTAATTTTGATATTATATATTCTCTCCTATTATCAGTGTATAACCTCTTCACAGAATGGGAAGTAGTATTTGACTACATCTGGAAAATAAACTTAATTGCATCTGCAGCTTCAGACTTTTTGCACAGAAAAGCAATGTTGTAAAAAGAGAAATGGTTATCAAGGAATGTAATCACCCACTTGTACTTTAAATAAGATAAGGTGGAGAGCTTAAGAAGATCTGGGTAGATCAATCTTAGAGGCTTACTGGAGTGAGAAGAGTTTTCAGGGAAACTGTGTTGGTGCATCTTTCTAAGAGTGTAATTATAGCAGATATGTTTCTGTGTTGGGAAATGAATCTTTCTTGCATCTTCAACATTATCAAGGACATGACATATGACTTTATCAGAGGCATGTCCAAAATGATGATGCAAAGTCTCAAAGTCTAGGTATCTTGTTACAAGACTTATAGGATTAAAGACATTGTACTTGAGAATATGAGTCCTTACAATCTGGGTGTTGCCTCAGAGGTTGGGAGTAGCTAATAGAACAGCATCACCAGACTTATCACAAAAAGTGGAACCACTTTTGTTGTCTTCCATTCTCAACCCAGACTGAAGAATCTGTCCAGTAGAGAGGAGATGTATCTGCATACTAGGAATATAATAGACTGGCTATAGTTTTGATATAGCAATCTTAGTAGTTCCTTTCTCAGGATCAAAGATTTTATGTTCAATTAGAATGGTGCCAGAAGCAACCATAAATAGTAGTGCTTTTGAGTTTGTAGTCTTAACTCAGCCATAATTATCCAGAGTCATATTGACAAAGTCAGACTCAACTTATACCAGGAACACAGTGCTTTTTTGTATTTGGAGTGATTTACAGTAATAGGCAAGTTAGGCAGAACAAATTTGTTTTGATTGGAAGCCATATATGCACAATTAACTCTACTTGACCCTATAGAGTTTTCTATTACAATAGCTACATTGGTGTAGGGTTGAATGGACTGAGTTAAGGAATTTAGTGAATCATTAACTTAGAAGGGGAAAGATACATATAGTTGGTTACCAAGAGTCCAATTATCTGATTCATATCCATCATTACTTCCTAGAGAAACTACATAATCATGATCATCTACCTACCTTTTGGGAATGGTTACTGTAAGTATATCAACCTCTATAGGAGAAGAATTTTCAGTAGGCAGTTCTATGATTTTAGAGGTTAAGACCTTAGTAGATGGGTTAGAGAACTTCTTTTCCAAGCACTTTTATAGAATTTCAGTGCTTGTACTTTTGCTTATATCTGAGGTTCTTGAATAGGATCACTTTGGGGAATGTATACTACAGAAAGGTGATTAGCAAGTTAAGAGACTATAACTGAAGGCTTAGGAGGGAGAGGGTGAATTGATGAAGAAATAATGGCCATGCTTACAAAGGTAATAACACTGTCTGCCTAGTAGATGTTACTGCTATTATTATTCTAGTCTTTTATTTCATCTGCTTAGTAAGTATTACTCCTCTTTTTGCCTTGGTTACTTTGCTTTCTTCTCTTTTGCTGCTTAGAAGAACTCTCACTTTGCAACTGCTATTACTGCTAGGAGTCTATTTTCCACTGAGAAAGTTTTTCCTTATATAGGATGCCAGAATAGTGAGTGGCATTGGCAGTGTTAGTCTGTCTAGAGAATTCTGCATAAATAGTAAAATGTATAACATTTTAGGTAAGATTAGAAATAGATATATGAGAGAAAAGGATAGAGGCAGAGATCAAGTTCCATGAGTAAGAGATTGCAGATAAGAGAGTTATTGCCCTCAAAACAGAAGAGATATTACAGCTATTCCTATAGAGTTTTATATAAAGGCAATCAAGCTCAGCAATTTGGGAAGTAGAGTCTTGGTTACTAGAGATTTGAAATGTAATTGTTCTTTGGTAATCAGCAAAAATTGATACTGGACTAGGCATTTCTACTAGGGTCTGAACCCAAAGAGCCTCAGCATTAGACTAGTTATATATTAATAAGTTATTTGGTAAGATGGAGTTAAGAACAGTTAGAGCTTGGAAGTCTAAGAAGTTTCTCCTAGCTATCTTATCTATATTAGTGGTTTGAGGGAGTATTGAAGCATTCAGTATATTATCAGCAGTAAAGACTGCCCCAGAGTAGGTGATAAGAGCAAAGGTTGATTTAATATAAATTTTCTAAAAAGAATAGTCAAGAAGGCTAGTAAGTTTAGGAAAAGTAGCAACAAAGTTGGCCATTGTTATCAATAAAGATAATCAGTATGGATTAGGGAGAAAATACAGTTAGCTAAAGCATAAATATTCAATCTAATCAGTAATGAGCTATTAGTATATATAAGGTGTAAAAAGATTCTGTAGACATAGAGTGATTTAGAACTGGCTCAATCTATAATAGGCTTAGAAGTGACAAAATGTCAGCCTACTAGTATTACAACTCAAAAACCTTAGAGTTAGTCAATAAGAAGAATCTTGTATTAAGTTAATACAAGAGAACTTGATGGAGTTCTTGGTACAATGTATCTACCTTTATATACTAACTAGCAATAGTCCATGCTCTTACTACATCTAGCCTACCCTAAAGACCATGTGTTAGCTATGAGATCAACATGTGTTGTATATGCTATATGACATTATTATTTCTTGATTCTTCTACTATGTTCTATGTGACCATTAATATAACTATGTCATCTAATGTGATTGATGTGTGATAGTATGGTTATGATATCACTCTAACCCTAACCTTAGATTCCAAAATAGAAAATAAATCAAAAAGAAAAAAAAATGAAAAAAAAATGAAAATTTAAAAGAAACTTGGATCTAGAGTTTACAAATCTAACAACTAGTAGAGTTGGTCAAGTTCTCCTTATTAATAAGAAGTAGCCTAAGAGAGTACCAACTAGAGATTAAGACAACTGGAGCTTATAACCTATTGGAAGAAACAGAGTGCATAGTAGTATGGTAGCATGGTGTAGTATAGATAACTAGCAATTACTTATCTGTAGTGTATACTTCTATAGAGAGCTGAAAGAAAGCAATGAAGAAAGACAAGTAGTATTAGTTGAAAGTTAATCTCACTATGTAAATTTTTCTATTGACTATCTAATTAGGACTACTAATCATGAGCTATGCACTTACTAAGCAAAGTGCTTTGTAACAGTAGAAATATGATAATGAATTGAATATTTATCTCATTAAATGAATAATATCAGTAATAAAAAACATATTAGGGATTTGAACTACTTGGTTGATTCCACATCTAATAGTAAACAGTTCTGTCTTCATAGACATAATATTAACAGTATGGTGAATGGTTTTGACAACTGTATTGTGACCTGACCAAACATACAATATTAATATAGTATTATTGTTAATACTAGCATCAGAAATAACAATAATAGTGTTGGAATTTGATAGAATATCTTTGGCAATTTTATCAAGTTCATAAAGATCAGTTTCTTTGTTTTATTTATCTCTATATTTTACTGTATGAAAAGAAAAATAATTAGGAAAATTGTTTACTAGTCAAGGGAATTAAAAGATGGAAAGATTCTATTAAGACAATTATTTATATCTACAATAGAGCTCTTAACTTTGAGATGTTGCTTGAGAGTTAAGGCTTCTAATGATAAGTAATGCAGCAATGTATTTTTCAGGTGTTGGCTCTCAAAAAGTGAGTTGATTGCATAGTTTGATGGTAAAGATGTAGTTCTAAGTTGTTGTTGTCTACTAATCTTGTGTAAATGTAGGTGTATAGAAATAAGGCCAGCAATTACCATCAATCTTCAAAGACAGTAATATGCAAAAAGCTTCTGTGATCTAGATAGCAGCTCTTTATTGTATTTTTTAAAGTTCTTTAAAAGAATTAGATAATAGAGCATTCTTGAAATACTATAAAGGTAAACTATAAAGCACAATTTTCCTCATAGTTGAAAGAGCTTTGTTGAAATTGAATTGAATATAATAACAAAATAGAAGTTTTCTATCAAAAATAAATCTGAAATATTTTTATATATTCTTTGATTATAGAAGAGATTTTTCTAACAGACTGAGATCTAAAGAAAAAGAATTGAAGTTTCTAGTTAATCTAGAGAAATAGAAGATTTCAGATTTTCCATGTTTAATCTTGAGTCCAAATTGATTAAAAAGAGAGGTAATGATATTATAACTACAGAATAGTAAAGTGTTTGATTTTTCATAGGTTTTCTTCTGTGAAATAAAAAGACTATCGCTTACAAAAGAAAGAAATGAGATAAGAGTGTTTGGAATGAGGTTTTTTGCTCTTTCTTCAAAAATATGAAAGATGGGTGAAAAATAAAGAGCAGAAAGAATAAGAAATAGAACAGATCATTGTTCTACACCTATATTAGTTTTAAAGACAGAGAAAATAAAACTGTTCTACATATACTATATTCTCCTATCTATCAAATAGTTAGAAAAGAAAATTGAAATTCTAGAATCAAAACCAGCTTTGTCCAGAATTAGAGGGAGAAGTTGATAATTGAATAATAGAAAGAATTAAGCTATGTCAAAAGCTAAAGTACTAGTTTTTAGACCTTTAACCTATTCTAAATAAATTAAATTAATAAAAAAGATGTCTACATTAGTAGTTGAATGATGTTTTAATCCATCTATCTGATTAGGGTGAATGAAATTTGATGTGATAGATTGATTTTGTAACTTATCACTGATGATCTTCTCAATATGTTTTCCCAGAGTATTCAATAGAATAATTAGTCAGAATATCTTTAGAAAGTTATATATTGCTTTATTTGGTTGTGGAATGATAATCAAAGATGACATTTTGAAGTATGATAACCAATAGCCAAGATTGATATATGTATTAGTGATATTGACAATATTAAGTAAATACCTATTATTATCATCTACAATGACTTTTATATGTTTTTATGATACATGATCTAGTCCTGGTATGAATGAGTTGATGCACTTTTTGATAGCATTTTTAAATTCCTCCTTTGAAAAGAAAGGCTATTCCAATCTGGGTTTTATAGTAAATTCATCCAACAGTCATATATTAATTTGATGATCCTGTGCCAAATTGAATGTTTGATGAAGTACTTGTTATAAGTTCTCAAGTTCTATGTAGAAATGTTCATTATGTTGTAGGTCTTCTATGGCTGGTTAGCAACACTTCTTAATCCAGTTTATAAGATCCTAGGATCTTTTGTTTTTCAATATGATCTTTGAATTTTCTTATCAAAAAAGATATGTTTAGTCTTCTTAATAATTCTCTTGAAATTCTTTCAGTTCTTTATTGTCTTGGAGAATTGATATCTATTTAGATTAGTATTACACTCCTCATTCCACCATGCTTTGGAACATTTAGTAATATTGACATTTTTAGAGAATTTATACCAAATAGAATTTGAAGTTCTTGTATATTCTTGAACAACTTCTTTAAGTAATCCTTTACTTGATATGTTTGAAGTATTAATGTTTCTAATTATACTCATAAGCTCAGAAACAAATTTTACTTCTTCTTTGTTGTTTCTGATGATTATTCTCCTTTTATCTTGAGTAAACTCCTCAATAATAGATATATTAACTACTAAGAGAGCATGGTTAGACAAGCTTCTGGATTCTGGTAGAATCAAATGATTGTTGATTTCACTTGAATCTGGTTAAAGAAACATAATATCAATAACCAAGTTAGTATCATTTGGGTTATCTGTGTATTGAGTTAAAACTTGATTAACAGGGTAAAAGAATTTTAAATTAAAAAAGTTAGCAACTTCCAAAAGAACATCATTATATACCAAATGATGAGAGTAAAATAGGTTCCAGTTATTGTCTCTGATATTAAAGTCTTCTATCATAATAAGTACATTGTGAATGTTAATCTCAGTATTCTTAAAATATATTAAATTAATGTTCCTGTGATTTAAAATGAAGTTGAGTAATTTAAACATTGATATATGTGATTACTTTTAGGTAATTATTATCATAGGTTAACTGTCTTGAAAAAGTTACTTATAATAGATAGTTGAGAGTGCCTATAATTTCATCTTCCTCTTTAGATAATAGACTTGAAATGGTTCAGATATAAGATCATTGTTATAAACTTAAGACCTTAGAGTTGATCAAGAAAAAGAATCTTGTATTAGGGTTAACATAAGAGAACTCAATAGAGAACTCTGTACAAGATAGTCTATCTTATATACTAAATCCACATGGTCTGTGCTAACTACTTCTAACCTACCCTAAACAGCCATGTATTAGCCTTAAGGTCAACATGTGTTGCACATGTTGTATAACATTATCTTTCCAGAATCTTTTATATCCTTCCATAAGTTATGTGACTTGTAATCATTACTGTGACCATGTTATATGATGTGACTGTCACTCTAACCATAATCCTAAGTTCTAAAAATAGAAAAATGAAAAATAAATCAAAATGAAAATGGAAAAGAAAAATAAGTTAAGTCCACTGCTTTCATCTTTGACAATCATAGTGGTTCTTAAATGAAAATCATATCAAATTCTTTTTTGTTTTTTAGAATAACATTTTTTAATAGCTTGTTTTTTCAAATGTTCTATGAAAATATATTGAGATTTTTTAAAATCATGTACTTATCTCACTTATAAATGAGTAGATCAACTTGCTTCTATTCTTATATAGCTCTTAATACTTCTTCAAATATCATTTTCATTGAAATGATATCTCTAGAATAGACATGTATTATTATTGGCTTGATGATTCTCTTTGTAGTTGATATACTTGAAGTTGTGTAGACACAGTTCACTACTCTTTGTTTCAAGTCTTAGTAGGTTGATCTTAAAGTTTGCCTTACAATACCATGCAAAATGTCTATGATGTTCTACCTTATAAGAGCTATTATACTTGATGTATTTAAAATTATGAATGTAACAAGCAAAGATTATATAGCTCCACTTCTAATAATTCTTACATTGTGGTACTTCTAGGCATCAGGTGTGGTTTACACTGGGAATGAAAGTTTGTGGGATTAGCTCAGAGATGTGAACTTGTGGAATGACCTTGGCTTCAGCTTATATATTATGCTATCTATCTGCTATATAGTTGCAATTTTAAATAGAAGAAAGAAGTCTGAGATGAGAGTGAGTACTGATTGGTGTATTATTATTGAATACCAAAGATTAAGTTCAATAAGGATTATCTTTGTTAATTATTAGACTAGTAAATTACAGTATAACTACTAGTCTTATATACAAAGAAATAATATAAGAGATGCTCAGGATTTCAGTAGTATAGCCCTTATTATCCCAAGTAGAGATTTTAGTAGTAAAATACTGATAGGAGTATGACTCTGCTATAAGAGACTAAGTCAGATGGGTATCTCCATAATAGAAAATGGAATACCTAGATAGTTGTATCACTACCACATAAATGTGTTGTGAGAAAGGTGGCTACTATGGAAGACAGACTTGTATAGTAGATGTTGGAAAAGCAGTATCACCTATCACTATGGGGATGTATTTTCCAGATAGGTGGACTTGGTATATGATACTAGGTTTATATTTGTACTTCTGACCATTATGATATAGCTTCTTATATTAAAGTATCTATTAATTAGTTCCTTAGCTTTTGCACTACTCTGGGCATCCCAGATGTTGATCTATATTACTGCCATATTCAATTTCAGAAAAGCTTTGATAATGTAAGGTTTTAAAGTAAGCACTACATTATTGAAAATGTGAGATAAATGCAAAACTCTTTTAACTATGTCTGAGGAAATAGTGACATTTGTATCTTCAAGGAGGTATGGGATGCCTAAAATCTTAAAGTAGGACTTGAACTAGGATAGCCTTGGTGACAAGATGTCTTCCAAGTCAATGTTGTTGATATTCTTGATGTATTTCTCCACTGTGATCAAGTGGAGGGTTGATGCTACTTTGTTAGTTATAATAATTAGTCCTCTGTTGTCAGTACAAATAAAGTCAGCTATTATATCTAACTTGATGTCTTTGAGTGCTCTATTGATATTAAACACATATTTGTTTGAAAGTGACATAAACTTTTGGGAGTTGTTTGAACTCATTGGAATAATGACTTGTCTTCTTAAAGGGCCCTTTGTCATCATATTGAGCTTGGGCTTGTTTAAAACTTTGTGAACCTCCTCAATTTTCTCGGCTGAAAGGTTCAGGAAACTGTTCTTGATTTTTATGATTTCCACAATGTTGTTCTTGGACACTTGAGCATAAGAGTGTCCTTTAGGAGCATCCTTTGGTTTTTCTCTGACTTTGTCTTTGCCTTTATAAAATTTGGACTTTACCAAGACCTCTTTGCTAGGTCTCGGGGGAACAAGAGGGGAGATCCTGGAAATATTAGCTGGTTTACCAGTTTCACTGATTCTCTTTTGTTCTTAACCGGAGTTTTTTCCTTCCTGGGGTTCAATGGTTCGAAATGAGCCAAAACACACTGTCAAAAAGTTCTGCTATCTATGTTAGCAGTTAAAGCATCCCATCCAGATTCATAAATAGATGAGATGAGGTTCCAGGCTGCAAAACCGAACTCTGAGATGTGTGGTATATCTTTTTCTGTTTTACCACCAAGATGTCTTTGTTTGACGAATTCTGCAATTCTAAAAAGAGATGTCGAAATGTTTTGGGTGTCAGCATCGATGGACTCGTTAGTTCCAAAGATGGACACCGAAGAAAAGGCATCTCTGGGTTCGCATAAGACAGGGTAATTTCTTCTTGAGATTCACTACTTTTGACTTGGTCAGCCCAAGACGGGCTGTTGTTAAGGGCTTGTACCCTGTCGGCATATGCAATGGATGAGACGCTTGAGTGCATCGATGACTCCCTAGAGTTGTTAGTGCTGGAGTTGGCAGACCAACCTCTTGGAGTGTCCATGTCCATGTCCATAGCCTTGTTAAGATGT
>Ga0157358_1000673_pt1 | contig 14488 bp, 16 predicted proteins | sample AttcapACBM2_FD_111484 | JGI IMG/M metagenome (GOLD analysis project Ga0157358, IMG submission 111484) | Fungus gardens microbial communities from leaf cutter ant in Botucatu, State of São Paulo, Brazil - Atta capiguara ACBM2 | ecosystem: Host-associated > Fungi > Mycelium > Unclassified ...
AATGTAGCTTTCTGCTTAACTGGAATCGTAACTCATGCGTACTACTCAATATCTGCTCTCCACCCAGAAGGAGACGCCTGCCGACGCTGAAGTGATCAGCCACCAGCTGATGCTGCGCGCCGGAATGATCCGCAAACTGGCTTCCGGGCTGTATACCTGGCTGCCAACCGGCCTGCGCGTTCTGAAAAAAGTCGAAAACATCGTGCGTGAAGAGATGAACAACGCCGGTGCTATCGAAATCTCTATGCCGGTCGTGCAGCCCGCCGATCTGTGGCAGGAAAGCGGACGCTGGGAGCAGTACGGACCGGAGCTGCTGCGCCTGGTCGATCGCGGCGACCGCCCTTTTGTACTTGGCCCGACGCACGAGGAAGTGATCACCGATCTGATCCGCAACGAGCTGAGCTCTTATAAGCAGCTACCGCTGAATCTTTTCCAGATCCAGACCAAGTTCCGCGATGAGGTACGCCCTCGCTTTGGCGTAATGCGCTCGCGCGAGTTCATCATGAAAGATGCCTATTCGTTCCATACTTCGCAGGAATCGCTGCAGGCGACCTACGATGATATGTATCGCGCTTACAGCCAGAGCTTTGCGCGCATGGGCCTGGATTTCCGCGCCGTGCAGGCCGATACCGGCTCCATCGGCGGCAGCGCCTCGCATGAGTTCCAGGTGCTGGCCGAGAGCGGCGAAGACGATATCGTGTTCTCTACCGGCTCCGACTACGCGGCGAATATCGAACTGGCCGAGGCCGTTGCGCCAGCCGGCAGCCGTGCAGACGCCACCCAGCCAATGGTGGAAATCGACACGCCGAACGCGAAAACCATCGCGGCGCTGGTTGAACAGCATAAGCTGCCGATTGAGAAGACCGTGAAGACGCTGCTGGTACAGGCAACCAAAGAGAGCGGCCATTCGCTGGTTGCGCTGATTGTGCGCGGCGACCATGAGCTTAACGAAATCAAAGCCGAAAAAATTGATATCGTCGCCGCGCCGCTGACCTTTGCAAGCGAAGAGGAGATTCGCGCGGCAACGGGCGCAGGCCCTGGCTCCCTTGGCCCGGTCGGCCTGACGCTGCCAATCGTGGTTGACCGCACCGTCGCGATGATGAGCGATTTCTGCGCCGGCGCGAACCAGGACGGCAAGCACCTGACCGGCATCAACTGGCAGCGCGATCTGCCGCTGCCGCGCGTGGCCGATCTGCGCAACGTGGTGGAAGGCGACGCCAGCCCGGATGGAAAAGGCACGCTGCTGATCAAGCGCGGCATCGAAGTCGGTCATATCTTCCAGCTCGGCACCAAGTATTCCGAAGCGATGAAAGCGTCCGTGCAGGGCGAAGACGGCCGCAATCAGGTGCTGACCATGGGCTGTTACGGCATCGGCATCACGCGTATCGTGGCTGCCGCTATCGAGCAGAACCATGACGAGCGCGGCATTATCTGGCCTGCGGCGCTGGCGCCGTTCCAGGTGGCTATTCTGCCGATGAATATGCACAAATCCTTCCGCGTGAAGGAGCTGGCGGAAGAGCTGTACGCTCAGCTGCGCGCTAAAGGCATCGACGTGATCCTTGACGATCGCAAAGAGCGTCCTGGCGTGATGTTTGCCGATATGGAACTGATTGGCGTGCCGCACACCGTCGTCATCGGCGACCGTAATCTCGACAGCGAGGAAGTGGAGTACAAATCCCGCCGCGCGGGCGAGAAGCAGATGATTAAAACAGGCGAAATCCTGGATTTCCTGCTGGCCGAAATCAACAAGTAGTCATCAGGCGGCGGGCGTTCTGTCCGCCGCTTCAGCTGCCCGTTTCTACCGGCGCCAGCCGATAGTTCAGCGTGGTCGATAGCGCTTCGCCGCTCGCGTCCGTCATCTCCAGCCCGCTGTCGCGCGGCCGAAAATAGCGCTTCTCTCCCTGATCCGATACCAGCACCAGTTTTTCCGCCGTGCGCGACCAGTGGCCCTGCTGCTGATTTTCAACGTGTTCGTCGGTCAGATAGCGCTCCTGCAAACGGTAGCGCCCGCCCTGCTCTAAAGAGAGCGTGACCTGGATGCCTTCACAGTCGGCGCAGGGAATAACGCCGCGATAGTTCTGCACCTGTGCCTCGCGCGGCTGTACCGTTGCCGCCGCATCGTAGTTCTGACAGCCCATCAGCGGGCCAAAGAACAGCGATATCACCAGAACAATCAGAACCTTTTTCACTTTCCCTCCTCTGTCATACGATCAGTCAGGCACGCGTCGCATCTTGCCGCGCAGCGATTTGGTGGTGGCTTTGCGCGCCTTGCCCTCCAGCCGCCGCTTTTTAGACGCCAGCGTAGGCCGCGTGGCCCGCCTTGTTTTTTCGACTACCGTCAGTTCCTGAATCAGATTTTCCAGCCTTTTCAGCGCCGCTTCACGATTCATCTCCTGGCTGCGATACTCCTGCGCCTTGATAATCACTATCCCTTCCGGCGTAATCAGATGGTGACTGGCCGACAGCAGCCGCTCTTTATAAAACTCCGGCAGGCTGGAGGCGCGAATATCAAACCGTAAATGGATCGCCGTAGAGCTTTTATTCACGTTCTGACCGCCGTTCCCCTGCGCTCGGATAGCGGTTAATTCCAGCTCGCTATCGGGAATGGTCGCGTGGCGTGACAGGACGATCATGCCGGTTTACCGTCGAGCAGCCAGTCGGTAAAGCGCAGTTCCAGATGCTGCTGCTCGTCGGAAAGCCAGATGGTGCCGTCCTGAATGGTCGCCTGGAGCGTCATGGAGCGTGAGGCAAGCTGCGTCAGCGCCTTCAGCTGCTCATCATCCAGGAAACGCACGGTCAGGTTCGCCTGCTGAAGCTTATTCTGGTTTTGCAGCCACCAAATCTGCGCGGCGCGGGCGTTATAAGTATACAAGTATACGCGGGCTGCGCGATTGCACGCTTTTTTTAACCGCCGCTCGTCCGGCAGCCCCAGCTCTATCCAGACCTCAATGCCGTTGTGATCGTTCATCAGCCAGATTTCCGGCTCGTCTTCCGCGCTCAGGCCGCGCGTAAAGGTCAGCCTTTCATGCGCGTTAACCAGCCATGCCAGCAGACGCAGCATCAGCCTTTCTTCCGTTTCGGAAGGATGTCGGGCCAGCGTCAGCACGCTGTCCAGAAACACGTTTTTGTCCATATCGGCCACGTTGACGGTGGCTTTATAAATTGTCGCTTTAAGTGCCATGGTATTCCTTATAGTCGTTGTCGGGCATTGTAACCCGTGCGGGCAGCAAATCACGCTCCGCCTGGCTGATTTCCCGTGAAATCCTGTGTTATAGTCGTCAGGTCGCCAAAGAAAATTCTTGAGGTGCATGTGCAAAAGTATTGTGAATTAGTTCGTCGTAAATATGCTGAAATCGGCAGCGGCGATCTGGGATACGTGCCGGACGCGATAGCTTGCGTTTTAAAAGCACTGAATGAGGTAGCCGCAAATCCTGAGCTACACTCTTCAATCAGGGAACAGGCAGCTTTTGCTGCTGCTAACTTATTGGTGAGCGATTATGTTGACGAATGAATACCAACCGATCAACTGCGATGATTACGACAATCTGGAACTTGCCTGCCAGAAACAGCTGACGCTGGCGCTGGCGCTGAAGGACGGCGAGCAGTTGAAGGCAAAGGCCATAGATATGCTGTTGCGCAAGAAGGTGGAATACCTGGTCGTCGATCTCTCAGGCGAGATCCGCGAGCTGCGTCTGGATCATATCGCCAGTTTCAGCCACCCTGAACTGGGTACCGTCGTGGTCAGCGAGTCTGACTAACCCCCAATCGGGCGGAAGCTATTCCGCCCTCCGTCGTCAGGGCTTCAGGCCCGCATAGTAAGCCGCCAGATCCGCCATATCCTCATCGCTCAGTCCCGCTACGAAAGCTTTCATCACCTCTGCCTGGCCGCCGCTGCGCTCGCCTTTTTGATAGGCGTGGAGCGAGTGATCGAGATAGTCTGCATTCTGGCCCGCCAGATTGGGATACAGCGACACGGCGGCTTTGCCTGCGGCGCCGTGACAGCCCTGACAGCTGGCGGCTTTTTGCTGGCCGCTCTGCGCGTTGCCCGCCAGCGCGGGGAAACTGATCGCCAGCAGCAGCGCCGACGCGATTACTTTTTTCATTGCTCATCCTGTTGCCAGCTGATTTGCCAGCCGGGTTGCTCTTTCGGATCGCCTTCACGGGTAACAAAGACGCCCACGGCGGCAATCAGCTGATTGCCATAAAACAGCAGCGGCGTACGCTCGCGCAGCCACGGGGCCACACCAAGCTCCTGCCAGATTTTTTTTATCGGCCGACTGCCCGCGCGTCCGACAATATGTATTTTCCCCTGCGCCTGGAAGCGCACGCTGACCGCCTCGTCAGCCTGCGGCACCCGCACCTTTGTGCCTGTGTCACCGCGTACCAGCCTGCCCATTTTAGCCGGCAGCGCCAGCGATAAAGACGTCAAAGGCCAGGCAAGCACCTCATCACGGACAGATACGGCGACCGGCAGCCAGTACAGGCGGCCGCGAAAGCGCCGGATTTCAACATTGCCCAACAGCAGGCGCGGCTCCGCATCTTCACGGCTACAGGCCACTTCCTGCCAGATACGCGCCAGCGCATCCCGCGAAGGCATCAGCCCCTGATGCTGCGCTATCCAGCGTCGCAGCAGCGCGGCGCGTCGGCTGTCGCTCATCGCGGCCAGCGGCGCTATCGCCAGCGCGCCCTTTTCATCCATTAGCGAACGGAGCGATTCAGCCAGCAGCTCATCCAGCAGCTGTTCCTGCTCGCCGCACAGGGCCGCGCTGCGCGCCGCCGCGCGGGCAAAATGAGGCCAGCGCGCGCTCAGTTCGGGCAGAATAACCTGGCGCAGGAAATTACGGTCGTAGCGTGTATCCTGATTGCTGTCGTCCTCAACCCAGCTCAGCTGATGTTCTGCCGCCCACTGCTCCAGCTGCGCTCGCGTCTGCGTCAACAGCGGCCGTAGGTGCAGATGCGAATCAAGTCTGCCGCTGACGGGCATAGCGGCCAGCCCGGCCGGCCCGCTGCCTCTTTTCAGCGCCAGCAGCAGCGTTTCGCACTGATCGTCCAGATGCTGCGCGGTCAACAGGCATTCGCCGGGCTGAAGGTGCTGACGAAACGCCTGATAGCGCGCCTCGCGGGCAGCCGCCTCTATGCCTTTTTCCCGCCCGTCGACCTGCACATACACCACTTCCAGCGCCACCTGCCAGCGCGCGCACTGCTGCCGACAGTGCGTCGCCCAGCTTTCCGCCAGCGGATTAAGGCCGTGATGAATATGAATGGCGCGTAAAGTGAGGGCGTGCTGCTGACGCAGGCAGACCAGCTGGTGCAGCAGCACGCTGGAATCCAGGCCGCCGCTGAAGGCCACCAGCAGCTGCCGTTGTCCGGCAAGATGGTGTTGAAGATCGGACAGTGACATGCAAATCCCTGAAGCAAAAAGGCCCGGCCGACAGCGGCCAGGCGCTATTTTACGCCTGATACAGCTCCAGCGGCAAACCGTCCGGATCTTTAAAGAAGGTATAGCGCTTGTCGGTCAGCGGATCGACGCGGATCGCCTCGCAGCTGACGCCCTTCTCTTCAAGATGCTGCTTTGCCGCCTCGATATCCTCCACGCTGAACGCCAGATGGCGCAGGCCGCAGGCTTCCGGGCCGTCCGGCCGCGCAGGCGGAAAAGGAAACGAAAACAGTTCAATAGCGTACTCGCCGTTCAGCGCCAGATCGCCTTTCCAGGAATCCCGCGCTTCCCGATACACTTCACCCATCAGCGTAAAACCCAGCACGTCGCAATAGAAAGCCTTACTGGTTTCATAATGGCTGGCGATAATGGCGATATGGTGCACTTTCCTGATAAACATGTCTTTCTCCTGAATAAAAGCTTCCGGCTACCTTACGCAGGCCGGAAGCACAGGACAATGGCACAATTCCGGAACTACGCTTTCAGCACGCGAACCAGATACTGCCCTTCGTCGGTCAGGGTGGCGCCATGAATATCGGTTTCGAAACCGGGATAGTGACGACCGATGGTGCAGAGCATCAGCAGGAAGTCGAGCACCGCGCGGCTCTCTTCGGTGATCATCTCGCCCGGCATCACCACCGGCACGCCCGGCGGATAAGGCAGGATCATATTGGCCGATACTCGCCCGACTAATTTGCTGAGGTCTACCGTTTCCACATTGCCTTTCACCTGCTGCTGGAACATCTGGTGCGGCGTCAGCTTCATTTCCGGCAGCTTATCGAAGGCCTGAAGCATCAGCCTTGGCAAATCGTGATCGCGGATCAGATTATGAATGCCCTGGGCCAGCGTCTGAATGCGCATATTGCGATAAAACTCCGGCGCCTGCGCATAAAGATCCGGCAGCATGTTTCTGACCCGCAGATTAAGGTCGTAAGCGCGCTTGAACTCGGTCAGGCCGCGCAGCACGCTCATCGCCTTGGTTTTATCAATGCCGATGCTGAACAGGAACAGCAGATTGTAAGGCCCGGTTTTTTCCACCACCACGCCGCGCTCGTCGAGGTATTTCGCCACCAGCGCCGCCGGGATCCCTTCATCCGCCATCACGCCCTGCTCGCTCATGCCCGGCGTCAGGATCGTTACCTTAATAGGATCGAGGTACATATGATCGGCATCGGCATCGTTAAAGCCGTGCCAGTCTTCCTCGCCCGGCTGGATCGGCCAGCACTGCGGCTCGTCGACGCCTTCCGGCTGCCAGATATCGAAGAACCAGCCTTCGGATTCTTCTCGCAGCCGCTGAACTTCGCGCCGGAAATGCAGCGCGCGCTCTACGGAGCGATTAATCAGCCGCTTGCCCGGATTGCCGCGCAGCATCGCCGCCGCCGTTTCTATCGACGCCACGATGGGATAGTTCGGCGAGGTGGTGGTGTGCATCATATAGGCTTCATTAAAGGTTTGTTCGTCGTACTCCCCTTTAATATGGATCAGCGAGGCCTGCGAAAAAGCGGCCAGCAGCTTATGGGTGGACTGGGTTTCGTAGATGATCTTACCCGGCGTGCGGTCGCCGCTCATGCCGCTCAGCCCGTTATAGATAGGATGGAAATTGGTGTACGGCACCCAGGCGGAATCAAAGTGGATCGACGGCACGTCCAGCGTCTCTTTGATGTAGCGGGTGCTGTAGAGCAGCCCGTCATAGGTGGAATTAGTGATAACCGCGTGCACCGGCCAGCTGGCGCGTTCGGTCTGCTCCACCTTTTGCGCTATGCTCTCGCGGGTAAACTCCCGCTTAGGGATGCCGCCAAGAATGCCCAGCGCGTTGCGCGTTGGCTTCAGCCAGATGGGTACGATATCGCTCATCATCAGCAGGTGCGTTAAGGATTTATGGCAGTTGCGATCGATCAACACCGTGCTGCCCGACGGTGCGGCGTACATACCGACGATTTTGTTGGAGGTCGAGGTGCCGTTGGTCACCATATAGCTTTGCTCGGCGCCGAAGGTGCGGGCGACATACTCTTCCGCCTCCAGATGCGGGCCGGTGTGGTCAAGCAGCGAGCCCAGCTCCGTGACCGAAATCGACACGTCCGCTTTTAACGCGTTGCCGCCGAAGAAATCGTAAAACAAACTGCCGACCGGGCTTTTCTGAAACGCGGTGCCCGCCATATGGCCCGGCGTGCAGAAGGTATATTTCCCTTCTTTCACATAGGTGAACAGAGCCTTCGTCAGCGGTGGCGTAATGGTATCGATATATTCATCGGTGTACTGGCGGATACGCTGCCCGATATCTTCCGCCGCGCCCAGACCATATTCAAAAAACCAGATGGCCATGCGCATCTGATTAACGCTGACGTCCATCGTCGAGTGCGTATTAATAAACGCGTACAGCGGCAGATATTCATTCAGCTGATTTATTTCGCTGCACAGATCGAAGCCGTGCTCGTCCCAGTCGAAAATTACGCCGCAGATACGCGGATTGTGTTCAATCAGCTTGAGCAGATCGCCAGCGTCTTTAGGATAAATAGTTTGAAAACCCTGGGCGGCCAGCGCGCCATCCAGTTCGCGGATGGGTTCATCCTTATAGAACGCGTGGTGCGGTCCCATAATCGCGATAATATTCAATGCGGACTCCTTACAATAACGGCAAGGAGTAAGCATAGCGAAGTTGAACAGCGGAGGCAGAAAAATCGCCTCCGCCGGGGTTAGCTCCTGTCGCGCACCTCTTCGGAAGGCGCATTGGCCCGTACGGACTTAATGCCGTTCAGCGCGCCCTGCTTGCTGGCGTACATCTCGCTGGTGGCGATAATTTCATGATTGTTGGCGACCAGCACAAAATACCAGGGCTGATCCGTCTGCTTGTCTGATTTTCTTACTTCGTAGTGACCCATATTTCCCTCCTGTTTTTACTGTTCCTGACGCTATAACAAACAGCTTCGCTCACGGAATCAAGCCAAAACATTAGAAAAGTTGATCTGTTTAACTTTTTATTACGCAGAGAAAGTCGGAGAGACTGAATAAGAGGCGTGATGAGGCAGAATAAAAAAAGCCCGAAGCGAAAACGGTATTAATGTTTCCCTTCGGGCTGTAGCGAACGGTCAGGCGTTAGTCGACCTGCTTAACGTCCACGCGCAGTTCTTTCGGCACTTCAAACACGATATTCTCTTCACGGCCGATCAGCTCGATGGCCGCTTCGCCGCCCAGCTCGCGCAGACGCTGGATAACCTGCTGCACCAGAATATCCGGTGCGGAAGCGCCCGCCGTGACGCCCACGCAGCCGACGTCCTTGATCCAGGCTTCCTGGATATCGTCCGCCGAATCGATCAGCCGCGCCAGTTTGCCCGCGCGCTGGGCCAGCTCGGCCAGACGGTTGGAGTTGGAAGAGTTGCGTGAACCGACCACCAGCACCACGTCCGCATCCTTCGCCAGCGTGCGTACCGCTTCCTGACGGTTAGTGGTGGCGTAGCAGATATCATCTTTACGCGGCCCGACGATCTTCGGGAAGCGATCGCGCAGCGCGTCGATTACTTCGGAAGTGTCATCCACGGAAAGCGTGGTCTGGGTCATAAAGCAAAGGTTATCTTCGTTTTTGACCTGGAGCTTGTATACGTCCGCAGGCGACTCCACCAGATACATGCCGCCAGCCGGATTGCTGTACTGACCCATGGTGCCTTCCACTTCCGGGTGCCCGGCATGACCAATCAGGATCGCTTCCGTGCCCTTACGGCTGGCGCGCGCCACTTCCATATGCACCTTGGTCACCAGCGGACAGGTGGCGTCAAACAGCATGGTCAGGTTGCGCGCTTTGGCTTCCGCCCGCACCGCCTGAGAAACGCCGTGCGCGGAGAAGATCAGGATCGAGTCGTCCGGCACTTCGCTGATTTCTTCAATGAAGATAGCGCCGCGCTCGCGCAGGCTGTTAACCACGTAACGGTTGTGCACCACTTCATGCCGCACGTAGATAGGCGCGCCGTACATCTCCAGCGCGCGCTCTACGATGCTGATGGCGCGATCGACGCCGGCACAAAAGCCGCGTGGATTAGCCAGCAGGATTTGCATGGTTCGCCTCCAGTACCGGATCGATTTCCAGCACTTCTACATCAAAGTGAATCGTTTGTCCGGCCAGCGGATGGTTAAAGTCCACGGTAATCGAATCCCCGGAGATTTCGCGGATTACGCCCGGCATTTCGTTGCCGTCCATGCCGCTGAACAGCATGATGGCGCCGACTTCCGGTTCGCCCGCTTCCGTAAAGTCACGGCGCGAAAAATACTGGATCAGATCCGGGCTGGCCTGGCCGAAAGCGGCATCCGGGCCGAGCGAAAACGCTTTTTTGTCGCCGGGCTTCAGGCCCAGCAACTGCTCTTCCAGCTCGCCGGAAAGGCTGCCGTCGCCCAGGCTGAACAGCGCGGGCTTGCCGTTATCCCGCGTTGATTCCGCCGTGGAGCCGTCGGCGAGTTTTAAGGTGAAATGCACCAGCACCGCGCTGTTACGCTGTACAGAATCAGTCATGCCCTGCCCTTTTCGCTTTGCCGGCGGGCGTTAAAAAGCCCTCCAGCACGATCAGCGCGGCACCGATACAGATGCCGCAGTCTGCAATATTAAACGTGGCAAAATGCCAGTCGCCCACGTAGAAGTCGATAAAATCGACCACAAAGCCGTGGTAAGCGCGATCGAACAGATTGCCCAACGCGCCGCCAATAATCAGCGCGTAAGCGATATTGTTCAGCTTCTTGCTGGCTTCGGTGCGGTACATCATCACCAGCAGCGCGACGGCAATCGCCACCGCAATCGCGGCGAAGAACCAACGCTGCCAGCCGCCTTTATCCGCCAGGAAGCTGAACGCCGCACCGTAGTTGTGCGCGTAGAAAAAGTTAAAGAACGGCATCACCGACATCGACTCGTGCAGCATCAGCGTATTCATAATCCACTGCTTGCTGCCGAAGTCGACGGCGATCACCACCAGCACCAGCCACAGCCAGCGCAGTCCGGTCGAAAAAATCGGCCTGTTCATCAGGCGAACTTACGCTGTTCGCCAGCGCCGCTGACGTTGGTGACGCAGCGGCCACAGATTTGCGCTTCCCGATCGATATCGGTCGCGTAGTGCCAGCAGCGCGGGCACTTCTCGCCTTCCGCTTTATGCAGCGCGATCTTCAGGCCTTTTACCAGCTCGCTTTGCTGAGCTTCGGACGTGGCCAGCGCATAATCCGCGACCTGGGTGCCGGAAGTCAGCAGCACGAAACGCAGCTCGTCGCCCAGGCTGGTCAGCTTCTGCGCCAGGTCGGCGTCGGCATACAGCGTGACGGTCGCTTCCAGCGAGCCGCCCACGCGCTTGTCGGCGCGCGCCTGCTCAATGACCTTGTTGACTTCGCCGCGCACTTTCAGCAGCTCCGCCCAGAAACCATCGTTCATCGACTCGCTTTCCGCCAGACCAAACAGCCCGTCGAACCACTCTTCGGTAAAGACATACTTCTCACGTTTGCCCGGCAGCTCGTTCCAGATTTCATCCGCGGTAAACGACATGATCGGCGCCATCCAGCGCACCAGCGCTTCCGCGATGTAGTAGAGCGCGGTCTGGCAGCTGCGACGCGCCAGGCCGTCGGCTTTGGCGGTGTACTGACGGTCTTTGATGATATCCAGGTAGAAGGAGCCCATCTCAACCGAGCAGAACTGCATCAGACGCTGCACCACTTCGTGGAAGTCGTAGCTGTCGTAAGAGGCGACAATCGCATCCTGCGCGGCTTTCGCGCGGCCTACGGCCCAGCGATCCAGCACCACCATCTCTTCCGGGCTGACCATATCCGTTTCCGGGTTGAAGCCGTTCAGGTTAGCCAGCAGGAAGCGCGCGGTGTTACGGATACGACGATAGGCATCCGCAGAGCGCTTCAGGATTTCGTCCGATACTGCCATTTCGCCGGAGTAGTCGGTAGAAGCCACCCACAGGCGCAGAATATCGCCGCCCAGCTTGTTCATTACGTCCTGCGGCGACACGGTGTTGCCGATCGACTTGGACATCTTGCGGCCCTGACCGTCCACGGTAAAACCGTGCGTCAGCACCTGGCGATAAGGCGCCTTGCCTTTCATCGCCGTGGAAATCATCAGCGAGGACATAAACCAGCCGCGATGCTGATCCGAGCCTTCCAGATACATATCCGGCGTGTGGCCTTCAAATTCCGGACGCGCATCCACCACCGAATAGCTGGTGGAGCCGGAATCGAACCATACGTCCAGCGTATCCGGCACCTTGACGTAGTTTTCCGCGTCGTCGCCCATCAGCTCCTTCGCGTCCAGATCCCACCAGGCCTGGATGCCGTCCTGCTCGACGCGCTGCGCCACTTTTTCCATCAGCGCCAGCGTATCCGGATGCAGCTGCTCGGTCTCTTTATGCACGAACAGCGCCATCGGCACGCCCCAGGTGCGCTGGCGTGAAATACACCAGTCGGGACGGTTGGCAACCATAGATTCGATCCGCGCCTGGCCCCAGTCCGGGATCCACTGCACGCCTTTGATCTCTTTCAGCGACTGCTCGCGCAGGCCTTTCTGATCCATGCTGATAAACCACTGCGGCGTGGCGCGGAAAATGATGGGCGTTTTGTGACGCCAGCAGTGCGGATAGCTGTGCAGCAGTTTTTCCACGTGCAGCAGCGCGCCTTTTTCACGCAGCAGCTCAACGATCATATCGTTGGCTTTAAAGACGTTTACGCCATCCAGCGTCGGGTAAGTGCCCGGCAGGTAGCGTCCATCCGGGCCGACCGGGTTGGCCGCTTCGATACCGTATTTCTGTCCGATAACGTAGTCGTCCGGGCCGTGGCCTGGTGCCGTATGCACCGCACCGGTACCCGCTTCCAGCGTTACGTGCTCGCCCAGCACCACCGGAGAAGTGATGTCGAGGAAAGGATGACGGAAAGGCTGCAGCTCCAGCGCCGCGCCTTTGGCTTCGCCCAGCACCTGCCAGTCGCTGACGCCGGCACGTTTCATCACGCTTGCCACCAGATCTTTCGCCAGGATCAGCGCGCGCCCTTCGATCTGCACCAGCTGGTAGTCAAATTCAGGGTGCAGAGAGATAGCGCGGTTAGCCGGCATGGTCCACGGCGTGGTGGTCCAGATAACCAGCGAGATCGGGCCTTCTACGCTGTCAGCGCCGAATTTAGCACGCACGGCGTCGGCATCTACCGCGTTGAACATCACGTCGATAGAAGGCGAGGTTTTGTCGTAGTACTCCACTTCTGCTTCCGCCAGCGCGGAGCGGCAGTCCAGGCACCAGTGCACCGGCTTGGCGCCTTTATGCAGGTGGCCGTTGCCGATGATTTTGCCCAGCGCGCGAATGATATTGGCTTCGGTCTGGAAATTCATCGTCAGGTAAGGACGATCCCAGTCGCCCAGCACGCCAAGACGGATAAAGTCTTTTTTCTGGCCTTCAACCTGCTCTGCCGCATAGTTACGGCACGCCTCGCGGAATTTAGCCGCCGTGACCTTCTCGCCCGGCTTGCCGATCATCTGCTCGACCTTGTGTTCGATAGGCAGACCGTGGCAGTCCCAGCCCGGCACATAAGGCGAATCGAAGCCCGCCAGGCCTTTGGACTTAACGATAATGTCTTTCAGAATCTTGTTGACGGAGTGACCAATATGAATGCTGCCGTTCGCGTAGGGAGGGCCGTCATGCAGGATAAAGGTTTTTTTCCCTTTTTTGGCTTCGCGGATGATGCCGTACAAATTGTCAGCATACCAACGTTGCAGCATTCCCGGTTCGCGTTTGGCCAGATCGCCACGCATCGGGAACCCCGTTTCCGGCAAATTCAGGGTAGATTTATAGTCACTCATCAGATTCTCGATTCCGTATTCCGCTTCTGTTTAAACCGGTGCGCTCAGCCCAAAAAAAGTTCGGGCCGCCACCACGTCTTTAGCAATTTGCTCTTTGAGCGCGTCAAGCGAGGAAAAACGCTGCTCGTTTCGTATTTTTTCGCACAGCACCACTTCTATATGGCGCCCGTACAGGTCAATTGCAACGTCCAGCAGATGCACTTCCAGCTGCTGACGTATGCCCGCTACCGTGGGGCGCGTGCCGATATTGGCGACGCCGGGCAGCGGCTTGTCGCCCAGGCCGCGGACCTCGACGGCATACACGCCTTTTACCGGCGAAACATAGCGTCTTAACGGCAGGTTAGCGGTGGGAAAGCCGATGGTGCGGCCCAGCGCGTCGCCGTGCACTACGCGGCCGGAGATGCTGAAAGGGTGCCCCAGAAGCGTGGCCGCCAGCGGCAGATTGTCTTCCGCCAGCGCCTGGCGCACCGCCGTGCTGCTGATGCGCTTGCCGTCGTCGCAAAAAGTCTGGGTGCTGATAACGTCAAAACCGTAGTCGGCGCCCGCTTTCTGTAATAACAGGAAATCCCCTTCGCGACCAGCGCCAAAGCGGAAATCGTCGCCGACCGCCAGCAACCGTACACCCAGCTTATCGACCAGCAGATCGGCGACAAAACTGTGTGCCGACAGCGCGGCAAAGCGTCGGTCGAAACGCAGGCAAAGCACCGCGTCCACGCCCGCCTCGTCCAGGTAGCGAAGTTTTTCGCGCAGTCGCGTCAGCCGCGCAGGCGCTTTATCGGCCGCAAACAGCTCCAGCGGCTGCGGCTCGAACAGCATCACCACCACCGGTAAATTACGTTTACGCCCTTCTTCGCGCAGCCGGGACAGCAGCGCCTGATGGCCGCGATGTACGCCATCGAAATTGCCAATGGTGAGAACGCAGCCGCGATGCTGCTCCCGGAGGTTATGTATGCCGCGGATAAACTTCATGGCTGGCTCAGGTTCGTGGAAATCGGCGGATTATACCAACTACCACCAGGAAGGTTAACCCGCGAATGCGCCTTTACCGCGTTAATGCGGGCTTTTTCTGTCGCGGCTGACGGGCGATACCATTTTTCTTGTGAATAAGCTGTATTCATCGCCATGAAGCTGGTAGAATCTTGCGCCATCGAAACGTAACCAGGTGTCGTTGTTTCAGCGGCGCTTATTTGCACAAATCCATTGACAACCACGGGCTAAAGAGGCATATTCCTCGGCCTTTGAAT
>Ga0157358_1000674_pt1 | contig 14485 bp, 9 predicted proteins | sample AttcapACBM2_FD_111484 | JGI IMG/M metagenome (GOLD analysis project Ga0157358, IMG submission 111484) | Fungus gardens microbial communities from leaf cutter ant in Botucatu, State of São Paulo, Brazil - Atta capiguara ACBM2 | ecosystem: Host-associated > Fungi > Mycelium > Unclassified ...
AAGAAAAATAAATAAAAGAAAAAGAAAAATATTAGTGTTCAAGCACACCATAACAAAGTGGGTGTGCAAAATTGAGGTTGCAACATGGTTCTTTATGCTTACATCAAGAATAACTATGGAAGATAAAGAGAAACAATCTGGGAAGATATCAATAAGATGATTTCCTGGAAATTTTTTTTGTTGAATGAATAGATATAAGATTGTTGAGGAATAAACAATGCTTGATATTATTGTTAGGTCTGTCAGTGTTGATGATTGATTTAATTATGTAGTTTGATAGAAGTAAGAATCCTCTAAAGTGAAATCTACTATATAGTTTTTTAAGGTGAAGATAAATAGGAATTAAACTGGAAATGGCTTTAATGCCTGCTGTAGGTGAAGTATAAAAGACATTCAATATTCATAGAGCTGCTCTTTGTTATATCTTTCTCAGAACTTTGAGAAGGTAGTTGAGAGGAGCTTTATTATAATACTATAGCTGAAAACCATATAGTATTATGAATAGGGCACAACACCTGTATAAACATCTCTTTTGGAGGGGAATAAGACCTCTTGATGAATTTCCCAGCATTTGATGGTGGAGATGGCCTTATTCATGTAAAAGTTGATATGAGACCAAAAGGATAATTTTCAATTGAAGAAGAAACCCAGATATTGCCAGATAGTCTTGGGAAGTAAGACAGACCTGCCAAGGAGAGTGAGATCCAAGAGGGGAGGATTGAATACTCTATGCACTCTGAAAAAGTAAAACACTTTAGTTTTTCTATGTTCCATGACAAGTCCAAACTTTGTGAGAAGAGTAGAAATTACATTATGACTATAGAAAAGGTTTGCATTAGAAACTGAAAAAGATTTGTTTTTTGAGATAAAAAGACCATTGTCAACAAAAGAAAGCATGGAAATGGGAATTTTTAAGGTTTTTAGACATTTTTCAAGAATATGAAAAATTAGAGAGAGATAAAGTACAAATAAGATAGGAAAAAGAGCAGATCCTTGACTGACACCAATGTCAACATTACATAAAGGGAAAGAGAAACTATTCCAAAGATACTTAGTTTTTCTATTAACTAGGTAGTTACTGAAGAAAGTTGATATTTTGTGATCAAATCTAGCTTTGTTCAAGATTAAGGGGAGGAGTTGATGATTGAGCAAGGGAAAAAACTGCATGATGTTGAAGGCCAACATGCTAGTAGATAATGTTTTGACCTAACCTGATTGTATAAAGTAAGTGAGGGCAACACCAGGATCAGTAGTAGATCTATGCTTAAGTCTACCTAATTGGTATAGATGATTAAAGTTATTGGAGATCAATAGGAATTGTAATCATTCTCCAATCATCTTCTTAAAACATTTGCCAGTTGAACTAAGCAATATGATGGGATGGAATGATTTTGTTACGACTTTAGGCTAAGCTTAGATTACAACCTAGACAAGAACTTGAGAACAGAAAGGGGATTGTGCAATTGGTAAAGTATAAGAATACAGAAGTATATCTACACTATATATGCTAAGAGGCCATGAGAAAACAGTTTATAGTACATGATACAAATGAGTTATAAAACATGAGAAGGAAGCAAGAATATAGTACTTGTTACATGGGATGCTGACTGAGACTATTATAGTGTAGCTGATTATGTTATTATTACTCTTAACCCTGGTTCATGCTGAATCCATGAGACATAGAGCATAACAGATTTGGTTGAATCATATGATACCTTGTTAGGTTTAGAGATAATAACAGTAGTCAATACTTTGAAGTGGAATGGCCAATGACCTGAATCAATACATGTATTAGCAATATTAATTAGTCTTATAGTATATTCTTTGTTCTTGACAATTTTCTTGAGATGTCTCCAGGATAGCTTATCTAGACCCAGAGTTGATAAATTGTTGTATTTTTCAATGGTATTGATGAGCTCTTCTTTTAAGAAAGAAGTCTACTCCATTACTTTCTTGTCAGGAATTTCTTCCAGTAGATTAATATTGATTTGACAATTTTGAGCAGAGTTAAAGGACTTGTGTAATGCTTTCCAAAGGTTGTCAAACTCAATATAAGGTTGACTATTATATTGGATGGCTTCAATAGCTGGAAGTTTTCTTTTCTTGACCTAATTTATGAGCTCCCAAGGGCCACAGTTTTTGTTGGCAATTTCATTGATTTTTTTGTCAAAGAAGCCATGTTTTGTCTTCTTGACTATTCTTTTGAATCTTTTCCAGTCCTCCAATTGTTTGGACTGTTTATATATATTGAGATTCCTATAACAGTTATCATTCCACCAAGCTATGGAGTGCTTTGTGATATTGACTTTCTTGGAGTATTTATACCATATTCTATTAATATTATTGGCAAGCAAATAAACTTCTTCAAGGGTAGTAATGTTTTAGATAGAGTTTATTTTGAGACTCTTGATAAAGTTTATCAGCTTGTCAATGAAATAACATTCCTCTTTGCTGTTCTTGATAAGAGAATGTTTTGTTGTTTGTATATGTTCCTTGAATATTGAAATGTTGACAATGATGAGAGTATGGTCTGATGTTAGCCTTCAGTCTGGGTAGATGCAATGATTGTTGTATTCTGATGAGTTAGAACATAGAAATACAAGATTCAAGACCAAATTTGAATCTTGAATATTGTCAGGGTATCTAGTGGAAAAAAACTCAATAGATTTGGAAAGTTTTAATTGAAAAGAGTTAGCAATATCAAAAAGAGTGTTTTTATGAGAGGAATGATATGGAAAATTAGGATCCAAAAAATTGTCCCTAATGTTAAAATTATCTGTTATAATGAGAACATTATTAAGATTGACTTCAGTATTCTTGAGATACTTTAAAGCTGATTGAGACAAATCAGAATATATATTGATTAAATAATAAATCAAACCATAGTTGAAAAAGAAAATATATGAAATGTTCCTATAATTAAAAATGTCATTTCAAAAAGAAAAATATAGAAGAGAAATATGGATATTAATGTAAGTGATAGCTCTCAGTATTATAACAACCACTAGACACAAAGTCCAATGATAACATAAGCGGTAAAGTCCTTAGTTAAGCAATCAAGTGGGGAAAAGTACAAGAGAACTCGACAAGAAGCCTCTGCTAAATTAGAGTTCTATTTATACTGTTACAGGTTAGTCCATGCTACTACCTCATGTCTACCTCACATCTTACTCAAGGCTACTATATGTACACTATGTGCCCTGACATCATCTTCCAGATCCTTTTACCATTATCTAGGCCTATGATATCACATCATGTGACCTGTCATGTGACTTCAATGTCATGTACCTCTTCATTGTTAATAAAAAGAAAAAGAAAAAGAAATTCAAAAGAAAAGAAATATAAAATCAAGAAAAATCAAGAAAAATAGATAAAAGAAAAAGAAAAATGTTAGTGTTCAAAGCATTCCATAACACTTAGAGAGTTACTAGCTTGAGTAAGGTTCCCAGAAAATGTAGTCCAATTTGGATGATTTGGGACATCCACTAATTCTTTCTCTTTGTAGTTGGAAGAACTCAGAATGAATTATATAAAGAACCATGACAGTTCTTGGATAAAGGTAATATTAAAAGACAAGTATATTTCAAGAATAGTATGAATGATGGAGTTGTTCTTGTGAACATTTTGAGAATAGATCTTGATATTTTCTAAAATCATGCTCTAGTATCACTCATAGTTGAGTAAATCAATTTATTTCTGTTTTCATGGATTTCTTGTTGTTTTCTGTTGTGCTATTCATAGTTGAAGCAATGCTTTCAAGAGAGGCATGAGTTAGAGTTGGCTTGATGATTGCCTTGGTAGTTTGAGCACTTGAATGAGTAAGGACAAGATTTGTCTTTCTTGGTTTCTAGTCTGGGGAGATTAGTCTTTTTGTTGGCTTTGCAGCACCAAGTGAACTGGCAATGATGTTTAGACTTGTGGAAACCATTACACTTAACACATTTGGCCTCCTAGATTCTATATGAGAACATAGTGTGTTCTTACTTCCAGCAATTCTTGCACTGAGAGACACTAAGATTCATATTTGCATCTTTAACAGTAGTAATGTAACTTCCTACATTGAAGCACCTATTAATCAGCTCTTTCACTTTCTTACTGCTCTAAACATTCCAAATGTCTACTCAGATGATGGCTATATCCAATTTTGGAGAAATCTTGATGATATGTGGTTTCAATACCAAAATAACATTGTTGAAGATGTGGTTTCTTTTGATGATTTCTTCCACCACACTTAGAGTAATTGATGTAAGCATATCTTCTTGGAGATACAAGATGCCTATAATTTTTAAATAGGACTTAGACTGAGGGAGTCTTAGAATATTGACTCTCTCTGTATTGATGTAATTAGTATTCTTTACACAGTTCTCAATAGTTTGGAGATCTAGGGAAGAAGCAACTTTGTTAGTCACTATGATAATACTTCTAGGGTTGACTTGAACAAAATCAACCATAACATCTGACTTGATGTTCTTCAATGTGCTATTCATGTTAGTAACATGACTGCTACTTTCCTTCATAAAATTCTTCTTATTGTCATTGTTTATAGAAACAATAATCTGTTTTCTGGACAGGTCTTTTATAGTCATGTTAATGTGTGGCTTGGGTTTACCATTATCTTTGATGATATTTTGTATATTGTCAATTCTCTTTGTCTTGAGAGATGGTAAGGTTTCCTTAATCTTAAGAACTTTCTCAGTGTTGCTGATTGGTTTGGAAGCTTGGACATAAGATTTTTCTGAATTTTTTTTAGTTGGAAAGAGTTTCTACATCTTAAAGTACTTGAATATTTTATTGACCTCCTTAGGGGATTTGGCAGGGATTAGAGGAGATAACTTGTTGATGCTAGCTAGTTTATTGATTTTTTTATTTCCTTTCTTATTGTTCTTAACAGGGTTAGTTTCAGGGATGTAATAAAATGATACTTTTTGCCTGAAAGAATTGTTATAACTATCAACAATGAGAAAGTCCTATCCAAACTTACAAATGGCTAATACAAATCTCCAGGTGGCTTCACCAATACCTTTGAAATTCTTGATATTGCTTGATTTATCTGAATTAATTTTTTATTTTCAATATATTTGGCTAGAAGAGTTAGAGACTCCTTGATATTTTTGGAGCCAGAAAGTAGATACTCCAAAGAGCCACAAAGAGAAATAGAGTGAAAAGTGCTACTTCATAATTCTAGTTCCATAAGGCTATTTGGGTTGTACAGTAATTGGATGTTAATAACATCATTGTTGTCATCATCAATATACAGAGTATTCATAGTGTTGAAGACAAGTGCTTCATTAAAAATATATTGCAAGCCTTTAGAGGGTTCAAAGTCAGTTGTCTTACTAATATGATTCTCTTGTTGACTGTCATCTTTGTATGGTAAGAGGTAGAAGAAACACTTGAGAATATCGAAGTGTTTCTAGTAGTAGTCTTGCTAAAAGAATAAGATCTTCCTCTAACATTGGTGAAAATATTGAATTCATCAACATCCATCACTGAATCAGCAGGTAACTAAGCTATTTGTACAATAGAATGTATAAAGCTAAAAAAGAAAATTGTTTATTCCCTAAGTCTCTATTAGATACTACTATACAAGATGGTGGTATAAGAGAAAGAAGGGATGTTGGATACAGATGTCAATGATAATAAGAAATAATGAATAATAATTATTGATATTACTAAGTCTGAGATCTAATTTTTAAATACAAAAGTATTTATATAAAATAGTGATAGTTTGTGTACAAGCTATTTTCATCACATAATCAAAACTTATACCTAGTAGGGCTATCATCTATTATAGTAGATGTCAGACTAATTTTAGAAGATAACTGATTATGTTACTACATTGATATGTTTGTATCTTTATGAATACTAATCTCTATATAATGTATATCATTAGAAACTGTTTGATAAGTGCTTTCCAATGCAATCTTGATAATAAAAATCTGTCTAGTCATTCCTGAAATAATAGCCAATGAAACTTATAGTTACTGATGGTCTGATATCTCAGTAATCTGTTGTCACTTTTATATATCTTGTATATGTGTGAATAGCTCTTATTTGGGGCTTTCCAGTACAGCTTGTTTTGTAAGAATTAGTTTACTAGTTGTGAAGATACAAGTTGAATTAAGTTTGTAACACTGACTTTTTGAAAGTTTACTAACAGATTCCAGATAATAATATATGAACTATATCTAACAATGTGCTAGAAAGCACTGAGATCTCTCTAGTGAGGATATTGTTAGTAAATATTTCTGAGGCATACTATTACTTAGCTACTTCCTATAAATAATACTATAAAAGGTCCAAGATCTTATTTGTACTGGTAAGATTATGAGGTTATTTTACTAGGGTAAACATTGTTTAAAAAGTGAGAAAAAATGAGGAAGATTGAGATATAAGAATGAATAATTTGTGACTACTAGACTGATAATGCTTTGAGATTCCAAAAGAAGAGAATTTTGTCCTGCTATTAGGACAACTAAGCAAGGAGTATTCACAGAGTTTATGCTCTAGAAGAACCTAAGTAACATTGAAATGGTTACAGTATATAGCAATCATCTCCAGAAGAACCTAAGAGAACAAGATAAGGTTTTCTAGGGACAAAAACCATCTTAAATACTATCCTATACATTTCAATCTAGTAAAACAGATGCTGACACAGTTAGAAATAATGATCCAAGCATACTTAGGAATAGTGAAGGAGATATCAAGAATGTTTACCAAATACAGCAGATAAGTGTATAATGGCTATATAGAGTACTAGTATCAGTATTGGCTGGCAGAGCATAATGAACTTTGACTATAGAGTTTTAGAGTTTGAGTATGGGTTCTTTGTATGAAGTTTGTATTAGATAGTGGAGATAGGGATGGAGTTTGGAATTTTGAGACAAGAATATTATTACAATCCTAAACTTGACTCAGATTACAACTTAGGCAAAGATTTGAGTAAGAGAGGAGAGAATAATCAATTGGTAAAGCACAAGGATACAGGATTATATTTACAGCTATATATATCTAAAGACAATGAGAAAGGAAAAAAGTTTTTTAAGAAAATAATAACAAAAAAATGAGAAAAACATGAGAATGCTTCTACTACTATATGAGATGTTGACTGATATAACATGAGGAGAATACAAGGTGTAGTAAATATGAGTTAAAGATGAAATGAACTTCAACATATGTTCAAGTCATGATAAGTATAAAGTAAACATCTGTAGACCATAAGGTATAGATTGTAACAGATATATTCTCTAATATTTAGTTTGTTGTTCTCTTTACTAAGAAATTATATACTTGGTATTGAGATTGTATTGTTGATGGTTTGGCATCTATAATCAGATAGGCAAATAGAGTACATTAACCAAAAGCTTGACCAATACTTCTGGCTGTTTGTGAATAAGTGATAGAATAACTGGTATAACTTTTGCCACTAGTAGAATTTCAATATAACAACTATGTCTATGTATTTACTCAGCAATCTCTATTCCTTTCAGATACTGAATACCTTCCATGAATTGGATTTGAACTGTATCAACAACAGTCTAAGTTTATTACATCCCAATCTAGTCATGTCTATTCTGAACTATAGATAACATATTTTTTCTTATCTGTATAGAGACTATCAACTTTAAACTCTGGTAATAAAATCATGGAATTCATCATACAATCTCTACTGCCACTGTCTGCAAACTCTGGTTCTTATCTATGTTTATGTCTTTTTCCTTCTATATTTCTGGTTACTATTAGATAAGTTCTTTCCAATTCCAGATATTACTCTCAATGTTTTTATTAGTATCTCTGATCATCTGGTACAATTATTCTAGCTTTATATTAGCATTGTTCTGCTTGATTGCTATAAACTGGTAGAGTACTTAGGATAACTATCATCTCTAGAGAATCTTATTCTGTTCTCTTAGATTTCTTTGAAAGTAAGTTATATATTAGGTATTACTTGTCAATAAACTTAGGTTTCTCTAGAGTTGTAATCTCTACTGAATTACTATGGTCTTTACCCAGTTGCTCTAATAGCAGAATAGAATTTCCACTTTAAAAACCTTAAAATATTACCTACTTTTGTATTTTGACCTTTTTTATTTTTTCTTGTTTTTCACATGGTGTTATTTTCAAAACAACTCTACAACTCTATCAACATAGATGAGACTCTGAGAATTCTGCAACATTATCTATAGAAAATAGCTAAGTATTAGCATACTGTTATAACTTAAGATCAAGAAATAGGTTAAAAGAGAAATCTTGTATTGGGTTAATATAAGAGAACTTGACAGAGTTTCAAGTATAATTTATCTACCTTATATATGCTGGACTTTGGTCCATGCTACACTAACCTAGCCTTCTCTAAAAGACATGTGTTTGTCTTAAGATCAATATATGTAATATATATTATATGACATTATTGTTTTAGAACCTTCTACAATGTTTGTGATATGTGACAATTTGTGACAGTAATGCATGACATCACACTAACCTTTTATTTTTATTTTTAAAATCAATAATTTATTATATAGAGTATAAAAACACCATATGAAAAGCTCAGTAATGTAGACTTGTTAAAATAACCTTAGCTTTAGCTTATATAGGATGTAGTAGTAGACTATAGTATTTATGATGTAGATACTTAAATATTAGAAGAGATGAAGAAAAGAACAGTATCACTGTTATTAAGTGATTCCTTCATGGAAGAAGAATAATTTTGGGTTAAATTTGAGAAAAACAATGAAATTCTTCAATGACTTCCTGTTAGAATTCTAATATTTGTTATATCTTCTACAATTGTAAAGAATATAATATCTTGATTCAATTAGATATGATTTACACAAGCATTCAAAGAGTTCTCTGGGAAAAAACCTCAGCTAATATTTATTTATAGGGATATGATTTGTAATAGCTCTAGATACTTGTATATAGAGTGTTGAAGTATCTAAAGTGTTTGAGCTAAGTACTATCCTTTGTATAAGTGGGCTTAGTATAGGAGTTATTATCATTGGTTAAATTCAGAAAGTTATTTTGTAATCCAAAGTTTGAAATATCATTTGTTAATTTTGTAGAATTAAATTGTATTCTTTTTTCTTACTAAAGTCCCATAATGATTTACAAGAAAAGATAAGGTCAACATTGAATAGTTTGGTCTTTTTTGTTATGATGTGTATGAGAACTAATTTTCTTTTTCTTTTATCTATTTTTCTTGATTTTATATTTCTTTTTCTTTTTATTGACAATAAAGAGGCACATGACATGTCACATGATGTGATGTCATAAAGCCTAGAATGGACTAGAGTGGGCTGGAGTGGTTTGGATAGATGATGTCAAGGAGCATGTTAACTGCATGGCTACCTCATGGTATACATATGGTACACTCATGGATGTTACATAGACATTAGGATAGGAGTAATTATTTGTAGCATGGATCATGTGTAACTTATATAAATAGGATAGCAATCCAGCAGAGACTCCTTGTCAAGTTGCCTTGTGATTCATACATCGATAGCCTACTGAGAGCTTTGCTGCCTTGTATAATTATTGGACTTTGTATCTAGTGGTTGCCACAACATCTTTGTCAATAGCTGAGTGAGGATGTCAGTTAGTACTACTAGAATAATGTGATAGAGTTATTAAAGCTCTTGTTAAAAAAGGCTCTAAGATCCTGAGATATAGCAATAGAGTGCAATTAATATAGGTGGAAAGATGAATCAAAGATTTATCTTGTGGTATGAATAGTATTAGTGATGACAATAATATTCTCAACATTTGGAACCTGAATAGCTTGATTAATTCCATATTTAATTGAGAACAATACTGTCTTAGTAGAAGTTATATTAATTACATAATGTATTGTTTTGGCTAGAATGTTTTGACCAGAGTGAATATACAATATTGAAGTTATAATATTATTCTTAATGCTAGAATTGGAGATTACAAGAATAGTGTTTGGATTTAAGAAGAAATTGTTAAAGATTTTATTGAGAGTATAAATGTGAGTATTCTTGACTTCTGTATCCTTAGAATTCACTGTATTAAAAGAAAAATGATTAGAAAAATTGTCTATTAATTGAAAACCAGGCAAGAGTTCTTTATGAGGTTTATTAAAGAATAGATAAACCAATTGTTGGTGTTTATAATTGAACTTTTGATTTTATATTGTTATTTGGATATCATATTCTCTATTGATAAATGATAGAGTTTTACTTTCTTCAAATATTGATCATCTAAAAGCAAATTGATAATATATTGTTTGGGTAGAAATGCTATTCTTAGGTGATGTCTTCCACTGATTTTTGAAGTGAAGGTATATAGAAATGAGGCCAGCTGTAGCTTTAACTCCTCATAATAAAGAAGTATGAAATACTCTTATAATTTATAACACTGCTCTACATTGTATCTTCTTTAGTTTCCTGAAAGAATTAGAGAAAGAAGTATCTTTGTAATATTATAGCTGAAAGCTATATAATGTAATGGGCATGATTCATGTTCTATAAATAAGTTGTTTGTGTGTGGGCAACAACCTTCTAATAGAGTTCTCTAACAATTTCATTCTCTTAATAGTAAATAAGGCTTTGTTGGAATAGAAATGAATGTGTTAATGAAACAAAAGTTTTCTGTCAAATATGAAACCAAGGTACTTTCACTTGATCTTTAATCATAAATCAGGTTCTCCTAATAGTCCTAAATCTAGAGAAGAGGGGTTGAAATTTTTAGTAGCTTTAGAGAAATGAAAGATCTCTAATTTGTTATGTTCAATCATGTAGCCAAATTGTTTGAAAAGAGAGGAAATATGTTATGATCTTAAATCCTTAGAGTGGGAAATAAGAACAACTCTTGTATTAGAGTAACACAAGAGAACTTGATAAAGAGCTCTTTACAAAATAGTCTATCTTATATACTCCTACAGATGGTCCATGCTAACTACTATACACCCTATCCTAAATGACCATGTGTAAAGCATGAGGCCAACATGTGGTGTCTATGTTGTATGACATCATTTTGTTCCAGAACCTTTTACTTTCTTCTCTCAAGTCCTGTGATCAATATTGTGACTATATTATCAAAGGTGACTGATGTGACTGATCACTTCTAACCCTAACCCCAGAGTTCTAAAAATAGAAAAGGTAAAAAATAAATAAAAAATAAAATAAAAATGAGAAAGAAAATAAAAAGAAACCAAGTCCACTTCCTATAGTCTTGATAAAATGATACTATAACTACAAAATAAATTTGCATTTGATTTTTTGTAACTTTTTTCCTGAAAAATAAAGAAACTATCATTCACAAAAGAAAGAGTAGAAATAGAAATATTAAATAAAATATTTTTAATTCTTTTCTTGAAAATATGAAAAATTAGGGTAATATAGAGAGCAGATAAAATGGGAAAGAGAGCAGAACCTTAGTCTATACCTACATCTGTCCTGAATTAAGAAGAGACAAAGTTGTTTCAGACATATTGGGTTTTTCTATCAATTAAATAATTGGAAAAGAAACTAGAGATTCTTGGGTCAAATCTAGCTTTGTCTAAAATCAATGGAAGAAGCTAATAGTTAAGTAATGGAAAAAATTAAGCAATGTCAAAAGCCAAAGTGCTTATATGAAGATCTTTAACTTATTTGGTATAGATTAGATGAGTTAAATATAAGCCAGTATCCAGAGTGGAGTATTGTTTTAAATCTTCTAATTAGTTTAAGTACACAAAGCTGAACACAATTGATTATATTTGAAGTCTTTTACTGATGACTTTCCATATAAGTTTTCCAAGTATATTGAGGAGGATAATAGAATGAAAAGTCTTTAGAGAATTATATGCCAGTCTAGAAATAATGATTGATGTTGATCTCTTGAAATATAAGGGCCAATATCTGAGGTTAATACATGTATTAGTGATATTGATGATTTTTGAGATGTATTTATCATCAGTTTCCAGAGTTTTGAGGTGACTCTATAATATATAGTTGGGTTCTGGGATGAATAAACTACTATATTTTTTTATAATATTAGTAAATTCTGTCTTGGAAAAATGTGGCCACTCAGATAAAGTTTTTAATGGAATTTTGTTAAGTAGATATCACACTGACTCTTAGTTCTAAGTCCAAAAATGAGAAAATAAATAAGAATAAATAAAGTCCACCATCTTCAACTCTGACATTACCCCTCTTTTAAGATTTCTTCTCTAGAGAAACTAACTTTCATTTTTGCTAGTTTCTCTTTAACTTCCTCAAATACTTCTTCTCAAATTTTCCATTATCCTATCTATACAACATCTTTGCTATATACTTTCCTGGCAACTCTCCTCTTCTAAAGTCTCTTTCTTCTGCCATATCCAACTTCTTTTGTTATCTCACTTTTGCATTTATTCTTCTCTTGAATTCTGCTACCACTTTATTTACATTTTATAAGTCTTTTTCTTTCTTCCAAATGTCATGTTCTATGATAAACTCCTTTCATCATACCAAATACTTTACAACTCCCCTTATTTTTCTTTTATTTAGAATTTTTTCAACCTTTTTTATTCACCTCTACCAGTTTTACTTTTTCCACCTTCTTATATACATCTTTTTTTCCTTCAACACCAAATCTTTCTCTATTTGCCATTCATCTTCTTGCAATTTTCTAGTATATCTACTTCAGATTCTTCTATTAATACTTCTGCTAAGCTATAAATCCATTATTTTTTAATTAATGTTGGTTTTCATTGTCTTTTTCTATATTTACTTTTTAGTTCAGTCTTTTACTTAGTCTATCTGCTTTGCTCATTTTTGTTCCTAGAACATGCTTCAAGGTAAAGTCAAATCTTGATAGGTAAAATACCTAACAGACTTGTCTTCTGTTCAACTTTTATGCTTTCATAAAATATTCTAATCACTGCAAACATCTCCTTATTATGAATCTTATAGTTCTTCTCTGCCTTATTGAGAGATTTTGAGAGATAAGTTACCAGTATTCAATGCATATTCTCACATTCCATAGATAAGACTTCTCCTATTACATAGTCCAATGCATTCACTTCTGTTCTTATTTTTTTGTCTAAGTCTGGTGCTACTAATACTAGTTCTTTTGTTGATTTCTCCTTCAACTCTCTAAACACCTTTTTCTGTCTTTTCATCTAATTCTATTTCTAATATTTCTTCACTAAATCATATAGTGGTCTAGCTATTACTATTCTTTGCCTCTATTACATAATCCCATAACTTTCTCATTAGTATTCTCTTACTCATTTTCTTTTCAAAGACATGAATTTTGTTATGACCTTAAGCTAGAGCTCAGGTTGCACTTAGGCAAAGACTTGAGAGGAGTTAAGAGAGAATATAGCAAATGGTAAAGCGTAGGGATACAGAAGAGTATCTATACTATATATACTAAAGTGATAAAGTGAAATGAGGAAACCATATACTGTACATGAGGCATATAACATAAGGAGGTTATTAGAATAAAGCAAGGTTATAGCACCTACTACATGAGGTGCTGACTGAGACTAATACAGCGCAGCCAATTGTGTTGTCATACCCTTTGCCCTTCTCCATGCTACATCCTGGAGGCATTGATCATAACAATATCCCGTTTCAGTATTTATGTCCTCATGAATCAGATCAAGACCTCCAACTCTTCTACCATATGTGTAGCCACTATCTTTTTGCTAGAGCCAATGATGACTTGTTCCCTGTTATTGATTGCTATGAAGTATGGTTCATGTAGTGGACCTCTGTGAAACATAGGGATTTGACATCTATTCCTTGCTATATTGGTATTATGTTTCTGGTTCATAAACACTGTCATAATTTCTTTCCAAAATAAGGGATCTTGTTCACCTCTGGATTTGAGGGATTGGTAGTGTGTTGGTGGTTTGAATAGTCTTGTTTGTATCAGACTTCACACAAACTTCATGTACTTGAGAAGATTCTTGACTTTGTCTATTATAAAACTTGTCTGTGAGGATGATGAAGACATTGTCATAGAAACCTCATATGGTTTTATCAGTATCACTTCTTCATCCTCCACCTTTCCTTTTTCTTTCTTCATTTCTTTGTTAATATAGAGCTCCTGGATTTCTCAAATATTATCATTCACATATCTGTTGCCTTTTTCCTTATAATGATCAAATTTGTTGGCTAGCATCCTCTGAATCTGAAACACTCTTTCATCCATATTACTTTGTACCATGTACTGAAGGTCTTCTGATATTTGGGAAATGTTCGTGGTGTTCATTGTTCTGTTATTGACACTTGCTGTTAGAATCAATCCTTATATCTCCATTATTGTTGTGTTAGCCTCTTCTGCCATCTTCTTCATATTCTTTACCATTCTTTGCACGTCAATAATCATTTTTATCCCCTTGAATGTCTTGTAGTATAACCTTGACCAATCTTCTCTTTCTTTCTTCATAACTTGAGCCTAGTCCATGTTGTTTAATTTTCTGGAGATATATGGGTTTGGAGAGGTAGATGCTATAGCATTGTTGTTGTTGTTGTTGGAGATTTGAGAAGAC
>Ga0157358_1000675_pt1 | contig 14483 bp, 17 predicted proteins | sample AttcapACBM2_FD_111484 | JGI IMG/M metagenome (GOLD analysis project Ga0157358, IMG submission 111484) | Fungus gardens microbial communities from leaf cutter ant in Botucatu, State of São Paulo, Brazil - Atta capiguara ACBM2 | ecosystem: Host-associated > Fungi > Mycelium > Unclassified ...
TGGTAGCATAAGGAAAAGAGCAGAAAGAAGCACAAGAGGCAGGTACTATCAAGATTATTGAAAGTGAACTTCATTTTTCAGTTTTTAATTTAATTTTTCTTTTCTTTTTATTTTCATTTTTCAATTTTCAATTTTTAGAACAACTAGGGTTAGGGTTAGAAGTAATCTGTCACACTATCACATCAGTTACAATCTAATGGTGTGATCACAACATTGATCATGAGACTTGGGAGAATGAAGTAGAAGGTTTTAGAACAAATGATGTCATACAACATGGATAACACATGTTGACCTCATGTTCTACACATGGTCATTTAGGGTAGGGTACACAGTAGTGAGCATGGACCATGGTTAGTAGTACATAAGGTGGATTAGTTTGTAAAGGGATCTTTATCAAGTTCTCTTGTGTTACTCAATACAAGAGTTGTTCTTTTGTCTTACTCTAAGGACTTAAGATCATAACAGGTACAAAGTGGCTAAGCTATAAGTATTTGATAGAGTTCTAGAAAGGGTTTTGGGTTTTGTAATAGCATACAAGTTTTACATAAGAATGAGAATAAGAAGAGTTGTAATAAAAGAACAGATATAGTGGATATTGTCATATGTACAGAAGAGAGTAGCAGATATGTGGAAAGAAAACTTATTGGAGAATTTAGAAGCAGGAATATGAAATAGTAGAAGAATTTCTGAAAGATTTAAGAAAAGAATTTGGAAGGGGAAAAAAAGAAATGGTCAAAGCAGTAGGACTGAGGAGGCTGGAACAAGGAGGGAAGATGATGGAAGAGTTTGTACAAGAGCTCAGAAAAGCAGCAAGAGGGAGTAGATATGAAGGACAACTATTAGTTGAAGAGTTCAAATGCAGTATGAATAGAACCATCCAATGAAGACTCATGGAGTCAGAATATTAACTAGAAACCATTGAGCAGTAGTATGAGCAATCAATTAATTTAGATAGAAATTGGAGGGAGAGTAGGTGAGAGAAGGAAAGATTACAAGGAAGAAGAGAACAAGGGCCTCAGGCTTTAAGGCAAAATACAATAGGGGCATAATGGTAATAAATACCATAGCTTTAAGTATGGCCAAAGAGATAGAAAGCTCCTCAATAGCAGGTGCCAATAAGGCCTGCTCTAATGGAAGGAATAGAGAGAATAAATGAAGTAATAGTACACTTGAATTAGTAGATAGTGTTTGCACCATGCAATTTATATGCTATGAAGGTAAATTATGGAAACAGGAATTGTTATAAGAAACTGTAGGAGTAAAAGAATAGGAGAGAGAATTAGAAAAGGTAGAAAACTGGAATATGGAAATGGAAACAATGGACAAAGAAGAGTGAGTGAGGGAGGAAATAGACAAAATAATATTTTAAATAGGAATGAGAATCTAATAGTCCTTGATTAGGTTCTAGTAGTTACAACAGATTTGTAATGCTTGGTAGAGTAATGGATGATACATTCTGCTGTAGTCTGGAAAATAGGAACATGCTAAGAGAAGTAATAATAAAGATTAGACTATAAAGAATTGACACACAGAAAGAAGTAACAGTGGAAGCACTGTTGGATAATAAAGCAACAAGGCTGGTAATAAGTTTGAATTTGCCAAGAAGTAGGGGTTCAAGTTGAAGAAAATAGAAAGACCAATGTAAATGGTTCCTTTAACAAGGAAGAACCTATAGAATATATGGTAGAGGTCAATATTTATTATCAGGAACATAGGGAGAGGACAGAGATTGACATGATTAGAAGATAAAAGTGGAAAGTAATTTTGGGAATACTATGGCTTGCATGATACAATCCTGAGATTGACTGGAAAACAGAAGAAGTAAAGATAACAAGATATCCAGAAGAATGCAGAAAGCAGTGGAGACCAAAGCAAGGAAAATCAGGGTGGGAAAAACAGAAAAAACAGAAAAAAGAGAACAGAAGAAACAGAAGAAGGAAGAAGAGAAGAAAGAAAGGATGATGGAGGTTAAGAAAATAGCAGAAGAATCGGAGATCTGGAATAAGGAAGAAGAAGCAGTGAAATTGGAGAAGGAGGCTAGAAAGCTGGTACTAGAAGGTTCCACAAGTAGATTCATGTCTTTGGCAAGAAAGCCAGTAAAAGAATGCCTACATAGAAATTATGAGATCATGCTATTGAAACAAAGAAAGGATTTATGCTGAGAAAGAGAAAGATGTATCTATTGTCAAGGAAGAAAAGGGAAGAGATATGCAAGTTCATTCAAAAACAATTGAGAAAAGAGTATATTAGACCTTCAAAGTCATCTCAAATGGCACTAGTATTCTTTGTAGGAAAGAAAGATGGAAAGAAGCAAATAGTACAGAACTATAGATATTTAAATAAATGAACAGTAAAAAAATAACTACCCCTTACACCTAATTTTGGACATTGTAGAAAACATAGGAATGAAGAAAGTATTTACAAATATAGACTTACAATGGGGCTATAATAATATATGGATAAAGGAGGTAGATGAGTGGAAGATAGTGTTCATAACTCCAGAAAGGGCTTTTAAACCTACAGTGATGTTCTTGAGACTTACAAATTCTCCAGTAATATTCTAGACAATGATGAACAAGATCCTTCAGGATTTAATCAATACTGAGAAGGTGGTGAGCTTTATTGACAATGTCATAGTAGAAACAGAAATGGAGAAAGAACATGATGAGATAGTAGAAGAGGTAGTGAAGAGATTGGTAGAAAACAACTTGTATGTAAAACCAGAAATAAAAGGTTAGAGAAGTAGGTTTTCTAGAAGTGGTGATAGGACCAGAGAGGATGAAGATGGAAGAGGTGAAGGTAAAAGGTGTAGTGAACTGGCTGACTCTAAAAGAAGTGAAAGATGTACAGAAATTTTTAGGATTAGCAAATTCCTATTGCTGATTTCTAAAAGATTTTACAGTAACAGCTAAACTATTGTACAACATGGTGAAGAAGGATCAGAAGTGATAGTGGATGGAGAAGCAGGAGAAGACATTCAGAGAGTTGAAGTAGAAGTTTACCAAAGAACTAGTGTTAGACTTAGATAAATAAAAATAAAAATGAAAGTAGATGCATCAGATTATGCTACAGAAGGGATTTTATCTATGAAGTGTGAAGATCAAAAATGGAGACCAGTAGCATTTCTCTCAAAATCTCTAAATGAGACAGAAATAAATTATGAGATTCACAACAAGAAAATGTTGGCAGTCATAAGAGGATTGGAAAATTGGAAACATTTACTAAAAGATACAAAGTTCAAATTTGAGGTCTGAACAGATTACAAGAATTTAGAATACTTTATAAAAGTGCAGAAATTGAACAGAAGACAAGTGAGATGAGCATTATATCTGTCAAGATTCAATTTCATCTTAAAACATGTTCCAGGAATGAAAATAGAGAAGACAAATGGGCTTAGTAGGAGACCAGACTGGAAAGTAGTAGTAAAAAAGGACAATGAGAATCAGATATTAATGAAAGAACAATGGATTTATAGTTTATCAGAAGTAGTAATAGAAGGATCTGAAGCAAATATTATAAAAAAATCAAAATAGCTGGAGATAAATACAAAGAGGTAGTTAGAGTGGTGGAAGAAATGAAAAAAGTGGGAGTAAAAGAGCTATGAGGGGAAGAATAGTAGATAGAAGGGAATTTAGTATTAAAGAGAGGGAAGGTGTACATACCAAAGGATAAAGTATTAAGGATGAAAATAATATAGTTACATCATAATGTACCAGTAGCTAGACATGAGGGAAAATGAAAGACAATAGAGTTGGTGATGAGAAACTATTAGTAGCTAGGAGTAACAAGAGATATAGGGTGATATATAGAAGGATGTGATATATGTCAAAGAATAAAAATAGAACAGAAATATCAGTAGAGAAGTTGAAGCTCAGTGAGATACCAGAGAAGTCATGAATACACTTGATATAGACTTGATCACAAAGTTGCCATTGGTAGCTAGAAAAGATACAATCCTAGTAGTCTGTAACAGATTGTCCAAAATGATACATTTTATAACAACAACAGAAGAAGCATCAGTAAAAGGGTTGGTGAGATTGTTTAGGGATAATGTATGGAAGTTGCATAGGTTACCAGAGAGTATTGTATCAGATAGGGACTACAATTTACAGTAGAGATGATAAAAGAATTGAGTAACATATTGAGAGTTCAGACAAAGCTGTTAACATTATTCTATCTACAAACAGATGGACAAACAGAATATATGAATCAGGAGTTGGAACAATATTTCTGATTCTTTGTAGATTATAGACAAAAAGACTAGCCAGAATGGTTGGCATCAGCTGAGTTTGCAATTAACAATAAAATACATTCAATAACTAAAGTGTCTACATTTATGGCAAACTATGAAAGGGAGCTGAGGATGGGAATAGACACTAGAAGGAAAGAAAAGATGAAAAAGGCAATGGAGTTTGCAAAAAGAATGAAGAGGGTTCAGAAAGAGGCAAGAGCAGCATTAAAAAGGGTATAGAAAGAGATGAAGTAGCAAGGAGATAGGAAAAGAAATGAAGCAGAAGTATGGAAAGCAGGGAATAAGGTAATATTAAGTATAAAAGATTTGGTGTTCAAGAAATAGCTAGCAAAAAAATTGGTGAGTTAATATATTATTAGTCTATATATCATTAATAAGGTAGTATCTACTAATGCAATCAAATTATGACTGCCCACTTCAATAAGAATTCACCGAGTTATGAATATTAGTCAAGTAGTACAATATAAAAAGCAAGACAGAAGATAGAAGAGATAAAGCCAGTAGAAGTAGAATGAGTTGAAGAGTGGGAGGTAGAAAAAATATTAAATAAAAGAAAAATAAGAGGAGTAGTGAAGTACTTGGTACAATGGAAGAGGTTTACAGCAAAGCATGATAATTAGGAAAGAAAAGAAGACTTGGAAAATACAAGAAAAGTGGAAATGAAATTTGAGAAAAGGATAAATGCAGAAGATAGATGACAAGAAAGGTTAGATATGACAGAAGAAAGAGACTTTAGAAGGGGGGAATTACTAGGAAAATATACAGCAAAGATATTGTATGGGTAAGATGATGGAAAGTTTGAGAATAAATATTTGAAGAAGTTGGAAAAGAACTGGTGAAAATGGACATCAGTTTCTCTAGAAGAGAAACCTTGAAAGAGGGGTAATGTTAGAGTTGTGAACAGTAGACTTAATTTTATTTTCATTTCTTTCATTTCTATTTTTCTTTGGATTTATTTTCTATTCTGCAACCTAGGGTTAGGGCTTAGCATAATATAACATTTCATAGTCACAAATAGTCACATAATGAGACCTAGTATCACACATTAGTCACATGATTACATAGAAAAAGAGTAGAAGGTTCTGAAAGAAATAATGTTATATAATGTGTTTAACACATGTTGACTTAAGGCAGATGCATGGTCATTTAGAATATACTAAAGTAGTAGAGCATGGACTAATAGTCTTAGGTATATAAAGTAAATGATTCTGTACAGAGTTCTCTTGTATAAACTCTATATAAGGTTCTATTCATTGATCCACTCTAAGATCTTTGAGTCATAACAATGAGTTTATATTAGAACAATTGAGAAAAGAGTATATCAGACCCTCAAAGTCACCTCAAATAGTACTTGTCTTTTTTGTAGAAAAAAAGGACAGTAAGAAGAGGATAGTTTAGGACTATAAATATCTAAACAAATAAACTGTAAAGAATAATTATCCTTTATCTTTAATCTCAAATATTGTAGAAAATATTGGTACAAAAAATATTTACAAAGATGGACTTGCAATGAGATTACAAGAATGTACAAATAAAAGAGGAAGATGAGTGAAAGATAGCATTTATGACTCCAGAAGGGATATTCAAACATATAGTAATGTTCTTTGAACTCACAAATTTTCTAGCAACATTTCAAACAATGATAAATGAGATCCTTTGGGACTTAATCAATACAGGAAAAGTAGTGAGTTTCATTGATGATGTTATAGTAGAGACAAAAGGGAAAGAAGGTCACAATGAAATAGTAGAAGAAGTAATAAGAAGATTAGTAGAGAATGATTTATATATGAAACTAGAAAAATACAAGTGGAAAGTATAGGAGATGGGATTCTTGGAAGTAGTAATAGGACTAGAGGAAATCAAAATGGAAGAAGAAAAGGTATTGGACTAGCTAACTCTAAAAGGAGTTCAAAATATACAGAAGTTTTTGGGATTAGTGAGCTATTATTGTCAGTTTATTAAAGACTTTGCAATAATAGCTAGAAAATTATATGATATGGTAAAGAAAGATCAAAAGTGGAAATAGATAAAAAGACAGAAGAAGATATTTCAAAAGTTGAAGGAAATGTTTATAAAAGAACCAGTATTAGTAGCACCAGACTTAGATAAAAAAATGAGGATGGAAGTTGATGCATTGTATTATGTAATAGAAGGGTATTATCTATCCATGGAATGTGAAAATAGAAAATAGAAGCTAGTAGCATTTCTTTCAAAATCTCTAAATGAGATAGAAAGTAATTATAAAATTCACAATAAGGAAATATTAGTGTGTTGTGGCAACCACTAATCACAAAGACTAATAGTAGCATAATAAGTAAATCTCTTAGTAGGATATCATTGTGGAAATCACAAGAGAACTTGACAAGGAGTCTCTGCTGAATTTCTATCCTATTGATATAAGTTACAGGTGGTCCATGCTAATACTATTTAACCTTGCCCTAAAGTTCATACATTGTCTATATCTGATCTTCATGTTTACTATAAGGATACTATGCTGTTTGTATATATATGTCCTGATATCATTCTTCTAGCCCACTTTCACCAAGTTTAGGCTTATGACATCACATCATGTGACATGTCATATGACAATGGTCATATGCCTCTTCATTGTCCAAATAATAAAAGAAAAAGAAAATCAAAAGAAAAGAAATATTAAATTAAGAAAAATAGATAAAAGAAAAAAAACATTAGTGTCCAAGCATACCATAACATAGTGGTTATAAGAGTGTTAGGAAATTGGAGACATTTATTAGAGAGTGCAAATTCAAGTTTGAGGTCTAAGTGAACTATAAGAATTTAGAATACTTTATAAAAGTGTAAAAATTGAACAGAAGACAAGTAAAATAGGTGTTGTATCTGTCAAGATTCCATTTCATCTTGCAATATGTACTAAAAACAAAATTGGAGAAGACAGATGAACCTAATAGAAGACCAGACTAGAAAGTAGTAACTGAGAACAATAATAATAATCAGATATTAATTAAAGAACAATGAATTTGTAATTTATTAGAAATAGTAATAAAAGGACTAGAGGTAAATATACCAGAAAAAAAATAGCTAGAAGTAAGGATAAGAAAGTAGTTAGTGTAGTGAAATAAATGAAAAAGGCAGGAGTTAAGGAGTTGTGAGAGAAGGAATAGTAGATAGAAGAGAAAGTTTATATTATTAAGAGATAAGAAGTTGAGAGTAGAGATAATTTAGTTACATCATGATGTGCCAGCAGCTGGACATAGAGGAAGATAAAAAACAATAGAGTTAGTAACAAGGAATTACTGGTGGCCTAGAGTGATAAAAAATGTAGGAAAATATATAAATGAATATGATATGTGTCAGAGAATGAAGAATTGAACAGAGGTACTAGTAGAAAAGTTAAAGTTAAGTGAGATTCTGGAGAAGCCATGAATATATCTGATAGTTGACTTTATAACCAAGTTACCATCAGTAACTGGGAAAAATACAATCCTAGTAGTATGCAATAGGTTGTTAAAAATAATGCACTTTGTAACAACTACTAAAGGTACATTAGTGGAAGGGTTGGTAAGGTTGTTGAGAGACAATGTATGGAAGTTGTATGGGTTACTGAAGAGTGTGGTATCAGATAAAGAACCACAGTTTGCAACAGAGATAACTAAGGAGCTGAATAGAATGTTAGATATCAAAACAAAATTGTTAACATTGTTCCATCCACAAACAGATGGTTAGATAAAAAGGATGAACTAAGAGTTGGAACAGTACTTATAGTTCTTTGTTGATCATAGGTAAAAGGATTGGCTGGAATAGTTAGTGTCAGCAGAGTTTACAGTAAACAATAAGATATATTTAGCAACTAAGATATCTCTGTTTATGGCAAATTATGGTAAAGAATTGAGAATAGGAGCAGATATTAGGAGAAAAGGGAAAGTAGAAAATGCAATGGAGTTTGCAAAAAGAATAAAGAAAGTACAAGAGAAGATAGGAGTGGCACTGAAGAAAGCACAAGAAGAGATGAAATAACAGGCAGATAGAGGAAGGAAAGAAGCAGAAGTATGAAAAAAAGAGATAGAGTGATGTTAAGTATAAAGGACTTGGTGTTCAAGGAGAGACTAGCAAAGAAATTAGTAGATTAATATATAGGTCCATATGTTATTGAGAAGGTAATATCTACCAATATAGTCAAATTATAACTGCCTAATTCAATAAGAATTCATCTGGTAGTGAATATCAGTTGGATAGTATGATATAAGAAACAAGTAGAGAAACAAAAAGCTGAAGAAGTAAAACTGATAGAGATAGAAGGATTTGAAGAATAGGAGACAGAAAAAATATTAAATAAAAGAAAATTGAGAGAAGTAGTAAGATATCTGGTAAGATGAAAGGGGTTTATAGCAGAGCATTATTCTTGGAAAAAGGAGGAGGATTTAGAAAATGTGTCATATCCCAAACTCCAAAACATGTTCAAGATATATTTGACTTCAATATGACATCAAATCCCCATGGTTATTTGGCCTTGTTTGTGCCCAAAACTCTGTCAGTGGTTGGATATCTTATAATAGACTTAATTACATCAAAAGTCTGTGGTTAATTTGCTTTATTTGAGTTAAAATCCATAGTCATATTCATTTGTATCCATTGTCTGATTATCTTCTTCAAACTCTGCAAATTTACTTGGACTTTATATGGAGTTTTCCCCTCTCCAAATCTGAACTCCTATATAGTGTTTCACTAATAAAACACTTGCTCAGAGATCTGTTTTAGTTACTTCTTTTGTTATATTATGTATTTAAGGCTGGTAACTACTTTGTAATAGCTAGTCTGATAATTGACTAAAGTTGATGCTAAATCTCTGGTGTCAATAGCAATATGCTTTACTCCTCTTCTTATTACTTCTTACAAGACTATCCTCTAAAATTGTAACTACACAGCTCATAAAAGGCACAACACATAAGTTGAGGCCAAGGTCGTTCTGACAAGTCCACATCACCAAGCTCATTGCATAGAGTTTCTACACTCTGTGCATGTCCAAGCCAACTTTGTAGACTTTCACCCTCAAGTGAGAACTATGCCTAACAAAATACAAAGGAAGTAGTAGCTGAGTTTGAAGAGAAAATAAATGTAGAAATAAGATAACAGAAGAAGTTGGATATAGTAGAAGAAAGAGACTTTAGAAGGGGAGAGTTGCCAGGAAAATATATAGTGAAGATGTTATATAGATGAAATGATAGCAAGTTTAAGAATAAGTATTTAAGAAAGTTGGAGAGAAAACAGCAAAAATAGAAGTCAGCTTCTTCAGAGGAGAAACCTTGAAAAGAGGGTAATATCAGAGTTAAAGACAATGAACTTTAATTATTTTCAATTTCTTTCTTACTTTTATTTTTTATTCCTTTTATTTTTATTTTGGAGACTTAGGGTTAGAGTTTAGTGTGACATCACATGTCACTATCACACAATCACATGTTATGATGGAAACCAATAGAAGATTCTGAAAGAAATGACATTATATAGTATATTATACACATGGTCATTTAGAGTAGGCTAATAATAGGGTAATAACTACTAGTCTAGGGTATATAAGGTAGATGATCCTGTATAGAGTTCTTTATTGAGTTCTCTTGTGTTAGCCAATACAAGATTCCCTTTCTTTAACCCACTCTAAGATCTTTGAATTATAATAGTCTAGATCTGGTTACTAACATCCATAACTGCCCACACTAAGTAGCTAGCTCTTCTTTATATCTAAAGTTTAGCTTTTATACTAAGAATAACTAGTAGTTATATTGACTACTAGTCAAGAATGAAAAGAGAGTAAAAGAGAGAAGGCTTAGTATTGAGCAGTCTTAAGAAATAGCTAGAGTTCTAATATTATGACTTAAGACTTAGTAACTAGTTAAAAAAAGAATCTTATATAGGGTTTATACAAGAAAACTCAACAGAGTTCTAAGTACAAAGTGTTTACCTTGTATACACTAGCTAATTGGTCTGTGTAAGACCTTATCTAACCTATCCTAAAGGTCATATATTATTCATAAGATCAATATGTGGTAAATGTTATATAACATTATTATTTCAGAATCTTCTATATCCTTCTATGTGATATGTGACCATATAACTATGACTCATAACAGTCATGTGTGATGTTACACTTTTCTTTTTAAGTCAACAATTTATTACATATGTTGTGGCAACTAGACCAATGTCTAATAGCAGCACAAATGGTAAATCTCACAAGAGGGATATCTAGTGGGAATACGAGTTGTGTATTCACAAGAGAACTTGACAGGAAACCACAACAGTATTCTACCAACTATTTATATTAACTACCCATGGTCTGTACTACGACTGTGTATCCTACCCTAATGTCCATGCCCTGTCCTCATGTCTATTGGTAATTTGCCTTATGTTCTATTACTCATCCACCATACATCTACCTCAAGACCAGCATGCCATATATATGTGCCCTGACGTCATACCCTCAACCCTACTCTTAATCTCCATTGTTCATGTATACACCATATGTACACCATGAGGAACTGTGTTCCGTCACTCCATCTCTAGACTCTTCCTGATTCTTCTAGACCCTAAGTCCTTCTAGACCACTCTAGACTATTCTAGGCCCTATGACATAATGTCATGTAACTTCCTAGTCATGTGCCTTCTCTCTCTCATTGTAGACTAATAATATAACTAATGTCTATATCTTATCTTATCTCTCTAAATTCTGTCTACACTTTTGTCTTATAACAATATAAGGCATAAAGACAGATTATGGTAGCTACTTTGTAACTACATACAAAACAATCCAGACTACATAGAGAAGAGAAAATGGAAAAAACAAGAGAAAAAGAAAAGAAAGAAAGTATAGGATGTGAACTATGCTACATTGACTATATAATGGCATTACCAAATGCAAATGTACTACTGTTAAATTCTAAGAAGAAAATAAAGTGACTTATTATATCTCTCTTCAGATTCCAATATTCATTAAACCTTCTACACTCATGAAGAATATGATACCTTAATTTAAGTGGATAAAATCCACATGGACAACTGAAATCTTTCCTAGAGAAAAACTTTAACCAATATTCTCTGATAGAAGCATGATTGACAATAGCTCTTGTTATTCTTACACACAGAGAGTTAGAATGTCCAAAATATTTTAGCCATGATCTACCATTTGTATAAGAAGGTTTGATAGGATCATTGTCATTATTAACAAGATCAAGGAATTAATGTTCCCTCAGATATGAAGCTTGGAAAGTTATTTTCCAATTACTAATGATATTACATTTGCTCTTCTTGCTAAAGTCCCATAAAGACTTGCACAGATATAAAGATATAGGATGGAATTGTTTGGTTTCTCTATCAACCATTTTGTGAAGTGGCCAGTTACAGTGACTTGAATATTCCCAAAATTCTATTGAGCTGTTAGTACTGAGAAGGAAAAATTTCCTAAGTTTATTTGAAATGGATGCAGAGTGAATTTGAAAAGGATGAGGAGAAGAATCAAAAATTCTTCTAGTAGCATGAATAGAATCTATGATAACAATGATTTTAGAAATTTTGAGAATATTGGTAGCTTAGTTAATGCTACATTTAATGGAGAATAGTTTGGTCTCAATTGAAGTAATGTTCACTGTGTAATGCAGAGTTTTGACAACAGGTTTGTTATAGATATGAATATAAGTGATAGAGGTTGCCACATTGTTTTTAATACTGGTATCTGTAACAAAACATTGCTATGCTTATTGTAAGAATAAAAAGAAAAGCAACTAGGAAAGATGTCAGTAATACAGAAATCAGGAGAAATTCCTTATTAAGAGGATCAAATGAGGGAAAGACTTCATTGAATCTGTATTGAATCTGTTGTCCATTGTTGTGACAACCACTAGACACAAGGTCCAATGATAACACAAGTGGTAAAGCTCTTAGTTAAGCAATCAAGTGGGGAAAAGCACAAGAGAACTTGACAAGGAGTCTCTGCTAAATTAGAGTTCCTTATATACAAAACATGCTTGGTCCATGCTACTAATAATTAAACCTGCCCTATTGTCCATGCTACAACCTCATGTTTGTCTCATTTCCTACTCAAGGCTACTATGTTGTATACATGTGCCCTGACATTATCTTCCAGATCCTTCCACTATGTTCTAGGCCTATGACATCACATGATGTGACCTGTCATGTGACTGTGGTGTCACGTGCCTCTTCATTGTCCAAAAGAAAAATAAAAGAAATGAGAATATAAAATCAATATAAAATCAGAAAATCAAAGAAAATAAAATAAAATTGTTAGTGTTCAAGTGTCCTATAACATCCATGTCAACAATAAGGTTTTTAATAATTTCCCTTTGATAGTAGGATAGCAAATCTAGAGATAAGCAATGAGAGTTATGATGGTTAAATGGTCTTGATTCTAATAATGAGTACAAGATGTGGTTATAAGGAAGCAAGTGAGCTCTCAGTTGAGCTCTACCATTAAGTTTGTGAAGATGTAAGTAGATGGGGATAAAACCCATGATTGCTTCAATACCAAAGGAAGGCAAAGTGTAGAAGGTGCCTAGAATTCAGATAGCCACTCTTCTTTGTATTCTGTTCAATTCCTTGACAGGATATAAAAGTGGTGCTTTATTGTAGAACCATAACTAGAAACCATAGAGAGCAATAGGAAGAACACAACTTCTATATAGAAGTCACTTTTGATAAGGAATAAGACTACAAGTGGAATTTTCAAGGATTTTCATGCATGCACTTGATGGTTGAGATAGCTTTGTTCACATAGAAGTTGATGTGCTGATAGAATGATAGTTTTCAATCAAAGATAAAGGACAGGTATCTCCAAGTATTCCTGGGTCTTAAAGAGGGATCTCCAAGCACAGAAAGATTAAGTGGAGGAGGGTTAAAGGCTCCACAAGATCTAGAAAAGTGAAAAACCTCTGTCTTTCCATATTCTAGAATGAGACCAAATTTCTCCAAAAGAGAAGAAACAATGTTATAACTACAAAAGAGAAAAGAGTTCAAAATTATCAGAGATTTACTCTGGGCAACAAGGAGACTATTGTTAATAAAAAATAAAATGGAAACCATAATTTTTAATTTTTTAAAGTGATTTTCAAGAATATGAAAGACAGGAGCAATATATAAAGCAGATAAGATGGGGGAGAGGACCAAACCCTGTCCCACTCTAACATCAATATTAAAAAGGGAAGATAAAATATTGTTCCAATAATACTAAGATTTCCTACCTACTAGATAGTTTGAAAAGAAACAATTGACTTTTGAGTCATATTCAGCTTTCCCAAGAATAATTGGAAGGAAATGATGGTTTAGCAAAGGGAAAAACTGGGCAATATTGAATACTAGAGTGCTTGTCATGTTATTTTTGACCTAGCCTGAATGAATGAAATGAGTGAGGGCAACACCAACATCAGATGTTGATCTTTGCTTAAGACCTCCTAGTTGGTAAGGGTGGATGAAGTTGTTTGAAATCAGGTGAAACTGAAGACATTTGCCAATGACTTTTTCAATAAGCTTTTTCAAGGTATTGAGGAGAACAATGGGTCTGAAAGACTTGGAGAAGTTATAAGACTCTTTGTTAGGCTTGGGAATGATGATTATTGAGGAATTTTTAAAATGAAATGGCCAAAACCCTAACTCAACACAAGTGTCAGCAATACCAATAAATCTTTTCAGACATAGCTTGTCTTTAACAATAATCTTGAGATACTGCCATGAAAATTTGTTGGGACCTGAAGTAGATGAATTGTTGCATTTAGTAATAGACTTAATGAATTCTTCTTTCCAAAAAGAGGGCTAGCTTGTAGAGCTTTTGCTTGGAATTTTGTCCAGAATGTCAGCATCAAATTGTCAGTTTTGAGCTGCATTGAAAGTTAAGTGAAGAGCATGCCACAGATTGTTGATCTCTAGATACAGATGGTTGTTGTATTTGATAGCTTCAATAGCTGGAAGCTTGTGTTTTTTGACCCAGTCCATAAGTTCCCATGGGCCTCTTTTTTTGTTCAAGGTGTCTTGAATCTTTTAGTCAAAGAATGATTATTTTGTACTTTTAACCATGTTCTTGAATTGCTTCCAATCCTCCAATCTCCTGGATGACTTATACTTCTCAAGGTCTCTATTGCAGTTTGCATCCTACCAACTCTTTGAATGTTTGGTGATATTAATAATTTTGGTGTTCTTTTCCCATATTCTTTCAATGGTATTGGTGAAAAAGTTGATAATATTTTTGAGCAATTTAACA
>Ga0157358_1000679_pt1 | contig 14433 bp, 12 predicted proteins | sample AttcapACBM2_FD_111484 | JGI IMG/M metagenome (GOLD analysis project Ga0157358, IMG submission 111484) | Fungus gardens microbial communities from leaf cutter ant in Botucatu, State of São Paulo, Brazil - Atta capiguara ACBM2 | ecosystem: Host-associated > Fungi > Mycelium > Unclassified ...
AGACTTGAGATAAAAGAAGGGATTGTTATAATTGGTAAAGTGTAAGGATACATGATAGTATCTACACTATATATGTCAAGATCAAAGAATGTGAACTTAGTTTTTCTTCATTTTCTTTCTTATCTTATTTTCCTTTTAATTTATTTTTCATTTTTTCTATTTTTAGGACTCTGAGGTTAGAAGTGATTGGTCACACTGTCATACCAGTCACATCTGATGGTGTGGTCATAACATTGATCATGGGACTTGAGAGAAAGGAGTAGAAGGTTCTAGAACAAAGTGATATTATACAACATGGTCACTATATGTTGATCTTATACTTTACACATGGTCATTTAGAGCAGAATGCACAGTAGCTAGCATAGACCATATACAAGTATATAAGGTAGACTATTTTGTAAAGAACTCTCTATCGAGTTCTCTTGTGTTTACTCTAATACAAGAGTTTGTTCTTTTATTCCACTCTAAGGATTTAAGATCATAACAATATATATGTAAAGTATATAAGGAAACAGTTCATAGTCCATGAGGAAAAAGCAAGGCTAAGGTGCTTACTATATGAGGTACTGACTGAGACAACTACAGCATAGCTGATCATAACATCATTACCCTTTGCTTTAGTCCATATTGTATTCTCAAGGTATTCAATTGTAACAATACTCTGTTTTCAATATTCATGTCTCTATGAATTTAAACCAACACTTCAAGTTCTCCAACTATATGCATAGCCACTGATTTCTTGTTTGGTCTGATAATAGCTCTTCTATGATTGTCAATGGTGATGAAATATGGCTTGTGGGGTGGTCCTCCTTGATATAGTATTATTGAATAGCTATTTCTTGTCATTTCAGTATTATGCTTTTTCTGCATGAATACCATGGCTATTTCTTTCTAGCAATTTGGATCCTGCTCTTCTCTAGAACAGAGCAATGTATAGTGTAGTGGTGGCTTGAATACTCTGGTTTGTGTTGGGAAATGTATGAACTTCATATGTCTTTCTAAATTCTTGATTTTGTTCTATATAAAGCTTGATTCTGTTGTCTTGGATGTGGTTGTCAATACCTCATATGGCTTAATTAAGATTACTTCTTTATCTTTCACTATTCCTTCCTTTGTTCTTCATTCTTGTACAGCTCCTGGATTTCTCAAATATTGTCATCCACATACTTGTTGTCTTTGTCTTTGTAGTCATCCAGTTCATTAGCTAAACATCTTTGGATTTGGTACACCTGATTTTCCATGTTACTTTGAACCAGGTTTTGTAAATCTTCTGATATTCCAAATATATGTGTCGTATTTATTATCTGATTATGGATGCTGGCCTTCAAGATTACTTCTTTTATTTCTGTGATAGTTGTGTTGGCCTCTCTCGCTATCTTCATCATGTCTCACACTTGTCTTTGTATATCAATCATCACCTCTATTTCCTTTAGTGTCTTGTGATATAATCTGGTCCAATCATCTTGTTTCTTCTTGAATGCTTTAGCTTCATCTATGTTGTTCAATTTCCTGGTGATGTAAGGGTTGGAAGAAGTGGGAGCAGTCATGTAGTTTTTTGTGATTTGGAAATACATTTATTGTTTGAAATTCAAGTGATGTTTTTTTGAACTGTCGAAATAGGATTTTACCCTCCCTCTTTATAGGTTTCAACTTGAATACCTTGTCCAATAATCTTCAATCACCTCTTTTGCATGAGGTAATCCTGATTCTGCAATCAATTGATCATGTTTGTTCCTATAACCTTTCCAATACACTAAGTATTGTATTTCTTTTCCACATTTCTTATGCTTCTGTACTTCTTTGACTTTGTATTCTTCTTCTTTATGAATAATTGTCAGTAGAGGTACTAGATCCATATGTTGTCCTTTGAACTGTGGTGCTTTGCATTTTGTCAGCAGGTCTTCATTAAACACATTGTATATTATCCATTCTTCTAAAAGCTCTAGCTAAAATGCTCCTTAGCTAATATCCTTTGAGATCCTAAAAGATCTGTATCTTTTCTAGTCCAGCTTCTTTGAGAGTCAATTTGAATGGATATTTTTATTCTCCAACCATACATTGTCTCTAACCTTCAATTCTTGTGGATTCCTTCTTTTCTTGTTGAATTGCCTTTTCATATTCTTCTAAGTCTCTTTTATTGACTTTGTTGCCTCTTTCCAACTTTGTTGTAGTCCCATAAGGAATTCTTCTATTTTTGGAAACTCCATTTGTGTCACCAGGTTACCTTTCTATGGGTGTCTTCTAAAGTTAAGTTCAAACAGAGTCTTTCCTGTCACCATGTCAAGATCATTGACAGTGGACTTTATTTTATTTTCTCTTTTCATTTTATTTTACTTTACTTTACTTTTTCCTTTTTCTTTTTCTATTTTTAAAACAACCCAGGTTAGGGGTTATCAGTCACGCTGTCACATCAGTCACAAATTGATGGCGTAGTCACAAGACTGATCACAGGACTTGGGAGAATGAAGTAGAAGGTTCTGGAACAAAGTGACATCATACAGCATGGACAACACATGCTGGCCTCATATCATACTCATGGTCATTTAGGGTAGGATGCACAGTAGCTAGCATGGACCATGGGTAATAGTATATAAGATAGACTACTTTGTATTAGGAACTCTATCGAGTTCTCTTGTGTTACTCAATACAAGAGTTGTTCTATTGTCTGACCCTAAGGGCATTAGTTCATAACACACCACATGTTTCTTATCATTGTATTGGAATTCTGTAGCTACCAGCTATTCCATTCAATTGTCTTGTTGATAGTTGATGTAGTATCATAGAAATGTTCCTACTTTTTGATTCATTCTCTCTATTTATCTATCTGTTTGAGGATGATATACCATTGATAATTGCCTTGTGGTTCTTAGTGCTTTTATGAGTTCCTCTATGAACTTTAATGCAAATTGTGGTCCTCTGTCACTAAGAATTTTCCTTGGGATCCTATATAGATCTTGGCTATTGCTTCTGAAGAAATATTCGTCGTTATTACCTTTAACCAGATCATCTTTGTAAACTTGTTCACTATAACCATAATGACGTCCATTCCATTGGATCTGGGTAAAGGTCCTATTATGTTGATACTGATCTCTTGCCATGGCCCTTGTAATATTTCAAGTAGATGGAGTTCTCCAGATTTTTGTTGATGTTGAACTATGTTCTGTTGATATTTTATACATCCTTGTACATATTTCTTGATGTTTTCTTTAATTCCTGGCCACCAGTAATTTCTTTTGACTAGTTCCAACATTCTTTGTTATCCTGAATGGCTCATGTCTACAGAATCATGATTTTCCTGTAAAATCCATTCTTTGAGGTTTCTGTTATTTGGGATGTAGATTCATCCTTCCATATATATGATTCTGTCTTGTTCCCAGGCTAGAATGTTTTCTTTCTTCAACTCTTGTTCTACTTCCTGTTCTCTGGTATTATTCCTTTGTATTTCTTTCAGTAGATTGGAATTCTCCAGTAACTTGTATCTTTTCAACATCATTATTTCAGCTGTGGTTCTTCTTGTCCAAAGTTTTTCTTTGAGCATCTTGACATCTTTGTTATCTTCCTGTATGTCTACTTGGTCTTTTCTTGACAAGATATCTGTCTTCATGTTTGTCTTCCCCAGTATGTGTCATAGTGTGAAGTTGTAGTCTTGTAACTTTAGATACCATTTAGTCTGTTATCCATTTAATTTGTGGGGTTCCCTAAAATACTTGAGTTTTTTGTGATCCATCCAAATTTCAAATGGTTCTCTTGTGTCCAACAGATATTGTCTCTACTTTAATAAGACTTCTATAATGGCTAATAGTTTCTTGTCATAGATTTCATAGTTTCTTTCCACTAGTTGCATTGTCCTTGATAGAAAGACTATTGGCCTCCACTTTTCTTCCTGTTCTTGAGATAATACTCCCCTAATAGCATATTCTGATACATCTGTCTCTACTATAAATTTTCTTTCTCTTTTTGGAAGAGAAAGTACCAGTTGACTTGTAATCTTGTCCTTGAATTCATCAAAGGCTTGTTGATGTTCTTCTTCCCATTTTCATTCCTTTTTTCCTTTTAGGTTATTCAATGGTCTTGCTATATGACTGAAGTTCTGAATGAACCTCCAATAAAAGTTTGCAAATTCCAAGAAGCTTTCCACTTCTTTGATTTTTGTTGGCACTTTCCATTCTTTGACTGCTTTGACATTATCTTGCTCTATTTGTACTTGTCCCTTACCAACTACTACTTCCAGTATCAGAATTTCTTCCATATTGAAGTCACATTTTGATTGTTTAAAACACAGGTTGTGTTTTTCCACAATTTTCAAAAACCAAATGGTCCTTTCTTCAAGTTCTTTCATCATCTTGGCTAGTATAATAAAATTATCCATATAGTTTGCCAACACTCCTTTATAGAGTAATTCTCAGAAAATACTGTTTATCATTCTTTAGAATGTTCCTGGCAAATTACATAATCTGAAATACATCACTTGTGGCTCAAATAATCCTTTGTTTGTCAGGAAAGCCACCTTCTATTTGTCACCTTCTTTAATTTGAATGTTGTTGTATCTCCAGATAAAATCAAGCTTGTTGAAGTATTTCACCTCTTTTAGCTTGTCAATGACTTCTCCTATTAAAGGGAGTGGTATCTTGTCTTTGATGGTAACTTGATTGAGCTTCCTATAATCTTGAACCAGCTATAGTGAACCATTCTTCTTTGGAATATAGAAATATGGGGCCACATATCTCGATTTTGATTCTATTATCAATTCAGCTTTTAGTTGTTCATAATGTTATTGCATATGCCTTTGCATTTAATTTCTTGGGTATTTCTTCCATCAGGTTTATTTCATGATCCAATTCTCATTGTTCTAGTAATTTCTCAAATTTCTTTTTGTTGAATAAGTAAGTAAATGGTAGAATATATTCCAGTAGATTCTCTGGGTTCAATTTGTCTGGTTCTTTTCCAATTTCACCATTGTCCTGTTCCTTGGTTTCCATTGCCTGTGTCCTTCTGGTTTTAAACTTGATATCTTGATGTTTCATCTTACAACTTCCTAGGCATCTTGTAAACCATATCATTCCATTTTTCCAGTTGACTTCTGGATTGTGCTTGACTAGCTAGTCATGTCCCAGAAATATGTCTGTTCCATTTAAATCCATTACTGTAGCTTTCAGCTGTTCCTTATGTTCATTGATTTTAATTTCTAGAGATGCTACTTTGGTCATCTCTCTATTCTTCATTCTATCTGTATTAAAAACTTCAAATGAGAAGTTTATCAGTCTTGTCTATATCCTTTTTTTCTTGACCAGTTGTTTGTCAATTCCTATATGAGTACATCTGGAATCTACCAGTGCCTTGACTTTGAGATTCTTGCTGTTTTTCGTTTTCATATTGGCTTGCATGTTTAATTCTTCCTCAGCATTACTCCATCAGTTATGAATAATATATTTGTTCTGACAATTTATAGGAGAGATCTCTTATACTATGCCTACTCGAGATCATCTTCAAAACCCTGCTTTTTGTCATTATTCTTTTTATTGTCATTTTCATCATCTGATTCTTCTTGTACTTTGTGTTTCTTCATTGATTCATTCCTTTTGCAATTCTTGGCAATATGTCCTTCTTCATTACATTTGAAACATTTTCTTGTTTCCCTCTCTTTCTTCTTTGACCAACATTCCTTTGCCATGTGTCCATACTTGTTGTAATTGAAAAATTTCGGTTTTTCATCTTTGAAATTCTCATTGGACTTTCCAATGTCCATGGGTTGTCCTCACCCTCCATATGTTATTCCTGTGCTAGTTTTGTAGTTGTTTCTTCCTTCCATGGATTTATATCCTTGGCCAACTGATGTGATTGCCACTTTCCATTTCTTGAGCATTTCTGGTGCTGTTATAGATAGGTATCCCAAAATAGTCTTGATAATGTCTTGTCATACATTCTTTTTCAATAGGAAGATGGCATGTAGCTCATCTATATCCACCTTCATAGCTAATGCTTCAAGCTCAATCATAAAGTTTGCTGTGTTCTTCTTTTCTTATTTGAAGAATTTGATCCTCCACTTTGCATCTGCTGCCTTTGTTTTATCACTGAATGTTGTTTTGATTTCTTTGACAAAATCATCCCAATCCTGTGTACCCAGTTCTTTGTTTAGCTTATCAAGCTTCTTCTGTATATAAATTCCTACAACTCCTCCTCTAAGGCATGCTGGGATCACTGTGATCCTGTTGTCAGTCTCCATGACTCTGTTATTCTTGAGGTATAATTGTATCTCTCTCCACCAGTCTTCAAATTTTGTCTGGTCCCCATCAAACCACCTTGGATCTGGAACTATATTCTTAGGTATGACAGCCTGTTTGTTCATGTTCATTGTTGATGCTGGTGCTGGTGCTGTCAACATCTCTGTGTCTGATTGTTTGTATTCTTCTAAGGCTTCATTCATGATTTGTAAAGATTCTAGTCTTTCTGATAATGCCTCTATATCATCCATTCTTCTAAAACTTGTCTTGGCTTCTCTTTGTAGTTTACACTACACATATTTCATTCATCATCTGGCAGTAACTTTGCCTAGTTTCATCCATGGAATATTCCACTACACCTCTTTTGCAAGGTGAGCTTGTCAACACTTTACCAAATGTTACAACCTTAGCTCAGAGCTTAGGTTATACTTAGGCAAAGACTTGAGAAGAGAGAAGGGATTGTTATAATTGGTAAAGCATAAGAATACATAATAGTATCTACACTATATATGTAAAGTACATGAGGAAATGGTTCATAGTCTATGAGAAAAACAAGTTATAGTACATGAGGAAAAAGCAAGGCTAAGGTGCCTACCACATGAAGTGCTGACTGAGACAACTATGGCATAGCTCATCATAACATTATTATCCTCTGCCCTAGTCCATGTTGTATCTTTGAAATATTCAATTGTAATATTAAACTCTTAGCAGATGAATAACCTGGAAATGCTTTTGGCTCAAGAAACATACATACTAATAATAAGATAACAGAGAGAAAAGCATGCTTTCTATTTCTGGTTTAATGTAGCCTTATAATAATCTTTACTTTGAACTTTATATACCATAGCCCTATATAGCTCTAAAAAATAATGAGTAATATTATCTTCAAAATTTCCTTATCAATTTCAATAATATTAATATTTCAGGCTGAACTTGCTTGGACTGCCATAATAGCAGTATATAATTCACTTCTATTCACTCTGCATTTGTTAGCTTCATTATCTCTACCTTGGTTATATTTCTCTCTGAATTTTATTTGTATCATGCTACTATGAGTTTATTATCATGAGGCTGTTAGCTACTTTTGTATATAGGTCTCTCATCTTTTCCATATTGACATCTCATACCCAAAGTAATACTTTGTAGAACTAGAACTAGACAACCAACAACAATAAGAAATTAATTAGTAATACATAAAAATCTATAGTTATCTATGTACTACAAGAAAGTAGCAAGATAAATGTAAGATGTCTGTAAGATCTAGTATCTATAAGGTTTACTAAATAAAGTATTGATGAGGAAACCATAAAACAAAATAAGTAACCAATATAAAGATCAAGTAAAGTGCAGTTCATAATTCAAGTATGAATTATATCTTGTTTTCAAATGGTATATTACTCAGTTTCTCATATTTCTATAGATACAAGCTTATATTACAATTTAAGTTAACTTTTAAGTTTTTTTTTTCATTTTCATTTCTATTTTCTTTATTTTGGACTTAGGCAATGAAGTGTGATGTGATATCACACATGATGGTCATATATGTTACAAATCATAACAGATATGTGATACTTGTCATAGGTAGTCACACATGTCATAGTCACAATTACACAATTACATGATATAGAAAGTTGTAGAAAGTTTTAAAGTAGATAATATATAGCATGACAATAGTATATTAGTCTTATGGAAAGCATATGAACTTTAGAATAGGTTAGTTGTAGTGTATGTATAGACTATAGTATATAGTATATAAGGTAGACTAGTTTGTAACAGAAACTTTATTGAGTTCTCTTTGTTAGAAATTTCTAGAGCAGACTTAGACATTTTTTACTTTTATGATTTCTTTTTAATTTATCTTTTCCATTATAGTTTAGTTTTCTTATTTTCTTCTTTGAACTTAGCTAAGAATATAACATGATATCACATATAATAGTCACAAATATCACAAAGCATGATAAAAGTATGAATATACATGTCACATATGTCACAGTTATAGTTACACAGTCATATGACTTAGCAAAACATTATAGAAACTACTAAAAAAAACTTAGTTATAGATTTAGAGTAGATTAAATGTGCACAGACCAGCTCCTAGAAGTATAAAGTAGACTATTCTATAATAGAAACTCTATGAAAACCCCATACAAAGTACAGTGATGCAGACTTCTGTTACAAACTTCATTCAGCTTTATCTTTATAACAAGTAGACTAATTTTCACAAAATAAGTTAAACTGGAAAGCCCCAAATAAGAGCTATTTGCATATTATGAGATGTACAAAAACAATAACAAACAACTGAGATATTAGGCCATCAGTAACTGTAAAAGTTTTGTTAGCCATTATTTCATGAATAGCTAGACAAATTCATATAATTGAACTTGCATTGGAAAGTGATCATCAAACTGTTTTTGATGATATATAGTATATCTCATAGTGACAAGTATTCACAGAGATACAAGCATATTAATGTAGTGACATAATTAGTTACCTTTTAAAATTAGTCTAACATCTGCTATAATAGATGATAGCTCCTATCAGATATAAGTTTTGATTATGTAATAAAAACAGATTATGTATAGACCATCACTCTTTTGTATATACCTCTATATTTGAGGATTAGACCTTAGACTTAATAACATTATTTATTATCAATTTTCATCAATTATTATCCCTCATTATCATTGACATTATTATTGAACTTTTGAATCACTCCTAAACCTCTAAGAGTATACCTAAGATTCAAATATCACAAACAAGTAAGTAGCTCATTTTGTGATAACTTTCTAGAATGACCTTGACTTCAGCTTATGTGCTGTACTATCTATTTGCTATACAGTTACAACTTCAAAAGGTAGAATGAAGTCCAAAGGAGATAAGTGCTAATGTGATATGTTGCTGTAGAACACTGGAGATCAAGTTCACTTGAATATTTGATTATTAGACTAGTAAATTACAATATAACTATTAGTTCTATATATAAAGAGAATTAATTTAAAGATAATGAATAATTGTTCTTAACAATTTAAATATTTGTAGTATTAAACCATCCTCTTTTTATCTATTAATAGAGGATGCTTGGGGGTTCCAGAGTATAGCCTTAAGTAGAGATTTCAGTAATGAGACACTGAAAGGGATTGATAGAGAAATTTCACCATAAAAGACTGAGTTTAATAAGCTTATCTCTATTATGAAAAACTGAGTACTCTTGGGGTTCAGACTTGATTGTATCACTGTTGTTACAATTTTAAGCTTGGCTCAGATTGCAACTAAGACAAAGACTTGATAAAGAAGTAAGGAGATGATTAATTGGCATAAGAATACAGAATTATATCTATATCTAATAATTATAAGGAAAGTATATGATGTCTATGAGTAATATATGGATAAAATAAGGAAAAAATGATAAAGTTTCTTTTACGACATGAGATGCTGACTGATAAAACATGAGAACCAAGTAAGATATAGTAGATCAAAGTAAATATAAGTCAAAGATGAAATGAACTCTAATATATTACTACCATAGAGAAAGGTCTCTGGAACAAGTGAACTATTAGAGTTGAAGATGGTAGACTTAACTTTTTTTGGTTTTCTTTCTTATTTTATTTTATTTTCCATTTTATTTTTATTTTTAAACTTAGGGTTAGAGTTTAGTATGATGTCATATGACATGTTGTCACACATATATCACAGGTCACATGATAATGTCATAAGTCATGATTACAAAATCACATATTACAAAGAATATTATAAAAGGTTCTAGAACAATAATATTATATAGTATGTATTATATATCCTGATCTTAAGATAAATATATACTCTTTAGGGTAGACTAGGTTTAGTGTAGCACAGACCATTAGCCTAGTATATATAAAGTAAATACTTTGGAACTTTATTGAGTTCTCTTATATTAACCCAATACAAGGTTTATTTTTTATCTTAATACTTTGAGACTTAAGTTGTAATACATAATACCAACAATATTCTCAATAGTCTTGTAAGCTAACTACAAGACTTGTAAACATTAGTATCTAACCTAACTTCTATACCCACAAATATACTCTCTTCTTTATTAAGTTCAAGATTTTCTTTTTTTACTAATACTTTCATATCTAAGATTCTCTCATGTTATTCTAGACCCAATATACTCTTGTATGGAGTTTGGAAGTGATTGCCAAACAGGTTAAGCCTTTCTTAGTACCTACTCTCTTTATATCTGGTTGTTTACAGACTAGTTTACATATAACTAAGATAGAATTCTCTAGGCCCTATCTGTCATATCCTATTTTCCAACTACATCCATTCTAGCCCATAAATAACCTTTTTCTTCTTATTTGCACTCACTAACCTCTTCCAGTGCAGATTACATCTCTCCATTCCATCTTGGATGTCTTTGCTAGTCCTTGTTAATTTTATAGACTTCATCTCCTAACATCCAAGAATCATCAGTATTTAGGGTAACTTACTTAGCAGTTTATATTTCAGATAGCTACCCTAGGTATGCTAACTAGTATATAATCTGATAATTACACTGTACTAGCTCATCCTGAAAATCAACTAAAACTAACACTCACTCCTAGTATTGGCAACAATACACATTACTACTCTTCAGTGGTTTTCCACCCATTAAGTTCTCTAAGTCCCATTCTGAAATATGTAATCAGTATAGCTAGTAGAGACATAGTATACAAGCTACAGCCAAAAATTGTTCCAACCCATCTTCTATGTTCTTAGATAACACATTAGTCACTTATGTTATGATTTAATAACCTTAAGATTGATCAAAAAAAGAAACCTTGTATAGGGTTTACACAAGAGAACTCAGTGGAGTTCTTAGTATAAGGTATCTACCTATATATACTAACTATTGATAGTCTATGCTTGGCTATTTCTAGTCTGCCCTAAAGACTATATGTTAGCCATGAGATCAATATATGTTAAACATGTTGTATGACATCATTGTTCTTAAACTTCTGCTATGTTCCATGTGAGCACATGATTGTGTGACCATTACTGTGAAAACGTGACCAATGTGTGACAGTATGACCATGACATCACTTTAACCCTAAACCTAGATTCAAGAGTAAAGAAAAGAAAAAAGAAAAAGAGAAAGAAAATTAAATAAAAAAGCTAAAGTCCAAGCTTTATATATCTGACAACTTATCTGGACCCCTGAGATGTGACCTGCATCTAATACTATTCTTCCTTATAAGTAGTCAAGCTGCAAAGTAGATTCATAGTCTATTCTAAAAAGAGTTTAGCATAAAAGTCTTTCTCATTACTACATAGTTAGAGTTCAAAGAACTTTTTTGCACCTATTTCTTTCTTATTAATGCAATTACAGAAGCAGTCAACTGACTTAAGAGAATAATATACTATTAGGGGAACCATATAGTAGAGGACTATCTAGATAAGTTTCAAACTCTAATCTTAAAAGCTAACTACACAGATCTATGCACTATAGTAGTCAAATTTCACCACAGACTTTGAACAACAATATAGAACCAAATTGTAACCTTGTTAGTGGGAAGACTGGAGTATACAGACTTCTCTGTACAGTTTGATGCTATATAGAGAATTTATCAAGCTAGGTAAGCTAACAAAGCATTCCAGTCAACTTAGCAAACTACTCCTATTCCTTTCTTTAGTCTTTAAACCCTATGAAGCTCTTTAGTTATTTCTACTTCTCATCAGCCACTTCCTGCTACTTCAGCACTTCTATGCCAACTACTGCCAGCTTTCCCTAAATATTCCTATGAAATAGACATTATCTACAAATTCCATTCTGTGCTAGCTAGAGTGTATTACCACTATTGGGATCTAAACTATATAGTCCATGAATGTTTAGCAAGGTTAGACATTCAGCAATCAATTAGTAAGCAATAGGAGAAACTAATAGAAGACTTGAATATATTAAAGACCATTTTCAATTCTGATATCTATCACATACTACTAGAATAGCATTCTTTTCTGCAACCAGTAGTAATTTTGTGATGAAGTCTACTCTTAAATGTGTCCATAGTTTTTCTGGAACTTCATTTGGTATTACTTTGTCTGCTAGTATCTTACTGTGGTTTTTTATCCACTGACACAAATAACAATATCTCTAGTTACTTCTGGCCATCAATAATTCTTAGTGACCATTTCTGTTATCTTTCATTATTCTTTATGTCCTATTACTGATATATTTTAACACTAGATTCTCTCTTATTTTCCACTCATCTCCTCTTTTATCTTCTCTATTAATTTTGTTTCTAGTTCTTTTACAATTACTTCCATCAAATTTCTTCTCAATTTCTTCTTGATTAATTTTTGATTTTTGATTTTATTTTCTGCTTCTACCTTTCAATCTGGCCTTTTACTCAATTTATCTGCCTTTTCTATCTATACTTTTGGCACATGTTTCAGAATGAAATTAAATCTTAATAAATACAAAGTCTACTTTATCTGTCTTCAGTTTTTACACTTTCATAACATCTTCAAATTCTTATAATCTATCTAGACTGTCATGGTACACTTGGACTCTTATGTTTTATTTTGATTCTTTTTTCTTTTATTTTTATTTTTATTTATTTTTATTTTGATCAATAAAGAGATACATGACTGCAGTCACATAATATAACATCATAGATCTAAAAGATAGTAAAAGAATTTATAACAATGATGTCAAGGAATATGAATATAATATATTTGTCTTATAGTAATAGTATAGTGGACTCATATGTACTTTAGGATAGGGTTATTTATTAGTAGTATAGACCATATAACATTAGTATATATAGAGTAGCAATATAGTGGGACTTCTTATCAAGTTCTCTTGTAATCTCCACAATATTAGAGCAACTAAGTAAAGTTCATGGAGTTTAACAGAGTTTGCAACTCCAGAGAAATTCTAAGTTATATTGTTTATAACTACCAAATATTGACTCACCTCTAGAGAAATTCTAAGAAAACAGGATAGAATTATTTAGAGATGATAGCTACTCTAAATACTTGGAAGTTTATTCTAATTAAATAAAATATTAGATAGAATATTTGGTAACCTAACTACAGAAAGCTGTATAGTCAGAAACTTCAATGTAACAATCTTAAATATTGCTGGATAGTGGGAGCTTATTAGTCAGTGGCCAGAGAAAATGAGTTGATGGTTGGAAGAGAGCATATGGAGGTCTGTGGCGTTGTTGTAGGAGTGGGCAGAGTTTAGTAGTATTATAGCAAAGTAGTAGTGAAGAACTTGAGGGATAAGAGGACTATAGAGTTAACTATAGGTTTTGACAGTGTCATAGACTCAAATTTCAACAAGGTAGTGAGTCTTCTTATATATAAGACTCTTTGTGCTTAAAACTACTTAGTAAGCTGCTAACTATCTTTTGTTAGTAGTTGCTATAATACAGATCTCAAACTAGAACTTTTTTTATAAGACAAAAGAAAAGAAGAAAAGATGAGAAGGAAAGAGAAACTATAGAAGAAGTAGAAGCTATTGGATAATAGTAAGAAAAGATAAGTATATCTACATAATGCCTTCTTGGAAGTAGAAGAAATCTAAATTAACTTAAGAAAGGTGATGATATATTTGAGAAACTTTTACTTGGTGTTCTATGACTGTTGATAGCTGTTATAGTATACTTGAACTCTTGAATTTTATTTTGGTGTTATTTTATTTTTAATCAATTTTTCTTAATTTGATTTCTTATTTCTTTTCTTTTTCTTTCATTTTCTAAACAATGAAGAGATATGTGACTGCAATCACATAATATGTCACAAGATATTATGTTATAGGTCTAAAACATAAGAGAAGGAGTTAGAAGAATAATGTTAAGATATATATCTACAACATGTTCACCTCATAGTATACATATAGTTGTTATAAATCAATGCTCAAAGGGTTAAGCAAGGAAGCAACTCTTGTATTGAGTAACACAAGAGAACTTGATAGAGATCCCTTTACAAAGTAGTCTACCTTATATACTACTACCCATGGTCCATGCTAGCTACTGTGCACCCTACCCTAAATGACCATGAGTAAAACATGAGGCCAGCATGTGTTGTCCATGCTGTATGACGTCACTTTGTTCCAGAACTGTTGTGGCAACCACTTATCACAAAGACAAATGATCACACAAGCAATAAATCTCTTAAGACGGATATCAAGTGGGAATTTCACAAGGGAACTCAACAAGGAGTCTCTGCTAAATTAGAGTCCTATATATAC
>Ga0157358_1000680_pt1 | contig 14430 bp, 17 predicted proteins | sample AttcapACBM2_FD_111484 | JGI IMG/M metagenome (GOLD analysis project Ga0157358, IMG submission 111484) | Fungus gardens microbial communities from leaf cutter ant in Botucatu, State of São Paulo, Brazil - Atta capiguara ACBM2 | ecosystem: Host-associated > Fungi > Mycelium > Unclassified ...
CGAGGCGCCCGCGAACTGCGACAGAATCAGCACGCCGGGATTGGCGCGGTCCTGCAGCGCCACATACATTTTCGCCATCAGGCTCATGCCGGCCATCAGCGGCGTCACCAGCGCGACGCGCGACGCGCGGTAGATGCCCGCCTGCTCTTCCCGGCTGTAGGCGTGCGTCAGGCAGCTAACCGGATACCAGCCCAGCATGCCGTGTGCGCCGTTCATTTCGCCGCACAGGCTTTCCAGATCCTGAGCGACCTCTTTGACGCGCGGAAGATGCCCGGCGGCCTTTGACGCGAGCTGCAGCAGTCGAATCGATCCCTCATGCTCGGGATGGGCGCGCAGCAGCACCTCCATGGCGCTCAGGCGATACGGCAGCCCGGCGCTGCTATCCAGATGGCCGCCGCTCAGCACGGTATGTTCCGGCAGCGTGTCGCGGCACTGCTGCTCCATCAGGCGACAGCTGTTGCTCTCTTTCAGATAATCCACATCTTCCAGGTCGATCCCTACCGGAAAGACGCCGGTGGTAATGATGCGGCCATGGACGCGTACGCGGGTAGCGCTGAGACGCTCGGTGCGGTATTCGCTTTCGATCCACAGCAGAAAGTTATTCATGTCCTGAAGGGTCTGAAAGCCGATCAAATCGCTGCACAGCAGCGACTCGGCCAGCCACTGCCAGTCTGGAATCGCCTCGAATCCCTGCCCCGCAGGAAACGGCTGATGAAAGAAAATGCGGTGCGGTTGAGCAGCCCCGCCTCGCGCAGCAGTTTTATGCAGGGGATAAGATGATAGTCCTGGATCCAGAGCTGATCGTCCGGCATCGCATACTCCGCGATCGCCCGGGCGTAGGCCTCGTTTATTTTCTGATAGTGACGGCGGCCGTGGTGGGTAAAGCGCGCCAGATCGGGACGCTGATGAAAAACGGGCCACAGTCCCTGATGCACGTAGCCGTGGTAGCCGGCATCCGACTCTTCCTGGGTCAGCGGAAACGTCAGGGTGTCAAAATTTTTTCCGTGGCGGAATGAGAGCGTACGCAGCGTGTCGGGCGCGATCGCTTCGCATTTCCCGCTCCAGCTAACCCATAATCCGCCGCGGCGCGACAGGATAGTTTCATACAGCGCCGAGAGCGTGGCGTGCTGAGAGTAGTTATGTGAAACCAGAATTAAGCCTGACATGGAAGGATCCTGTAGTGCCTCCGGATTAGTGCCGGACGGCGAGCGTAAATCAGACAGATTAAAGGGCTGACGTAATAACAGCTGTATAAGGCCGCTCATGATGCTGCGGTCGTTAGTGCAGCGCGCAGGGTTCGGCGTGCGCCTCGACGTCGGCGTTCAGGAGGCGAAAAATATGCAGCCCTGAAACGGTCGGCACGGCGCTAAAACCGTTCTTGATCAGGAACGGTGACGCCTCGCTGCTCCAGCAGAGAACGGCGCAGCAGCTTTGCGTGGCGGGATGGCTCAGACTGCAGCTCAACATCCAGGAGCCCAGCCCGATAAAGCGATACTCCGGCGCGACGATCAGATCGCGCAGCACCACCGTGCCGGCCAGAGCGGTGACCATGCGCGCGAAGCCAATCTGCCTGGCTTTGCGATAGAGGCCGAAACAGAGGCTGCCGTGCAGCGCCAGCGCCAGATGTCGCTGTCCGACGGGGTGAGGCAGCGAGCGGCAAATAAAACCGGCGTCCAGCGCTGCATTGTCGGTGCTGAGGTAAAAGTCATTTTTATACCATTTGCGGGTCGAGAGGATTTTACGCCGCTGCTGCGCGGCCAGATCCGCTGCCGCCGTCTCGCTGCTGAAAACGCGAGGAAAGGTTTCATTAAGGCATTTCATCAGGTTGATTCTCCTTAGGCAGGTGCTCAAGAAGATTCAACCATGGGCCGTATAAAAATTTTGTATTAATGAGACGCGCGCAAATAAAAATTGAGTAAAGGCGTCGCCCTGTTTAGTGGGCGGGGATCCGGGCAATCACCTTGATTTCGAAATCGAAGCCTGCCAGCCAGTTGACGCCAACGGCCGTCCAGTTCGGGTAAGGCGGTTCGGGGAATACGGCGTGTTTGACCTGCATAATGGTCGGAAACTGCTTTTCCGGATCGGTATGAAAGGTAGTGACGTCAATCAGGTCGTTAAAGGTACATCCGGCGGCGGCCAGCGTCGCCCGGAGGTTGTCGAAAGCAAGCTGCACCTGCGCGGCGAAATCGGGCTCCGGCGTTCCATCGGCGCGACTGCCGACCTGACCTGAGACAAACAGCAAATCGCCGGAGCGGATGGCGGCGGAATAGCCATGCTCTTCATAGAGCGCGTGGCGGTTAGCCGGGAAAACGGGTTGAGGCTGGTTCATGGCATTTCCTTCTGTCAGGTCATCAAGCGGGATGCGCAGCCGCTATAAATCATTTAACATACGCGGCGTATGTCTCATTAATCACACATACGCGCCGTATGTCAACTCAGATACGCTACGTATGTGACAAAGGAGTCGCTATGGCTGTGAAACGCCGCGCCGAAACCATGGAGGCAAACCGCGCCAGGCTGATTGCCGCCGCGCGAAAAGCCTTTGCGGAAAAAGGCTTTGCTGCCGCATCGATGGATGAGTTGACCGCCAGCGTCAATCTGACACGCGGCGCGCTGTATCATAATTTCGGCGATAAAAAGGGGTTGCTTGCCGCCGTCGTCACTCAGATAGATAGCGAGATGGCGCAGCGCGCCAGGGATGCCGCGGCGGATGCTGGAGATGAGTGGGAAAAGCTGCTGGCGGAAGGGATCGCCTATATCAAGATGGCGCTGGATGAGGAAGTGCGGCGCATCGTGCTGCTGGATGGCCCCGCTTTCTTAGGCAATCCGGCTCAGTGGCCAAGCCAGAACAGCTGCCTTGAATCCACCCGCCAGCGCATTGCCGACATGCTGGAACGCGGCGTCGTTAAAACGGTAGACCCGGACGCCACCGCCTGCCTGCTGAATAGCGCCGCGCTCAATGCCGCCCAGTGGATTGCCGCCAGCGACGATCCGCAGCGGGCGCTGCCGAAAGTCGTTCAGGTGTTCACGCTGCTGGTAAACGGTTTGCGTCAGACGGTTTAGCAGCCTGCCGTGATAAAATCGCCGTTCGCACTGACCGGGATCACGGTGGAAAACAGCACCGCCGCAAAAAGGATAAGCGCCATTCCGCCCGCGACTATCGCCACTCTGCTCAGCGTGGCCGCGTAGCGCATTATCACGGGTTGGTTTGAAGCAAGCATCCACTCTCTGAAGTAATGCACCCAGGTGGCCAGCATCATAATGGAGACCGCGGTGCCCAGCGACATCGCCATCACCGCCGCGACGCCCCAGCTGAACATGCCTACGGCGTTGGCAAAGACCAGGATCATCAGCGCTCCGCTACAGGGACGGATGCCGATGCCGGCAATAACCCAGGCCGCATTGCGCCAGCCGCCAGCGAGATCTGCGGCGTTAGGTTGATGCTTATGTCCGCAGCCGCAGGCCGCATCATGCTGATGGCTCGACGCTCTGACACCGAACAGCCGCAGGCGATCGCGACCGATCGCCCGTCCGATAAGCGCAATACCAAACCCCGCGATAAGCAATGCGCTCACTTTCTCTATCCAGAAGCGGCTTGCACTGAGATCGCCCATAGAGAGATTTAGCGAGATGGCGAGAATAAGCACAAACAGAACCGCGACGACGCCCTGCATCAGGCTGCCTGCCAGCGTAATCAGACGGCTGGCATTGAGTTTTTCCCGGTGCGTGGCCAGCCAGGTGGTAATGACAAACTTGCCGTGGCCGGGACCGACCGAATGCAGAAACCCGTAGGTAAAGCTGCCTGCTATCAGCATCAGTCCGCCTTTGATGTGATGATCGCGCTGCAGAAGCAGGTACTGCACCAGATAGCGATGCAGTGAAATTTGCAGGGTAAGACAATACTGCACAAACTCGCCCCAGTGCCGGGCGAAAAGAGAGAGCAGCGCCACGCCCACTACCGCGTTAAAACTCAGTAGCATTATCAGTGAGGCGGCGCTGCGGCGATCGTTTTTCAATAGACTATCCTGTCAGGTTTATCGTATGGCGTAGAGCCGCGTCTTAAAACCCGCGTTTGCGGGTCCGGTCAGGCCCCATAACTGTTACGCCACTCTTCGCCCCTTTCCTGGGTTATTGCTTTTGAATCTTTGCTCATCGGCTGACGGACCTGATCGGCTGTCTGCTGCGGCGACTGCGCCGCTGAAGCCCGGATCCAGAGCAAACTGATGGCCATAACAAGCGAAACAGCAATGGTGCGTGTATCCATAATTTCCCCCCTGAGATAAGAGGGATAGACTACGCCAGCACGGCGGCGGGCAATGGTGCGAAAAAAACACACTTTATGCGCTTTTTTTGCGCTGAGAGAGACGGCGCTATAACGGTCAGCTTTCACTCAGCCTGTAATTATAAACGCGGCCATTTTTGGTTTGCACGCTTAGCGTTTGGCCTGCCGTCGCGTCTCCCTCTCTCTTATTGGTCAGGCCCGCCAGCCACGCCAGATGTCGCGGGGATAAGACATATCTTATTTGTTCACATTTCATCCAGCGCATGTTCTATAATTTAAGAATTCTTAAATTAGAGATCATCAGGGTATTATCATGACCAGCTATACCATTCAGGTTGAGCTTAAAGAGCAGACCGAGAAAGCGCGCATTGAACTCCATATTACTATGCTGGAAAACGGCTTTTCCCATAACGTTATGTGCGAAAAAGGGGTGACCTACGCCCTGCCCACCAATGATTTTGTTTATGCTGGCACTGAAACCATAGGCATTTTAATGGACCGAATCGTGCTTCTGGTCGGCAATCTGAGTAAAGACTCCTCTATCCTGGTCACCCGCTCCGAGGAGCGCTGCTGGTCAGGATTGCGGGTAGTTACCCCAGAATAACAAGCGCGTTACCGAGGCGTTGGTGCAGTCAGGTGTTATTTTAAGCAAACTTAAAAACTGCTCTGCACGTACCTTGCCTGCTCCTGTTTAAGCAGATCATCAGGTCGGGTACGTGCAAACTGCGCCCTGGCTATGCCAGCTGCCTGCCACACTAATCGCTTTCACGGGTCCAGCTTAATAAGCGGTTTAGCCGATCTTCCCGCTGTGCGGTAAGCCCCTATGGCGGCTTTCCACTCCTCTACGGCAAATATCTGCACGTCGTGAGTATAACTTTCAGCCAGCAGCGGCCACAGCTCTCTGAACATCTGCTGCCAGCCGTCTGTGCCCGCCGCCGCAAGATAATTCCGCACATGAAACCAGTGAATCTTCGGCAGGTGATGTTTAGCGCGGAACCCCGCGCCGGAGAGAAGACCATAGCTGATAAACAGCGCGGTCAGCGGCATCAGCTCAAGGAGCGTTTCTGCCAGCCTGCCGCCGGTGGCATCGTAAACGACCCCGGCGCGTGCGGCATAGTAGCCGATGGCCTCACTCTCCTGCTCCTGAACCGGCGTAATGCCGCACTGTTCAAGCTTCAGCGCATGCACTGGCGAGCGGTGAATGCCCGTCACTGAGCGCGCGCCGGCGCGGAGCGCCCACTGGCCTAGCAGCATGGCGCACTCGCTCCCGGCGGCCGTGATCAGGATATCTTTACCTGCCGGTGAAAAGTGCTCGAGCATCAGCTTTGCGGCAAGAGGGTTGATATACCCTCGCGCAGCCGGCCTGTCGTCAATATTATCGGGGACGGGAATGGCGAGCGCGGCGGGAATATCCACCTGACTCTGCCAGGTGCCTTCGCCTCGCAGAGCAAGCACCCGTCGCCCCATTAAATGACGGTATGCTGCCGGCGCGTCTGTGACGACGCCGATCCCCTCGTAGCCGGCAACCTGCGGCAGCGTGATACGGTGCTGATAGGCGCCCGTAATTGGGATGAGGTCAGAAGCGTTAACCGGTGAGTAGCGCATCGTTACCCTGACCGCGTCGGCAGCAAGCTCGCCTTTCTCTCCCGCCTCCAGATGCAATACCCCTTCCGGCTGGCCGAAACTTCGGTAAGCCAGGGCTCGGTTTGTCATCTTTCCCCCTTGTCGTTCAGAACGTCCATTTACACTCTCAGGAGAGGCATAGTGAAGCTGAGCGCCTGGGTTATCAACCCTTTAACGCCTCGTTGCTCGCGGAGAATGCAGCCGTTAAGGATTCGCTGTCCCTGCGCTCAGTCGATGCGGCCGGCGGAAAGGCGGAGATCTCTCTTTCACCGCCCTAAAACAGCATCTCCATGTCTCATAATTTCGCTTAAACATTCATAGCGCTTAATCTTCGCTTAAGAATATTCCTATAAAGTGGACACTGTACTAGCCCAGCTCGGGCTTTTCCGGAGCCTACCCCTATGCAAAATAAGATCGCAGATTCTCAAACCCTCAGCAAAGTCCCTGCTGTTACTCTGGCGTTCTGGTTAACTAAGATCGCTGCAACTACGCTGGGTGAAACCGGCGGCGATGCGGTGACCATGTCGATGGATCTGGGCTACCTGACCGGTACGCTGATTTTCGCCATTATCTTTTTAGTCGCCGTCGTGGTGCAGATTAAACGCCACAGCTTTAATAAGTGGATCTACTGGTTTACCGTGGTTGCCACCACCACCGTCGGCACCACGCTGGCGGACTTTGCCGATCGCTCGCTGGGGATAGGCTATCTGGGCGGCACGCTGCTGCTGAGCACGCTGCTGGTTCTCTCGCTGTTTATCTGGCGCATTACCTGCGGCACTATCGCCGTGAATTCCGTCAACAACGGCGTCACCGAGTGTTTTTACTGGGTCACCATTATGTTCTCGCAAACCCTGGGCACGGCACTAGGCGACTGGACCGCAGACAGCGAAGGACTGGGCTACGACGGCGGGATCCTGCTGTTTGTCGGCGCGCTGGCCATTATCTGGGCTGCTAGCCGCTTTACCGCGCTTTCGCGCACCGCGCTCTTCTGGGCTGCCTTTATCCTGACCCGACCGCTGGGCGCGGTGGTGGGCGACTTCCTGGATAAGCCCGTCGCATCGGGCGGCCTTGCGCTGAGCCGCTACAGCGCCTCGCTGACGCTGGCGCTGATTATCATCGCCTTTCTCTGGCTGTTGCCGCAGCGTGCGGCGATGAAGACCGCGACGGTGAATTAATAGCACAGCGCCAACGGCAGCCCGGCTGCTGGCGCTTATCGCGATGAGATGATTTCGAAGCCGCCAGCGATGGCGGCTTTTGTATTATCGGGGGGATGGAAAAGTCGTGCGGCTCGTACGTCGATAGTGGAGCGGGCTATTATTGATCATCCGGATCATATGGCTCGTATCATTGGGGAGATTCCCCTGCCGCGCCTCAGTGGTGAGCTGATGCAGATTTCTGAGCCATAAGACAGGGGAATTAGCCCGTAATGGATGAAATGGAGGTTGAGTGAAGATCAATAGCCCTGAGAATATCGGCACGCCAGAAAAGTCAGCTTTAAATCGCATGCTCATCCTGCTGTTTGCCATCACTGGCGGAATGGCGGTCGGTAATCTCTACTGGGCGCAGCCGCTACTGAATGATATCGCCCTCTCATTTGGCGCTCAGCCAGACTCAGCAAGTATGCTTATCACTTTCACCCAGTTAGGTTATGCAACCGGCATTCTGCTGCTGGTGCCGCTGGGTGACATCCGGAATCGACGCAGGCTGATTCCTGCCATCCTCTTTCTCTCAGCGCTTTCGCTTTGTCTGACGGCACTTGCGCCCTCTATGCCATTACTGATGGCGGCAATGGCGCTGACAGGGCTGACGACCGTCGCCGGCCAGCTTTTGACGCCGTTTGCCGGCGATCTGGCGAGCCCATCTCAGTTAGGAAAAGTATTGGGCACGATCATTTCAGGGATGCTTATCGGCATTCTCTTGTCGAGAACCGTCAGCGGAGTAATTGCCGATTTCCTCGGCTGGCGTGCGGTCTATTTTATCGCTGCGGGCGGCGCGTTCATCCTGTCGCTCCTGATGCTGCGAATGCTTCCAGCCGATATTCCTCGCCAGCATCTCAGTTACAGAGCATTAATGCGCTCGCTGCTGTCGGTGATAGCGGAAAGCGCAACATTGCGTATCACCCTGCTTATCGCTGCCTGCGGCTTTCTTGTTTTCACGATGTTCTGGACCAGCCTGACCTTTTTGTTGAGTGCGGCACCCTACTCTTATACGGTCAGCCAGATTGGCCTGACGGGACTGGCAGGACTGGCCGGCGCGCTGATGGCCAGACGGGCAGGCATTCTGCATGACCGGGGTCACTCGGTGACGGCGACGGGCCTGGCGCTGCTACTGGCCCTGGTGGCTATCGGTGTTGCCGCCTGGGGCCGCAACAGCATCGGGTTAATCGTCCTGGCGATTATCCTGATCGATATCGCCGTACAGACGTTAAACGTGTTGCATCAGACACGCATCATTTCAATTAATCCGGCGATGCGCAGTCGCCTGAGCACCATCTTTGTCGTCTCTAACTTTATCGGCGCGGCGATAGGATCAGCGCTGGCGGGCATACTGTGGCACGCTGGCGGCTGGAGTGCGGTCATGATCGGCGCGGCGGGATTTCTGGCGCTGGCGCTGGGGATCTGGTTTATGAATCGAGATAGCCTTAAGCTCATATAACGGCTATCAGGTCTGATCCCGGTAATAACAAAAAAAAAGCCCGTTCCTGACGGGCTAAATGCGAGTTACTGCAAACGGATTTCAATAACAGACAACTTCCATCACGCCTTCTTTCCACAGAAGAACTCAACCTGAATTTATTACCCTTTCTTGCCGCCAGCTTAATGGCGACCAAAAAGCGATCGAATCATACGGAAATATAAATGCTCCTCCTCCGGGCTTTCACAGTGTTCCAGTCTTGCCAGCAATTTACAGCAGACAGATTTTCGGCTTATCACTTTACCTGAATCTATCAGCTCATAAACAACCGTACCCATAATGAAGGCACGAGCTTCATCCTCATCGCTGATATACTGGTTTCTGAAACGGATTGCCGGTTTTCTGTTGCCACTATTATGCATGATCACCCCGGCTTAATAGTCCAGGTACCATTTAAAACTGGTTAGCACCCGGGCAAAAATAAGAATGTTCGCTAATCTCATGACACCAGCAGAGTAAATGCAGGGGGAGAGTAAATACACAATGTAAACCAGCCGATGATATCAATCAGAAAAATTTACTCAGCACTGTTCCTTGACGTTCTCTTGCTTAATTTTCCGCCGATCCGCCCAGCTTCGACAGCACGCTCTCTGTCATATTTAAAATTACCGCGGCTAATTTTACCGCCTTTACGACCAGCATCACGGGCTCGCTCAGGGTTTTCTGCAAAATTACCTGCACCACCACGTCGCTTTTCCATATCATCACCTCAGGTTTAAAAATTTATTTACTCAGGATGAGTGAAATATGGATTTGATACACAAAAAATTCAACTGAAAAAATACAACGCCTAAGCCGCTTAGCCGTTACGCTAATAACAGGACTTTCTTTTTCTGTTAATATAAATAACTCATGCAACACAATAACTTCTGTCTTTTTGTACAACTTAGTTTTAATTTTACAATTTTGCAAAATGTGCCGAAATGTGATCTTAGTCACAATTATAAACGTTATAAAAAAGAGTTTATCACACATTGTTTTTCCAGATCGTTACTGAAATTTAAATCAGTTTATTGATTTTACTATAAAAATATTCAGAAAGATTATTCATGGATATTTTGTAGCCATGAAACCTAAAAGATAAACATACATTCAGTAGCGCACTTATAGCCAGATGTACCAGTTATTATTATGATTATGAATGTCGGTCTGTTATTTAACAGGGATAAATGCCGACTTCACTCCAGTTAATATGGCCCTGACTCCCTGCCGGATCATCCACAGAAATACGAACCAGACCCTCTGATGCAAGCTGGATAAGGATTTATATTCTGTTCATTTCAAACGGCGTTATTCTGCTCGCAAAAAGAGTGAGCTAATATAGGGATGGCCTGATTAACAGGACGCACCAACTTACTGGCATGTCAGAACAGGCTATTAACCTGCAAAACAGGCGGACTCAAACAAACTGGCAGTGTTATGTTCAGAAATCTAAACTCACAGGATACCTGTATGAACCCTCTGGATCCACAAATGTTTCTGTTACTCTATTTTGTCTTACCCGTATGGCTTATCGCCGGGTTTGCTGACTGGATTTGTCACAGAGCAACAGATATTGAAACGACAACAGGCTTAAAGGAAACTTATATTCATATCCTTATGTTTCTGGAAATGAGTATCCCTTTGCTCTCGGCATTTTTCCTGGATGTTAACGCGCTGGTTATATTAAGTATGATTGTTCTTTTTTTCTGCCATGAGGCTACAGCTCTGTGGGATGTTAGTTATGCGGTTACAGCCAGGAAAGTCTCTCCCGTCGAGCAACACATACACAGCTTCCTTGAAATGGTTCCGCTAATGGCTCTGCTGCTGGTCATTTCAAGGCACTGGGGTCAGTTTCAGGCACTGTTTGGATTTGGTAACGAACCTGCAAGGTATGAGCTAACGCTAAGACCAGATCCGCTACCAACGGGCTATATTGCGTTTGTCTTTATATCAATTTTTTTTCTGGAGATGCTTCCCTACTTCGAAGAATACAGACGGGCTAAAAAAGCTCAGGATAAAAAAGCGTAAACAGGCTGTTTTCTGCGATGAAAAACATGCGTTCGGTACATTTACGGTCTCAGTTTCAGCTGACGAGCCTATGCCAACTAGCCTGCCGCGTGCAGTTTTGTTGTGTCCCAGCCCCACTTAGTGCTGAATTTTAGGCAAACGCTGACTAATGGTATCTATTTGACGTGAACGCTGTATGGTGGCCTTGCCAGCAAGTCTGGCATTCTGGATTTCCCTGTCCCCTTGAACGAATTCATGCCCGTGTAACGCGGGCTTTTTTATGGAGTCGTTACAAACGAACAACATGTTCTGATAACGGTAACGGATTACCTGCCTGACTAAAAAGCGAGTCAGTACCAGAGCATAAATATGGAATGGAAAACTCCCGTCCAAATCCACGCATTAAGTATCTATGACACCAGGAAAATAGTTAACCGCTACCGCTTTTGGCCGTCGCCGCGTCCTTCGACAACAAAAGCGAAAAACCGACTCTGAAATGCATTACGTACGCCAAAAAAAGCGGGCTAAATCCTGATGCCCCTTCCAGACAAAAACTGCGCAATAATAAATCATCGAAATATTTAATCGAACCTTTTGATAAAGCGCCGCTTATCTTCCGAAAGATTTATGGGTCTATAATGCCACTTCCAATATGCGAACGGCATTTAACCCATGCTTTCATACCAGGCAGTTGGCCATTAATAATTTTTAAACGCAATGCTATACAATGCAAATATAACGCCTGGCAACTTATGAAGTCAGTTTAAAAGAAAGCAAGCTCAAAGCCCCGGCACGTATGCCGGGGCCTGCGGTTTAATCAGTTCTTATCTTACTGATTAATCAGACTTACGCCCGCCGCCGTGGCTGTTTTGGCCACCTTTTTTACCCGCTTCGGAAGCTTTCTCGCGGTCATTGGCGAAATTACCACCGCTGTTCTGCCCGCCTTTTTTGCCTGCTTCTGATGCTTTTTCAGGATTCTCTGCAAAATTACCTGAACCACCACGATGTTCGGCCATATTATCCTCCTGGATATATAGTGCTATTAAAAATGGCAACCAGCATAAATCAGTTATGCCAGCCGTTTTCGTGTTACGGTTTTTATTCTAGAAGAGACGCCGCCATTTTCAAGCGAGATCAGGTAAACCAGGCGGTAAATTTAAATAAGCGAGTCGAATCATGAGGGATATTAAGCCAAACGACAAGCAGATAAATTTAAATAAAAAGCAGTCTTTTACAGAGCCCACATAAAAAAGCAACCTGCAGACGGGATTAACAAAATTTTACGCTTATTAAAAATTAATAAAAAATTAAAGCCGATATCCCGCTATATGCCTCTGTACTTCATTAATGTTACGCAGGCAGTACTTCCTGTAGTCTCGTCCCTTCAGATCTCACAACCCCAGCGGCAGGAGATAAGCCCCTGCCCCTTTTACTCGCTTTCCAGTATCTGCCCGCGTTGGAACGTATCGGTTCACGCTGAGACGTCGCGATAAAACGTGCTGGCATTCGCCGCCGTAATCCGTACCATACGCGGCATACTTTTGCCTGCTGGCTATGCTGAATAGCAGGATGGCGCGCCGAAGCGCTGCGCGTTATCTGCCCTCTTTTGGTTGCTGAGATATAACTTAATGCAAGAAAATCAAACGGTTGACAAGAAAGAACAGTACAACCTCAACAAACTCCAGAAGCGCCTGCGTCGCAACGTCGGCGCCGCTATCGCCGATTACAACATGATTGAAGAGGGCGACCGCATTATGGTCTGCCTGTCAGGCGGCAAAGACAGCTATACGCTGCTGGAGATCCTGCGCAATCTGCAGCAGAGCGCGCCGGTTAACTTCTCGCTGGTGGCGGTCAACCTCGACCAGAAACAGCCGGGCTTTCCGGGGCATATCCTGCCCGAATATCTGGAATCGCTGGGCGTCGAATACAAAATCGTCGAGGAAGACACCTACTCCATCGTTAAAGAGAAGATCCCGGAAGGCAAAACCACCTGCTCGCTCTGTTCGCGCCTGCGCCGCGGCATTCTCTATCGTACCGCCACCGAACTGGGCTGCACGAAAATCGCGCTAGGCCACCATCGCGACGACATTATGCAGACGCTGTTTTTGAACATGTTCTATGGTGGGAAAATGAAAGGCATGCCGCCGAAGCTGATGAGCGACGACGGCAAGCATATCGTGATCCGTCCGCTGGCCTACTGCCGGGAAAAAGATATCGTACGCTTCTCTGAGGCGCGCAAGTTCCCGATTATTCCGTGCAACCTTTGCGGTTCGCAGCCGAACCTGCAGCGGCAGGTGATCGGCGATATGCTGCGCGACTGGGATAAGCGCTATCCAGGACGGCTCGAGACGATGTTCAGCGCGATGCAAAACGTCGTGCCGTCGCACCTGGCAGATACCGCGCTGTTCGATTTTAAAGGCATCCAGCATGGCGATGCGGTCGTAGACGGCGGCGATCTCGCCTTTGACCGCGAAACGCTGCCGGTGCAGCCTGCCGGCTGGCAGGAAGAGGACGATGCTGCACCGGCGGTACGCCTCGACGTGCTGCAGCTGCCCTGATTCGCAGCCGAACTAAAAAGGGCGCGCTGTTCAGTCAGCGCGCCCTTTTTTTACCGATGCGGCAGCGGATCGAGGATTGGCGGATAGCCTGGTTCTGGCTGCGGATCCGGTTGCGGACTCGGCGGCGGCTGCGGTATTGGATCGGGGATCGGGACGGGATCGGTAGGAATCGGATCGCTGGCGAAAATGGATGTCATACCCTGCTCCTCTGAGGTCGTTGTCATTCAAGCATAGGTATAACTCAGCCGCAGGGGCAAAAAAAAAGCCGGCGGATAAGGCCGGCGTATCGAATTAATATGTGCTATGCAGTAATTCTAAAAAAGGAAGTAAGACAATATGGAGCGCAACGCCCATCGCTTGACGTTGCATTCACCTGCGGGACTGAGTTTGCCGCTGTTGCCCTGCAGGGTTATTGACCTCGATCAGCTTTTTTTCCCTTTTTGCCTCTCACCGCGCATTATTGTCCTGACGTTAACCTTAGTAACCAGTTGATTACATTATTGTCACAGCCAGCGCCGTCGCTTCAGCCACCATGCGACGCCGATAATCATAATCAGCAGCAGCAGGCAGAAAACAGTGAAGCCGAGATGCCAGTTGGCGCCCGGAATGCCGCCGAGGTTAACGCCGAACAGCCCGGTCAGAAAGGTGGTCGGCAGAAAAATCATCGCCAGCAGCGACATGGTGTAGGTGCGGCGGTTCATCGCCTCCGCCATCTGCGAGGCGACCTCATCGGCGAGCACGGCGGTGCGCGCCACGCCGGCGTCGAGATCGTCCAACCCGCGCCCTAGCCTGTCGGAGACCTCCTGCATACGGCGGCGGTCGCTGTCATCCATCCACGGCAGCTTCTCGCTGGCGAGGCGCGAATAGACGTCGCGCTGCGGCGTCATATAGCGCCGCATCACGATCAGCTGCTTGCGCAGCAGCGACAGCTCGCCGCGCGCCGGCACGCGCTGGTCCAGCAGCGCATCCTCCAGCACGATAATTTTGTCATGCAGCTCTTCGATAAATTCGCTGGCGTGATCGGTCAGCGCGTCGCAGATATCCACCAGCCAGCTGCCGCCATCTTCGGGGCCGTTGCCGTTCTGCAGATCGGTCAGCACCGCGTCCACCGCATAGACCTTGCGGCGACGCGTCGACACGATCAGCTTGTCGTTGATAAAGACCCGCATCGCCACCAGCTGTTCCGGCCGGGAGTCGGCGTTGTGGTTGACGCTGCGCAGCACGATCATAAAGCCGTCGCCAAGGCGGCTGACGCGCGGCCGCATGCTGTCGCCCGCCAGCGCG
>Ga0157358_1000681_pt1 | contig 14418 bp, 15 predicted proteins | sample AttcapACBM2_FD_111484 | JGI IMG/M metagenome (GOLD analysis project Ga0157358, IMG submission 111484) | Fungus gardens microbial communities from leaf cutter ant in Botucatu, State of São Paulo, Brazil - Atta capiguara ACBM2 | ecosystem: Host-associated > Fungi > Mycelium > Unclassified ...
TAAAGCAATAGTAAGCTGATATTCTACCACACTATGAGCAAAACACACTTAACCGAACAGAAGTTTTCCGACTTCGCCCTGCACCCTCAGGTCATTGAAGCCCTTGAAAATAAAGGGTTTCATCACTGCACGCCTATACAGGCGTTGGCATTGCCTTTCACCCTTAACGGGCGTGATGTAGCGGGACAGGCGCAAACCGGTACCGGGAAAACGATGGCGTTTTTAACGTCAACGTTTCATCATCTTCTTTCTCACCCTGCGCCGGAGGGCCGTCAGGTCAATCAGCCGCGTGCGCTGATCCTGGCACCGACTCGCGAACTGGCCGTGCAAATCCACGCTGATGCAGAGCCACTCACGCAGGTGACCGGCCTGAAGCTGGGGCTGGCTTACGGCGGTGACGGCTACGATAAACAGCTGAAAGTGCTGGAAAGCGGCGTTGATATTCTGATCGGCACCACCGGCAGACTGATCGATTACGCTAAACAGAATCATGTTAACCTGGGCGCGATCCAGGTTGTGGTACTGGATGAAGCCGACCGGATGTTCGATCTGGGCTTTATTAAAGATATTCGCTGGCTGTTCCGCCGTATGCCTGCGGCAAACCAGCGTTTAAACATGCTCTTTTCCGCCACCCTTTCCTTCCGCGTACGCGAGCTGGCGTTCGAAAACATGAACAACGCTGAATATGTGGAAGTCGAACCGGAGCAGAAAACCGGGCACCGCATTAAAGAAGAACTTTTTTATCCTTCTAATGAAGAAAAAATGCGTCTTCTGCAAACCCTGCTGGAAGAAGAGTGGCCGGATCGCGCCATTATTTTCGCCAACACCAAACACCGTTGTGAAGATATCTGGGGTCATCTGGCCGCTGATGGTCACCGCGTCGGCCTGCTGACCGGCGATGTGGCGCAGAAAAAACGCCTGCGTATCCTGGATGACTTTACCAAAGGCGATGTGGACATTCTGGTAGCGACCGATGTGGCGGCACGCGGGCTGCATATTCCTGCCGTAACGCACGTCTTTAACTACGATTTGCCTGACGATCGGGAAGACTACGTGCATCGCATTGGCCGTACCGGACGTGCGGGGGCTAACGGGCATTCCATCAGCCTGGCTTGTGAAGAATATGCGCTGAACCTGCCGGCGATTGAAGAGTATATCGGCCACAGTATTACCGTAAGCCGTTACAACAGCGACGCGCTGATGACCGATCTGCCGCCGCCCAAGCGTCTGACGCGTAGCCGCACGGGGAGTGGCCCGCGCCGCAGTGGCGGACCACGCCGTAATGGCCCACCACGCAATAATAACCGCAAACGTTCAGGTTAATGCCATGCCCAGCGCCTCATCGCTTTATGCTGCAATAGATTTAGGATCTAACAGCTTTCATATGCTGGTGGTGCGCGAGGTGGCTGGCAGTATCCAGACCGTTGCGCGCATCAAACGCAAAGTCCGTCTGGCTGCCGGCCTGGACAGCGAGAGCCGTCTTTCTGACGAAGCAATGGCGCGCGGCTGGGCATGTCTGGCGCTGTTTTCGGAGCAGCTGCAGGATATTCCGGCAGCGCAAATCCGCGTGGTCGCCACGGCAACCTTGCGGCTGGCCGCCAATGCGGGCACATTTCTGTACAAAGCGCAGGATATCCTGGGCTGTGCAATTAATGTGATCAGCGGTGAAGAAGAAGCCAGCCTGATTTATCAGGGCGTGGCGCACACTACCGGCGGCTCTGATAAACGCCTGGTGGTCGATATCGGCGGCGGCAGCACCGAGCTGGTGACCGGCAGCGGCGCACAGCCGGTTGCCCTGTTCAGCCTGCCGATGGGTTGCGTGACCTGGCTGGAGCGCTATTTCGGCGATCGCCACCTCGGCAAGCATAATTTCGACGCGGCGGAACAGGCGGCAAGCGAAATGATCCGCCCTGTTGCCCCGAAACTGCGCGAGCAGGGTTGGGAAATTTGCGTGGGCGCATCCGGCACCGTTCAGGCGCTGCAGGAAATCATGATGGCGCAGGGAATGGACGAGCGCATTACGCTTGCCAAGCTCCAGCAGCTGAAACAGCGCGCCATTCAGTGCGGCAAGCTGGAAGAGCTGGAAATCGAAGGGCTGACGCTGGAGCGCGCGCTGGTTCTCCCCAGCGGCCTTTCCATTTTGATCGCCATTTTTACCGAGTTGAATATCAGCAGCATGACGCTGGCTGGCGGCGCGCTACGTGAAGGCCTGGTATACGGTATGCTGAAGCTGCCGGTCGATCGTGATATCCGCAGTCGTACCTTGCATAACGTTCAGCGTCGTTTCGCGATTGATCTCGATCAGGCGGAACGCGTGCGCGCGCTGGCGGAAAGTTTTTGCCGCCAGGTGAGCCACAGCTGGAAGCTGGACGAACGCTGCCGGGAACTGCTTAACAGCGCATGCCTGATACATGAAATCGGCCTCAGCGTCGATTTTAAGCAGGCACCGCAGCATGCGGCCTATCTGGTCCGCCATCTCGATCTGCCTGGTTTTACGCCTGCACAGAAAAAGCTGCTGGCTACGCTACTGCAAAACCAGGTCAACGGTATCGATCTGGCGCTGCTTAGTCAGCAAAATGCCGTGCCGCCGCGCATGGCGGAAAGAATGTGTCGACTGCTGCGCCTGGCGATTATTTTCGCCAGTCGTCGCCGTGACGATACGTTGCCTGCGGTGCGGCTTCATGCCGACGACGATGCGCTGCAGCTGACGTTGCCGGACGGCTGGCTGGAAGCGCATCCGCTACGGGCCGAACTGCTGGAGCAGGAAAGCCACTGGCAGAGCTACGTGCACTGGTCGTTGACCATCAGCTAAGAAAACAGGGGGCAGCTCATGCCCCCTTGCTTTATCTGAAGCTATCCGGCATTTTTCGCCTTGTCCAGCATTGCCCGTAGTCCCGCCACGCGGCTTTGTCCGGTTTGCATTCGCTGTTCCGGGCTCACTACCTTGCGTACCGTTTCCCAGTTAAGATCGTCCTGCGGCAGCTCCAGCAGAAAGCGGCTTGGCTCCGGTCGAATCGCTTCACCATACTGACGACGCTCGCGACACAGCGTAAAGGTCAGCTCTTTTTGCGCACGAGTAATACCGACATAGGCCAGCCGACGCTCTTCTTCAACATTGTTTTCATCAATGCTGCTCTGATGAGGCAACAGCCCTTCTTCCATGCCGACCAGATACACATAGGGAAACTCCAGCCCTTTCGAGGCGTGCAGCGTCATCAGCTGTACCTGATCCGTCTCTTCGTCGCTTTCGCCGCGTTCCATCATGTCGCGTAACGTAAAGCGTGTGACGACCTGCGTCAGCGTCATCGGCTCGTCGATATCGCTGCCTTCCAGCATTTCAGTCATCCACTGGAACAGCGTATTGACGTTTTTCATGCGCATTTCGGCGGCTTTCGGACTGGCGGAGGTTTCAAACAGCCAGCTTTCATAATCAATACCGCGAATCAAATCACGCACGGCGGCCACCGGCTCCCGCTCCGCCAGCTGCGCGACTTCCCGCAGCCAAAAGGTAAAGCGCTGGAGCGATTCCAGCCCGCGCCCGTTCAACGTCTGACCCAGGCCCATATCAAAACTGGCGGTGAACAGGCTTTTATTACGCTGCATCGCCCATTCCCCCAGCTTACGCAGCGTGGTGGGGCCAATTTCACGCCTTGGCGTATTGACGATGCGCATAAAAGCACTGTCGTCATCGGGGTTGGTCAATATGCGTAGATAAGCCAGCAGGTCTTTGATTTCCGGCCGCGAAAAGAAGGATGTGCCGCCAGAGATGCGATAAGGAATGCGGTTTTGCATCAGCATTTTTTCAAACACGCGCGACTGGTGATTGCCGCGATAGAGAATGGCGTAATCTTTATACTGCGTCTTGTTGATAAAATGATGCGCTATCAGCTCGCCCGTCACGCGTTCGGCTTCATGATCTTCATGGTTGGCCGTCACGACCTTCAGTTCCGCACCGTAGCCCAGCTCTGAGAACAGGCGCTTTTCAAATACGTGCGGATTATTGGCGATCAAAATATTGGCCGCTTTCAGAATACGTTCGGAAGAACGGTAGTTTTGCTCCAGCTTAATCACCTGCAGTGCCGGAAAATCCTCTTTCAGCAGCACCAGATTCTGCGGCCTCGCGCCTCGCCAGGAATAGATGGACTGATCGTCATCGCCTACCACCGTAAAACGGGCGCGCGCGCCAACCAGTAGCTTAACCAGCTCATATTGACTGGTGTTGGTGTCCTGGTACTCATCCACCAGCAGATAGCGAATACGCTGCTGCCAGCGCTCACGCACTTCCAGATTGCGCTGGAACAACAGCGTCGGCAGCAGGATCAGATCGTCAAAATCCAGCACGTTACAGGCTTTCAGATGCTGGTCATAAAGGCTGTAGCAATGGGCGAAGATTTTATCGCGTTCGGATTGTGCCGCCGCAGCGGCGTGCGCAGGATCCAGCAGATCGTTTTTCCAGTTCGAGATCGTAGAGGTCAGCTGTTGCAGCAGATTTTTATCGTTTTCCAGCCACTCTTCGGTCAGCTCTTTCAGCAGCGCCAGCTGATCCTGATCGTCAAACAGCGAGAAGTTGGACTTCATGCCCAGCGCGGCATATTCGCGTTTGATAATTTCCAGACCCAGCGTATGAAAGGTGGAGATCATCAGACCGCGAGCTTCTTTGCGTCCCAGCGTTTGCGCCACGCGCTCTTTCATCTCGCGCGAGGCTTTATTGGTAAAGGTCACCGCCGCAATATGGCGAGCCTGATAACCGCATTCGCGGATCAGGTGGGCAATTTTGTTGGTGATCACACGCGTTTTGCCCGAGCCTGCACCAGCCAGCACCAGACAGGGCCCGGTGACGAATTCGACGGCGTGTTGCTGACCTGGATTAAGACGCATAGGGGTTTACTCGATGAAATGACAGAGGGAAAGAAATCACAGCGTGGTAGTATAGCCAGCAGCATCCATACGACTCAAGGTACGATCATGGCAAAAAACGCAGCAGCACTCCATATCCTTGTAAAGGAAGAGAAACTGGCTCAGGATCTTCTGGCACAGCTGGAACAGGGCGCAGATTTTGAAAAACTGGCGAAAAAGCATTCTATTTGCCCGTCAGGCAAAAAAGGCGGCCACTTAGGCGAATTCAAACAGGGCGCGATGGTGCCGGCTTTCGATAAAGTGGTGTTCTCCTGCCCGCTTATCACGCCTTATGGCCCGCTGCACACGCAGTTCGGCTATCACATCATCAAGGTGCTGTACCGCAACTAAGCCGCTCTTGTCACCGCTTCCGCCTGCCGTTGTGCCTGCGGAAGCGGTTTTACATCCCTTCTGCATTCCAGTCCTTTCCAGCGTTTACTTTATAAGCCCGCTCTTTTTGACGAAATAACGTACAAGCCCTGATCAACTGGCCGCACTTGCCGCATTCGTGACGTGAGTTATGGCAGGATGAGCGCAAGCAACCTTAAACGGGCTGACGGTGAAACGCGAGTTAGCAGCTACCGTGTTAAGTTCAGTGCGTATCGCTGAAAGTTTTGATTAACCCCCCCTAAGCGCAGCAGTAAGCTGCTCCCGCTAAGGCCCCGGAAATCACGCCCTTCACGTCGCAAGCGCTGTGCAGCCCGCTCACCGGAGTTAAAAGGGGTTACCTGACTTTATTCATTGCTAATAGTTGGTTTAGGCTGTTCAGAGAAAGGTATGGAATGGCAGGATTTATACGCCTGTAACCGGCTGCGCCGGGCGTACAGCCCCGTTTAGCATCAGGTTATCCTCAGCGACATCTGGCGCCTCCATGCCGCTAAAGCGGCATTCAGGGACTGGCTATGCATTGCTCGGGATTTTAGTGCACTGCGAGGAACAGATAATCGGCAAAACTGAATGTCCGCTTTGTGCCAAGAGCGGACGTTCAAGTAAACATAGAAAACAGCACTATCACAGGAGCTGTCCATAATACCAACGCTCTCCGGTGAACCATTCATCACGATCCTCACTCCCATAATATTCGAGCGTAATACCCAGTTCCTGTACATTAGCTGGAAGAATGAGCCCCCACTCAGCAGCCAGGCTGCGCTCTTTAATCAAAGCGGAGGCACCATTTTCAGAACGGTTTTCAGTAATAAAGCCTTGGTAATAGTCTTCTGATCGATAGAGACAGATTTCGCTTGTAAACATATCCGGAAGGCATATAACCGCAGTAATCCGGGGGCTGTAATTCATACCAGCAGTTGCCGTTATAAGATTTGAACAAGCATTAATCATGGCTTGCGCGCAATCTGCTTTGGTTTTAAGTGTGCTGTACCTTCCCTCAACAAGATTAATCTCTACTGGGATTTTGAAATTCCAGTAATGCTCATCTTCTGAAAACACGCTTCGTTGAGGGTTATGAAATGTACCAGCCCAACGGTTAAGAGCTTTTAAGCGGCGTGGAATATTTCTGACTTTAGTTCGATGATCTCTGTTAAGCCGTCTGCTCATGAGTATTTTAATTTTCACCCTTTCAAATGATTTAAGCTGTGTACAACTAACTGTTAAGCATTAATGTAACTCACCCTTCTCGATTTGAAACGCCTTATGGCCGCTTTTCGCTCATGGGAGTCCCTCAGCATCAAGTCCCCGTCCGCTTTGTATCAAGAGCGGACAAAGCTGACAATACCGGTCGTTGGTTTGCCACTACAGGCTGCGTCATGACATTCGCTACATGTCTGCTAATATTCAGATATTTACTGATGCTACTGGGCGATGCTGACATGCCTCAAATCACCCTTCATATTCTGAATGCTCAGAAAAAACTTACCGCTCACTGTGAATGGCTTCAGACCTGTTTGACTGATACCTACGAAAAAGCCAAAAGGCTGATGCCGATTCCTTCACTGGATGTGGTTGTTCAGGCCGGGAAGTTTGTTACCCCAGAAAAGGGGCATGCCGGTTTTTGTCCTGAAGCTGGCATTGTCTATATAACTGTCCAACCTGAAAACCCTGCATTCTTCAAAAATGATGCGCACTCTATTGAACGCATGTTTGCTCATGAACTGCACCATGCTGCGAGGTGGGCGGGGCCAGGATACGGATCAACCTTGGGAGAGGCGCTAGTCTCTGAAGGACTTGCAGGGCATTTCTCTCTTGAGCTTTTTGGAGGTGAACCTGAACCCTGGGAAAGCCTCAAGTCAGATACTTTCCAGTGCTATGCTCTACAGATACATGATTACTGGCATCGTAATGATTACGATCATAATGCCTGGTTTTTCGGAACAGGGGATTTACCAAGGTGGCTGGGATATACCGCGGGATTCAACCTGATTTCCAGATATCTTGCTGCATCTCCACAATTGAAAGCTTCAATGCTGGTGAACATAAATGCTGAGGAATTAAAGCATTTTATATGGCGTTCAGATACTTCATTTATCTAAAACCGTTATTCTACTCTTGGGCAGAAGCTGGATAGTCCGCTACTCGCACAAAGCGGACATTTCCAACATTTGCATGTACCAATCCGTGGAAAAAAATTTCACTGCATAGTCCTATAGATATACCGGAATCATCAGGGGTATTTTTCAGGGTTTGGGCAGGGGAAAACGCCGCACGATCGCGCTGAAGGGCCCTACGGTAGCACCGGGAACATATGTTATGATAAATAGCCTATCTACCTGGACTACTAATATGAGAAAAATATTTTTATTACTTTGCCTCTTTCCGACATTAGCTCTCGCAGAAAGCTATGATGCTGCTGTTACAGATATCTGTGGTAAACCCCCAAGGCGGGATGAGGTAATGAAAGAATTGAGCATAAAGCCTTTGGATCTGACAATAAAAATACCTGAAAACTTCACCAAAATGCCAGATCTGTTAGCGGACATTAAATATCCATCTTTAAAAAATAAGCCTAAATTCATTTATTCTAACGATGATGGGGCAGTGTCGTTGGGGTTAACTGAAAAAGCCTCGTCGGGTCTAGTCGATATTGATGTGGTAAAAGATGGGATGTTGGATCTTGTGAAAGCTCTAAAGCCAAAGGCGTTATCATTGACTATAGATGGGAACAAGGCTTGGCTGGTTGTTTTTAATTCACCAGCCAGAGATGGCAACATATTGAATATACAATTATTTACCATGACAGATACAAAGTTTGTAGTAGGCGCATTCAACATGACAGATAAGTACATCAATCAATATTGCGATGTTGGAGTTTTATCTTTGATGTCTTTGAAAGAGACATCGCGTTAAATTCAGGCAAAAATCACCTAATGCCCTCGTGAGGGATATATAAAAATCACGGGGGAGCAAAGCATCTTTCATTTAGCTAGCCTTTTTGTCCCTCGCCCTGTAAAAAATTTGTTTATTCAGGCGAAGTGTCCGGTTTCCAGCAATAACACTTCGTCGCGCTCTGCTGCCTTTTCTGCTCATCTTATTAGACGCTGGTTATCTTACTGCGAGACGGGATAGAGCTTAACTGTTTGGCGCTTAAGTTACGTCCCCATCGCTTGCCTGTTTATCCTGCCGAGGCAGAAGCGATGCGTTACGGTAAGTGCGAGTGACCGGCAGTGTCTCGTGAGAAAGAACGGAAACTCTACTCAATGTACTGGCTGAAACGCAGAAGGTAGCCATCCGGGTCCTGCACGAGAAACTCTCGCTGGCAGGCAGTCGTTTCTCCTGTACTGTAGTAGTTATCGCAGAGATTCCGATACCGTGTTACGCCATGAGCTTTTACACGAGCGAATATCTGTTCAATGTCGTCCACTTCTATCTGAAAATTAATGCCACGTCCCAGCGGCCTGGCGAGTTCTGCCGTATTCCATCCGCCCGGATGATACTGTTCAAGCATCAGTTGCGCCTCACCGAGGTTGATATAAGCAAAATCTGGCTCTGTGCGTCTGATCATGACACTGAAACCAAGCACTCCGGTGTAGAAGTTCAGGGAGGCTGGAAAATCCGTTACGGTCAACTCGGGAACTATGCGGTTCCAGTAAGGCTCGTTGTCAGTCATATTTTTATCCTTTTTGACTAACTCAGCATACACCAGATGGCTGGTGCAGGGCTCGTGGCCCAGATGTTATGGTAAATACATTCAATTACAGCCAACTGAAAAAGGAGTGCGCGTGCGGGCAGAAATGAAGGATAAGATCATCAGGATATGTGATGCAAAAATCACGGCCAAGGGTACCGGTGTGGGGCTGTCATTTTATGCCTTTTTTGCGAACAAAAATGATGATCCTGAGCTGCTGATGGAGGTTGCACACTGGTGGATTATGGAGATGAAACTGGACCACTTTGAGAAAGCTGAAAAGATAAAATTACTTGTATCAACCATGTAATCAGCCAGGCAGCGCCATCTGGTTGATGAAGTACGCTGCCCGGATGTTATGGTAAAAACGAGCGGCCGGCAGGTACAAAAAATCCTCGAAGGGCTTTGACGCATTAGATTATTTCTGTTAGTGACCTATTCTTATAAATAATCGATAGGCCCGCTGAATGCGGGCTTTCATAGATATCACACTCAAGGAATATCATAGCTATTAATGCTAAGCTTTCGTCCGTTACCAGGACTCATTCAATTCCCATTAAATTAATCTCATCTATGCGTCTTTTATTCATGTTTAATTCACAACTTGTTTGAGCCTCCCCTAAGTGTTGTGAATTTTGGATTGTCCAGAGAGCTACGGTGCAATAATCTTCTCTATAATCAGTCCATTTTTTTTGGTTTTCAATAAATAAATTTATGGCATCGTCCTTTTCTTTTTTACTGCCCATCCATACATTATCTAAATTAGATTCTTTTATTTCATTTAATTTTTTGATATATGCATCTTTTAATAATGACTCTGATTTATATGTAATATCATCCAGGCACTCTATGTTGTTACTTTTATATTTATTTATACAATCAACCACTGATTGATTTCTTCCTATTGTTTTAATTTTTTTTATATCAGATGCACCAACTGACGCTGATGTAAGTAGAACTAGTGTTATTATCAAAAAACGTATCATTTTAGGTTCCTTAGACGAGATTTTAGCCGTTCGGGATATCGCTTCTCATGTGGGTCTTCTGATATGTTATCTGCGATATCCTCTCTGCTGCCACCGCGAGCAATCAACTCGATTAATGGGCGAAGTCCGGGTATGCCCTGATATACTATATCAACGTAAGTTTCTTTTATTTTTTCATCTATACTATCCCAATGTAAAGCATTAGATATATGTCGTGATTGACGAAAATAAACACCTTTTGCGTAGTCTTTCTTTAGTTTATAAGAGATGGAGAATAATTTAATTTGCTGTTGGTGGGTTATCTCACCCACTAAATAACCGTAATTTTTTATAAATGTTTTGGCCGCGTTACCAGATAACCCATGAGCTTTAGAGCAAATAACCGATTTATATTCCTCTATACCTGATGATATGAAATGAGACAGTATTTCACGTGATGACCTTTCCTTCATATCGTAACCTCGTCCTAGTGTTACGCCAGAGTATATATCTGGACAGTGTAAAATACGGGAAAAGTTTTTTGTATTAGTCGGTTGATTGAATGGTTCAACGGCAGTTATATAATCAATCCCTTCAGCATCAAAGGTTATTTGACCTTCATTCACACGAAGTTGTACTGCTACATGGCGGGGGCGCCAGTGTGGTGCAATAGAACGACTGAACATGGTAAAGAACCAAGTTTCCTGAGGGTGCACTAGCCCAGAGGATGACATATTCAGCAGTTTCTGATACCAGCGGATGGCTGCTTCGGTTTCAAGATCGCTACGGCCTGTAATTCTTACATGATTTCCGGAAATTTTATTGTATCCGGCATTAATGATCATTTTTTGAAGATTTTTTACATCATCGGGATTGTTAGTACCGAATACACCAACGGAACCGGACGGACAGAATACACGGGGTGGGTGATATGACATGCTAATTCTCCTTGCCACCTGACTAATTGATGGCCGCGTTTATAATGCATATTTTTCGTTTGCATTTCTCTATTTTTCTTGTTCTTTCAAACCGCTGTCCCCCCTAAACTTTCTGCTGTCGCCGATGCTCTGTTCGCGATAATGCTATCACACCTATGATGCTTGGAACCTGTATCGCATGGATATGGTTTCGCTGTTCTACCATCTGTCGAAAGAAAAATTAGTTATAAACGGCAGGGATATACGTGCGGAAGGGCTACGCAGAAAGAATGTAAGGGAAATTAAACGATTGGACAGCAAGGATCTTCTTGAGATCTTTGCTGTCCGCGCGTAACCACAGCCCCCCAGAAAAGCTGCAACTTGTTCAGCTGACTCAAAATTATGGCTGCGCAGCACGGCCAGCATGTGCATTCCCAGCTGTGGCCCGACAGACTTAATTGATGTCAGCAGACTGTAATCCCGCTTCAGGTCAGGACAAGCTTGGATGTGCGCTTTGATTTGTCGCTCGATGCTGTCTACCTCTTCACGGAGCAACTGCGCCATGCCCATGCAGGAGCTGATGACATCTGCAGGCGTATCAGTTGACAGGTATTTTTCCAGGCGATTTCCCTCACGCACGGCATCGCCCAGCAGCACATCCCTGCGACGTAAGAGCGCACTGAGGTGTCTGATTTCAGGTGCCGGCGGCTTCCAGCTATGTGGTTTTTTCAGGAGTGCGTAACAGGCCAGCATGTATGCATTAACTTTGTCCGTTTTCGTCATGATCCCCATGCCGCGGGCAAATTCTCTGCTACGGTGAGGGTTGGCCAGTGACACACAGAAACCCGCGTCATATAAGTCAATGGCCAGCCGCTCGTGATAAACACCGGTTGCTTCCATAACCAGGTGAACGTTCTACGGACCGCAGTGCTGGAGCCTGAGCCAGCGAATTATGTTATCTACTGCGCTCCGATCATTCCGGATATTGCGCGTTTTGATACGGCCTTTGATACCGTCATAAAGCATGCACAGATCAAGCGTGCTCTTGCTTACGTCTATACCCACTGGAAACATAGTTTCGCTCCTCTCACATAAACTGTCACGTCTGTTCGCCTTGTACATACGGAGTCGAGCTCCCGGTAACCGTTCAATCTGATGTGCTGGCGTGAAAGATGAAGCGGAGGGCCTGATGCTGCTAAACAAAATTCAGTGTGGTAATGACCTTAAGGACAAGGACGGGCTCGCTCTGCTTCAGTGGCGGTAGCTAATTACTACATAATCTTAGATACAAAGGCGGGGAGTTATTATAACGCCGGAGAATTGATAACGTTGATAGCTGGCTTAATTATCGGTAGCGCAATCAAGAAGGCAGAAAAAATGCCCAGGGCGCAGCAAATTACTGCGCCCTGGATTCAGCGGGGCGGTTAGCCCGCTACAGCGATACGTTTCATATCGGTCATATAGCCACGCAGTTTACGGCCAACGGATTCGATAGGATGGTGACGTATAGCTTCGTTAACGTCGCGCAGTTGTGCGTTATCAACCGTGGTTGTGGTTGCTGCTGCCTTGCCCAGGTCGCCCGTCTGTAACGTGCTCATAAATTCTTTCAGCAGCGGAACAGCCGCATAAGAGAACAGGTAGTTACCGTATTCAGCCGTGTCGGAAATAACCACGTTCATTTCATACAGGCGTTTACGGGCGATAGTGTTCGCAATCAGCGGCAGCTCGTGCAGCGATTCATAGTAGGCAGACTCTTCGATAATGCCGGAAGCGACCATGGTTTCAAATGCCAGCTCAACGCCTGCTTTTACCATGGCAATCATCACCACGCCTTCGTCAAAATAGTCCTGCTCGGCAATCTTACCTTCAAACTGCGGTGCGGTTTCAAAGGCAGTTTTACCGGTCTCTTCGCGCCAGCCCAGCAGTTTTTTATCGTCGTTGGCCCAGTCAGCCATCATGCCGGAAGAGAATTCGCCGGAGATGATGTCGTCCATGTGCTTCTGGAACAGCGGCGCCATAATGGTTTTCAGCTGTTCAGACAGCTCGAAAGCCCGCAATTTAGCCGGGTTAGAAAGACGATCCATCATCAGCGTGATGCCGCCCTGCTTCAGTGCTTCGGTCACGGTTTCCCAGCCAAACTGGATCAGCTTTTCCGCGTAGGCCGGGTCGGTTCCTTCTGCCACCAGCTTGTCGAAGCACAGCAGCGAACCCGCCTGCAGCATACCGCACAGGATAGTCTGTTCGCCCATCAGGTCAGATTTCACTTCTGCCACAAAGGAGGATTCCAGTACGCCCGCACGGTGGCCACCGGTTGCGGCTGCCCACGCTTTGGCAATCGCCATGCCTTCGCCTTTTGGATCGTTTTCCGGGTGAACCGCGATCAGTGTAGGTACGCCGAAGCCACGCTTGTACTCTTCACGCACTTCTGTGCCCGGGCATTTTGGCGCCACCATGACGACGGTGATGTCTTTACGGATCTGCTCGCCTACTTCCACAATGTTAAAGCCGTGCGAGTAACCTAACGCCGCGCCGTCTTTCATCAGCGGCTGTACGGCGCGCACGACCGAAGTATGCTGCTTGTCCGGCGTCAGGTTTACGACCAAATCCGCCTGCGGGATCAGCTCTTCATAAGTGCCGACCTTAAAACCGTTTTCCGTTGCTTTACGCCAGGAAGCGCGCTTCTCCGCAATGGCTTCCGCACGCAGCGCATAGGCAATATCCAAACCGGAGTCGCGCATATTCAGGCCCTGATTCAGCCCCTGTGCACCACAGCCAACAATCACGACTTTCTTGCCTTTCAGGTAGCTGGCTTCATCTGCAAATTCATCGCGCGCCATAAAGCGGCATTTACCTAATTGCGCCAGCTGGTTGCGCAGGTTCAACGTGTTGAAATAGTTAGCCATGGGAACTCCTGAGGTTGTGTTCGTCTTTTATTTATTGGTGATGTCGTATCACCCTCTTATTCCCCATCATATGACAGGAAATGTATTGCTTAAATTGATATATTAACAACGTCATATTGCAAATACTGCAACGCTAAAATGAGGCCGAAAGCGCATGGATTTACGCGATCTGAAACTTTTCCTGCATCTGGCCGAAAGCCGTCATTTTGGCCGCAGCGCCCGGGCAATGCACGTCAGCCCCTCCACACTTTCCCGGCAGATTCAGCGGCTGGAAGAGGACCTGGGCCAGACGCTTTTTTTACGCGACAACCGTACCGTCACGCTGACCGATGCCGGAGAACAGCTGCGCCAGTTTGCCCAGCAGACGCTGCTGCAATACCAGCAGCTGCGTCACGCTATCGGGCAACACGGCCCGTCACTGAGCGGCGAGCTGCGCCTGTTTTGCTCGGTAACGGCGGCCTACAGCCACCTGCCGCCGATCCTTGACCGCTTTCGCGCCGAGCATCCGCTGGTAGAGATCAAACTGACTACCGGCGATCCTGCGGACGCGGTAGAAAAGGTCCAGAGCGCCGAAGCGGATATCGCTATCGCCGGACGACCAGAAACGCTACCTGCCAGCATCGGCTTTACGGCTTTAGGCCCGATCCCGCTGGTGCTGA
>Ga0157358_1000682_pt1 | contig 14409 bp, 16 predicted proteins | sample AttcapACBM2_FD_111484 | JGI IMG/M metagenome (GOLD analysis project Ga0157358, IMG submission 111484) | Fungus gardens microbial communities from leaf cutter ant in Botucatu, State of São Paulo, Brazil - Atta capiguara ACBM2 | ecosystem: Host-associated > Fungi > Mycelium > Unclassified ...
GACAATTTTTTATTTTCTTTTTCTTTTATTTTCTGACTTTATAGGAATTTTGTTTTCTTTTTCTTTTTCTTTTAGTGATGATGAAGAGGCACATGACATCGCAGTCACATGACATGTCACATGATGGTGACATCATAAGCCTAGAACATAGTGGAAAGATCTAGAAGATGACGTCAGGGCACATGTATATAACATGGTGGCCTTGAGTAGGAAATGAGGCAGACATGAGGTTGTAGCATGGACCAGATGTATTTAGTATATATAGGATGCTAATTTAGTAGAGACTCCTTGTCGAGTTCTCTTGTGAACTTCCTACTTGATATCCAACTTAAGAGATTTACCGCTTGTGTGATCATTTGTCTTTGTGATAAGTGGTTGCCACAACACTTGTTCTCCAACCACACATTGTCTTCAACTTTCAATCCTTGAGGATTTCGTCTTTTCTTGTCAAACTGCCTCTTCATATTCTTCTGTACTTCTTCCATTGACTTCATAGTCTGCTTCCAGCTCTTCTGTAGTCCTTCAAGAAACTTTTCTACTTTTGAAAACTCTGATCATACCACAAGATTACCTTTCTATAGATGCCTTCCAAAGTTTAACTCGAATGGTGTCCTTTCTGTTACCACATGTCTTTTGTCATTGTATTGAAACTCTACAGCTGCTAATCATTCTGTCCAGTTATCCTGTTGGTAATTGATGTAATGTCTCAGAAACATTCCTATCTCTTGGTTAATCCTTTCTGTTTGACTGTCTGTTTGAAGATGATATGCTGTCAATAGTTGTCTCGTAGTTCCTAATGCTTTTGTAAGTTCTCTTATAAATTTTGATGCAAATTGTAGCCCTCAGTAACTGAGAATCTTTCTTGGTATTCCATGTAGCTTCCAGATATCATCTCTGTAGATCTTGGCTATTCTTTCTGAAGATATACTTGTGATCATTGCCTTTAGTTGGATCACTTTTGTGAATCGGTCTACAATGACTACAATAGTGTCCATTCTGTTAGACCTTGGTAATGGTCCAATGATGTCAATGCTAATTTCTTACCATGGTCCTTGAAATATTTCCAATGGATGTAGCTCTCCTGATTTTCCTTTGATGCTGGACTTTGTTTTGCTGACATTTGAAACAACCTTGTACATATTTCTTGACATCTTCCTTTAGCCTTGGCCACCAATAGTTCCTCTTGATCAATTTTAGCATTTGTTGTTGTCCTGGATGTCCTACATCCACTGAGTCATAATTCTCTTGTAGAATCTTTTCTTTGAGTTTCTTGTTGTTTGGGATATATATTCTCTCTTCCATATATATGATTCCATCTTCTTCCTATAATAACCCCTTATTCTTCTCCAATGCTTAGACCACCTCCCATTCTCTGGTGTTATTCCTTTTGATTTCTTTCATTATTTCCAATTTATCTATTGTAATCATTCTTCTTAACATCATTATTTCTGCTGTCATTCTCCTTGTTCACAGTTCTTCTTTGAGTAATTAAACATCCTTGGTGTCCACTTTCATGTTTACTTGGTCTTTTCTTGACAAAATGTCTACTCTTGACAAAATGTCCACTTTCATATTTGTCTTCTTTGGAATATGTTATAGAGTGAAGTTATAGTCTTGTAACTTCAAATACTATCTAGCTTGTCAGCTGTTCAACTTGTGGGGTTCTCAAAAGTACTTTAAATTTTCGTGGTTTGTCCAGATTTCAAATGGTTCCATTGTGTCCAACAAATATTGTTCTATTTAGCCAAAGCTTCCACTATTGCTAATAGTTCCTTATTGTAAATTTCATAGTTTCTTTCTGCAGGTTGCATCATCCTTGATAAAAATGCTATTGGTTTCCATTTCCCATCTTGTTCTTGGAATAATACTCCTCCTATTGCATGTCCTGAGACGTCCATTTCTACTCTGAATTTTCCTTCTTTCTTCAGGAGAGAGAGTATCAGTTGACTTGTTATTTTTTCCTTGAGTTCCCTGAAGGCCTTATAATGTTCTTTGTTCTACATCCATTCCTTCTTGCCTTTGAGTTTGTTCAATGGTTTTGCCATCTGACTGAAGTTTTGAATAAATCTTCGATAAAAGTTTGCAAACCCTAGGAAACTTTTGATATCCTTGACCTTTGTAAATGTCTTCCATTCCTTTACAGCTTTGATCTTGTCTTGTTTTTTTCCAACAACAACTCCAAGTATCGGAATCTCTTCCATGTTAAAGTTGCATTTGGGTCTTTTAAAACACAGATTGTGTTTTTCTGCAACTTTCAAAAATCAGATTATTCTTTCCTCTAATTCCTTTATTGTTTTTGCTAGTATAACAAAGTTGTCTATGTAATTCACCAATATTCCTTTATGTAATAATTCCCAAAAGATACTGTTTATCATCTTCTGAAATGTCCTAGATGAGTTGCACAACCCAAAGTACATCACTTGTGGTTCAAACAACCCTTTGTTTATTAGAAACACTGCTTTCCATTTATCTTCTTCCTTGATTTGAATGTTGTTGTACCCCCAAATGAGATCAAGCTTGTTAAAGTATTTTGCTTTCTTCAATTTGTCAATTACTTCTCCTATCAAGGGTAATGGTGTCTTGTCCTTTATCATGACCTGGTTTAATTTCCTGTAGTCTTGAACTAGCTGTAATGACCCATCTTTCTTTGGAATGTAGAAACATGGTGCTGCATATCATGATTTTGATTGCACTATTAGCCCAGCCTTGAGTTGTTTATCTAACTACTGGTTCAGAGCTTCTTCTTCTTTTAGCATCATTGTATAGGCCTTAACATTTAGTTCCTTTGATGCCTCTTCTGTTAGATTGATTTCATGGTCCCATTCCCATCTCTCTGGTAGTTTCTTGAATTTCTTTTTATTGAACAAGTGCATAAAAGATCGAATATACTCTGATAGGTCTTCTGGATTTGTTTTATCCAGTTCCTTTCCAATTTCTCCATTGTCCTGTTCCATGGTTTCCATTGCCTATATTCTCCTAGTTTTGAATTTGATGTCTTGATGCTTCATTCTGCAGCTTTCTGGACATCTCATGAATTTCATGGTTCTGTTCTTTCAATTGACCTCCAGGTTATGTTTGACTAGCCAGTCATGCACCAAAAACATATCCATTTTATTTAAATCTGTTATAGCTGCTTCTAGCTGTTTCTTGTGGCTGTTAATTTCAATTTCTAGAGATGCCACCTTGGTCACCTCTCCATTCTTTGTTCCATCCACATTAAAAACTTCAAATAAGAAGTTAATTGATTTCATTTGTATTTTTCCTTGACCAACTGTTTGTCTATTCCCGTGTGTGTGCATCTGGAGTCCACCAATGCCTTGACCTTCAGCTTCTTGCCATTCTTTGTTTTTATGTCTGCTTGCATGTTTAATTCCCTCTTTCCTTTGTTATTTCAGTAATTCAGAATAACATATTTATTCTGGGAATTTACATGGGAGATCTCTTGTACCATGTCTACTCAAGATCTTCACCAAAACCCTGCTCTTTCTTGTTGTCATCTTTGTCATCTGATTCCTCCTGAATCTTTTATTTCTTCATTGACTGTGCTTCTTTATAGTCCTTTGCTATGTGCCCCTTCTTATCGCATTTAAAACAAGTTCGTGTTTCTTGTTCTTTTTTCTTTGACTGGCACTCCTTTGCCATATGTCTGTATTTGTTACAATTGAAGCACTTTGGCTTTCCATCCTTGAAATTATCATTGGACTTTCCAATGTCCATGGGCTGTCCTTGCCCTCTGTATATCATTCCTGTGCTTGTCTTGTAATCTTGTCATTCTTTTGTGGATTCATATCCTTATCCCACTGATGTTATCGCTATCTTCCACTCTTTGAGTATCTCTGGTGCTGCTATGAGTGGATAACCCAATATTGTCTTGATTATATCCTGTCATACATTCTTCTTCAGCAGAAAGATGGCATATAGCTCATCCATATCAGCCTTCATGACCAGTGTATTGGATTCAATCATAAAGTCTGCAGTGTTTCATTTCTCTTGTTTGAAAGATACTATCTTTCATTTGGCATCTGCTGCCTTTGTCTTATCACTGAATGTCGTTTTGATTTCTTTTATGAAATCGTCCCAATCTTGGATTTCTATTTCTTCATCTAGCTCATCAAGCTTCTTCTGTACATATATTTCTGTTACACTTCCTCTAAGGTGAGCTAAGATCACTGTGATCCTGTCATCTGTCTCTATGACCCTGTTACTCTTGAGGAACAATCACATTTCTCTCCACCAGTCTTCGAATTTTATTTGGTCACCATCAAACCATTCTGGATCTGATACCATGTTCTTTGGCATTCCTGCCTGTACATTCTCGCTGATTGCTGCTGGTGCTGGTACTACTGACATCTCTGTGTCCATTTGTTTGTAGTTGCTTGAGGCTTCTTCCATAATCTGTAAAGATCCTAGTCATTCTGACAATATCTCGATATTGTTTGTTTTTCTGGAACTCATTTTGGTTCCTATTCATAGTTAACACTACATATTATGAATCAAAGCTCAAAGAGTTAAGCAATGAAACAACTCTTGTATTGAGTAACACAAGAGAACTTAATAAAGTTCCTAGTACAAGTAGTCTACTTTATATACTACTACTCATGGTCCGTGCTTACTACTGTGCACCCTACCCTAAACGACCATGTGTATGACATGAGGCCAACATATGTTGTCCATGTTGTATGATGTCACTTTATTCCAGAACCTTCTATTCCATTCTCTCAAATCCTGTGATCAGTCTTGTGATTATGCCATCAACTTGTGACTGATGTGACAATGTGACTGATAAACCCTAACCCGAGTTGTTCTATAAATAGAAAAGAAAAGAAAAGAAAAGATAAAATAAAGTGAAAAGTGAAAAATAAAAATTAAGTCCATTGTCAACGATCTTGACACTACATGTGTTTCATTCCCGACAGTTAACTCTGTCTAGTTTTATCCATAGATACTATCTACTATACCTTTCTTGCAAGGTGAGCTCATCAACGCTTTACCAAATATTATGATCTTAGCTATAAGCTCAGGTTGCACTTAGACAAAGGCTTGAGAAGAGATAAGGGTATGGATTCAAGTCTATATAGCAAGTGAGTCATAATACACAAGGAGAAAGCAAGGTTAGAGCACCTACTACATGAGGCACTGACTGAGACTACTACAGCACAGCTGATTGTGTTGTCATTATCTTCTACCTTACTCTATATTGTTATGGAATACTTGAACACTAACAATTTTCTTTTTCTTTTCTTTTATTTTTCTGATTTTATATTGATTTTCTTTTTTTTTCTTTTTCTTTTTGGACAATGAAGAGGCACATGACATCACAGTCACATGACTAGTCACATGATGTGATATCATAAGCCTGGAACATAGTGGAAAGATCTAGAAGATGACATCAGGGCACATGTATACAATATGGTGGCCTTGAGTAGGAAATGAGGCAGACATGAGGTTGTAGCATGGACCAGGTGTATCTGGTATATATAGGACTCTAATTTAGCAGAGACTCCTTGTCGAGTTCTCTTGTGAACTTCCTACTTGATATCCAACTTAAGAGATTTACCGCTTGTGTGATCATTTGTCTTTGCGATAAGTAGTTGCCACAACATATATTGCATCCTCGAGATATCGATTGTAACAGAAGAAAAAGGAACCAAAAGGGATGGAAGTATGAAAGATAGCAGAAGAGTGGGAGATTTGGGATGAAGAAGAAGAAGCAGCAAAGTCAGAGGTGGAAGCAAGGAAGTTAGTCCCAAAAAGATTCCATAAGTAGATCTGTGTCTTTGGCAAAAAGGCCAGCAAACAGATGCCTATAAAGAAGTTATGAGACCATACAATATATATAAAGGAAGGATTTGTGCTAAGAAAGGGAAAGGTATATCTGTTGTCCAGGAAAGAGAGAGAAGAAGTATGAGAATTCATTTCTGAACAATTAAGAAAAGGTTACATCAGACTCTCAAAGTTGCCTCAAATAACACTAGTGTTCTTTGTGGGGAAGAAGAATAGAAAAAAGAGGATGGTACAGGACTATAGGTACTTTAATGAGTAGACTATCAAGAATAATTACTCTTTATCTTTAATTTTGGACATAATAGAAAACATAAGTACAAAAGGATATTTACAAAGATGGACTTATGGTGGGGGTACAATAATGTGAGGATAAAGAAAGAAGATAAGTAGAAAGCAGCATTTACAACACTAGAAGGGTCATTCAAACCAACCATAATATTTTTTGGACTAATGAATTCACCAGCAACATTCCAAACTATGATGAATGAGATTCTACAGAATCTTATCAACACTGGGAAGGTAGCAAGCTTCATCAATAATATAATCATTAGGATAAAGGGAGAAGAAGAACATAATGAGCTGGTGGAAGAAGTAGTTAGGAGATTGGCAGAAAACAACCTGTATATAAAGCTAGAGAAGTGTAAGTGGAAGGTAAAGGAAGTAGGATTCCTAAGAGTGGTAATAGGTCCAGAGGGTATAAAAATAAAGGAAGAAAAAGTGAAGAGGGTGCTAGACTAGCCAATATCAAAGTGTATCAAGGATATTCAAAAGTTTTTGGGATTGGCAAATTACTACCACCAATTCATTAAAGATTTTGTGTTCATAGCCAGACCATTGCATAATCTGGTGAAGAAAGAACAGAAGTGGGATTGGGCAAAGAAGCAGAAAAAGTATTTGGAGAGTTGAAGAAAAAATTTACAAAAGAACTAGTGTTAGCAGCACCAGATATAGATAAAAAAAATGAGGATGGAAGTTGATGCATTGGACTATGCTATGGGAGGGATGTTATCTATGAAATATGAAGATGGAAAGTGGAAGCTGGTAGCTTTTCTCTCAAAATCTCTAAATGAGATGAAAAGAAACTATGAGATTCATGACAAGGAGATGTTGGCAGTGATAAGGAGGTTAAAAAACTAGAGGCATCTACTAGAGGGTATGAAGTACAAGTTTGAGGTCTAGACTGACTATAAGAACTTAGAATACTTTATGAAAGCACAAAATTTGAATCAGAGACAGGCTTGTTAGGCCTTGTATTTGTCTAGGTTTGACTTTATCTTAAAACATGTGCTGGGAACAAAAATGAGGAAGGCAGATAGACTAAGTAGGAGACCAGACTGGAAAGTAGGGGTAGAAAAGGACAATGACAATCAAGTATTTATTAAAAACTGTTGATTACATAGTTTACACAAAGTAGTAATAGAGGGACCCAAAGTAGATATAATAGAAAGAATAAAAAAAAAGCTAGAGGTAAGGATGGAGAGGTAGTTAGAGTAGTAGAAGAAATGAAGAAAGCAGGGATAAAGATAGTGTGAGGAGAGAAGTGGTAGTTGGAAGAGGATTTGGTGTTAAAGGAGAGAAAGATGTATGTGCTGAAGAATGAAGAGTTAAGAGCAGAGATAATCCAGTTACATCATGATGTACCAGTAGCAGGACATGAAGGTAGATAGAAAACAACAGAGTTGGTAACAAGGAATTACTGGTGGCCTGAATTAACAAGGAATGTTGGGAAGTATGTGGATGGTTGTGATATGTGTTAAAGGATAAAGAACAGAATAGAGGTACCAGTGGGAAAACTAAAGCTGAGTAAGGTACTGGAGAAATCATAGATATACCTGATGGTGGACTTCATTACAAAGTTACCATTGGTAGCCGGAAAGGATGTAATTCTAGTGGTCTGCAATAAGTTGTCCAAAATGATACATTTTGTAGCAACAACAGAAGGAACCTCAGTAGAGGGGTTAGCAAGATTGTTTAGAGACAATGTGTGGAAATTGCATGGGCTACTAGAGAGTATAGTTTTGGACAGAGAACTATAGTTTGCAGTGAAGTTAACTAAGGAGTTGAACAAAATGTTAGGGATTAAAACCAAGCTGTTGACATCCTTCCATCCACAAACAGATGAACAGACTGAATAAATGAATCAGGAACTGGAATAGTATCTTTGGTTTTTTGTAGATCATAGACAGAAGGATTAGCCAGAATGGTTAGCATTAGCTAAGTTTGTGGTCAACAACAAAGTACATTCAGCAACAAAAGTATCTCTATTTATGGCAAACTATGGAAGGGAGTTGAGAATGGGGGTAGATATTAGAAGAAAAGAAAAAATGGAGAAAGCAATGGAATTCATAGAGAAAATGAAAAAAGTATAAGAAGAGACAGGAGCAGCATTGAAGAAAGCCCAGAAAGAAATGAAATGACAGGCAGATAAAGGAAGAAAGGAAGCGGAAGAATGGAGAAAAGGAGACAAAGTAATGTTGAGTACAAAAGATTTGGTGTTTAAAGAACAACTGGTAAAGAAATTGGTAGACCGATATATTGGCTTATATACTATTGAAGAAGTAATATCTACTAATGCAGTCAAGCTATGATTACTAACTTCAATGAGGATTCATCCAGTAGTGAACATCAGTCAAATAGTATGATATAGGGAACAAGTAGAGGAACAGAAAGCAAAAAAAGTAAAACCAGTGGAAATAGAAGGAGTTAAGGAATAGGAGGTGGAAAAAATTCTAAATAAATGAAAAATAAGAGGAGTAGTAAAGTATTTGGTAAAATGGAAGGGTTTACAGCAGAACATGATTCATGGGAAAAGGAGAAGGATCTAGGGAATATAAGAGAAGCGGTGGAGAAGTTCAAAGAATGAATGAATGTAGAAGTAAGAAGACAAGAAAAATTGGACAGAACAGAGAAAAAAGACTTTAGGAGGGGGGAGTTACCAGGAAAGTATATGGCAAAAATGTTTTATGGGTAGAATGATGGAAAATTCAAAGAGAAGTACTTAAAGAAGTTGGAAAAGAAATGGTAAAAATGGAAGTCAGTTTCTCTAGAAGAGAAACCTTGAAGGAAGGGTAATGTCAGAGTTGAATATGGGTTAGGGTTAGTGTGACGTCACACTGTCACAAACCACACATCACATTGGAAGAACAAAGAAGGTTCTAGAAGAATGATATTATAGAGTATACATAATATATGCTAACCTTGAGATGAATACATGGCTATTTAGGGTAGGCTAGAAGTAGATTAGCATGGACCATGAGGTTTCAGTATATAAGGTAGACAATCCTATACAGAGTTCTCTATTGAGTTCTCTTGTGTTGACCCAAATTTACTTGTCTAACTCTAAGAACTTGAGTTTGTAACAGTATATACAGTTGGTTACTACAAGTTCAACTATCTGATTTATACTCATCATTACTTTCTAGAAAAACCACATAATCATTATCATCTGTCTACCTTTTGGAAATGGTTAGTATAAATAGATCAACTTTCATGAGAGGAGGATTTTCAGTAAGCAGTTCTATGATTTTAGAGGTTAAGGCCTTAGTAAATGGGTTAGGAAACTTCTTCTCCAAGTGCTTTTTATATAATTTTAGTGCTTGTACTTTTGCTTGTACTTGAGGTCCTCAAATAGAACCACTTTAAGGAGTATACACTACAGAAAGGCAATTAGCAAGTTGAGAGACTATAACTAAGGGCTTAAGAGAGTGTGTGTAAATTGATAAAGGAATAGTAGCCATACTTACAAAGACAATAGTACTGTTTGCCTAGTAAACATTACTGCTGTTATTATTCTGGTCTCTTATTTCATCTGTTTAGTGAGCATTGCTACTCTTTTTGCCTTAGTTACTTTTCTTTTTTCTTTTTTGCTACTTAGAAGAACCCTCACTTTGCAACTGCTGTTGCTGCTGGAAGTTATTTTTCCACTGAGGAAGTTTATTCCCATGTGGAATGCCAGAATGGTAAGCAGTATTAATGGTATTGGTTTATCCAAAAAATTCCACCTGAATAGCAGAATGTATAATATCTCAAGTAAGATTAGAGATGGATATATGAGAGGAAAGGATAGAGGCAGAAAAAGAGTCCTATAAGTGAGGAATTGTAGATAGAAGAGTCATTGTTCTCAAAACAGAGAGGGCATTACAGGTTTTTCTATAAAGTCTTATATAAAAGAAATCAAGCTCAAAAATTTGGGGAGTAAGGTTCTGGTCACTAGAAATTTGAAATGTGATTGTTCTCTAGTAATCAGCAAAGATTGAAGCTGGACCAAACATTTTCATGAGGGTTCAAAGATGAGCCCAAAGAGCCTCAGCATTAGGTTGGCTATGTATTAATAAGTTATCTGGTAAGGTGGAGTTAAGAACAGCTAGGGCTTGAGAGCTCAAAAATTTCTCCTTGGCTATTTCATCCACATCAGTAGTTTGAGGGAGTGCCAAAGTATTCAGCATGTTATCAGTAGTGAAGACAGCTCCAGTATAGGTAATGAGAGCAAGAGTTGATTTAACATGAATTTTCTAGAAAGAGTAGTCAGCAGGGCCAGTAAGTTTGGGGAGAGTAGTAACAAAGTTGACTATTACTATTAATAAAGATAATCAGTATAGGTTAGAAAGCAAATGCAGTCAGCTAGAGTGCAAATATTCAACCCAACTAGTGATGAGCCATTAGCATATATAAGGTACAAAGAGATCTTATAGGTATGAAGTGATTCAGAATCAGCTCAATTTATAATAGGTCTAGGAGTGACAAGGTGTTATCCCACTAGTAGAGTTAGTTAAGTCCTTCTTATTGATAGAAAACAGCCTAAGGGGATACTAACTAGAGATCAAGACAACCAGAGCTCATAACCTGTTAGAAGAAACAGAGTGCATAGTAGCATGGTGCAGTGTGGACAACTGGCAACTACTTATCTATAGTGTATATCTCTATAAAAAGCTGAAAGAGAGTAATAAAAGGAGTTGTATTTGTTAGAGACAAATATAACTACTGAAATTTTCCTATTGACTACCTAATTAGGTCTATGTGCTTACTAAGCAGAGTGTTTCACAATACATATTTGTATGAATAGTTGGATTAAAAGATAAACAAAGATTAAAAGGAAACAATGTATTTGCTAATTCTCTATTAGGTACTACCATATAAAACAGTGATATAAGAGAAAGAAGTGATAATGCATGTGGATTTTATTCAAAGAAACCTGTTTTTGAGCTGTTCTTCAATATTCTGTTCCTCTTCTAGTAAGAGCTCCTTTTCAGACAGAATATAATAACTAAATTTCCAAGTCATAACTTACAACAGAACTCTTTGTAAACAGATATGGGATCAGGATGGCAAATAAGAAGACAATAAATATGAGAGCTTTTCTTATACATTGTATTAAACTTTCTCCATAGAGCTACACTGTAGATGGCTTGAAAATAGCCTTGAATGAGTGTAAGATGTGATTATGTTGTTTGAATATAACAGCCTGTTACTAACTATGTTATCTATTAAAAAATCAAGTAATCTGTCACCTATCAAGCAAGTAAACCATAACCCTGACTCAAATTTTATTATTTCTTAAAAGCAACAATCAAAACACCTCCAGCTATACTCTAGCCATTGCATCACCTACTATTATTAGTACTAGTCCTGCTAGTCCTGATCACAGCATATTTGGTATATCTTATTCTTCTGTATACCAATATAAAACTTACTCTAATTTATACTTGTACCTACCAACCACCTACCAACTACATGCATCCTATCTGTTATTAGAGCCTTGTAGTAATCTAGTTCTATTAGCTGTTGTAATGTATCCAAAGAAGCATTTTTAATAAATCAGCAAAAGTTCAGGTTATTATGAGATAACAACTTCAAGAAGTTGTGAAAGGATGAAAGCTTGAGATATGAGTCAACAAACTCAGTTCCTTGTAGCCAAGAGAGCAAATTAGATGAGCTGACAATGCTGGACTCTAATATAAGCTCTGAAAGATACACTTGAGCTGTCAATAACATATCTTAATGCATAATGACAGTAATTTTAAATCATTTGATTAAATAATTTGCAATAAATGTCCAGAGTGGAGACACAGAAGAGACCTAAGCAAGCTGGATCATGGAGGAAATCATAAAAGGATTTGTGGTAGAAACACAATAATCTATGAACACTTGAGAGATGGTAAAGGAATAATAATTCTGGATAGAACCATTGAGTTTGGTCAAATATGAGGTCTATACAAGAGTTAATTGAACTGAGAGGGTTGAAAGATACCTCATAGGTAACCACAGCATGTAGATAATGGCTGATATCTCTAAATATAGATTCAGAGAGCTGAAGGTTATTACAAACTGTGGTAATATGAAAAGATAACTCTCTATTGCCAAGTACAGCATAAGAAAGAAAGAGCTGTGCAGAGGGGAGTATATGCTCCAGAATCTGACTTATGATGTGGATATAGAGTGCATCCAGTTAAGAAAAGAATAATGTAAATATATAGTTGCCCAGTTGAGATAGAGCATCCAAGACAGATTGAAGTCTTTCATGGAATTGATAATCACATGGATAGGCAACATGACATAGGACAGCAGAACAATGAGCAAACAAACCATCTACTGCATTAATAAGAGTAAGAATATTATTATCAGCTGGCCATGATAATAATAGATATGCATAATCTCAGTGTTTGAGAATGCTCTTGAATTCATCCCTCAATCTTACCATCAGTATCATATAAGATAGGTTGTTGTTGTTGTTTATTTCTATTTTCTATACTGTAACAAGCAAACTAGTGCTAAGACATGGTGAGTATTTAAATTAATTACACCCTCTCAGCAAGGTGGTATAAGGTATAATGTAGAGATATCTGGTTGAGGAGAATGTTAAAGCAGGTCAGGTTAGTAATGTTAACTGTAGGGGTAAGCATAGGCCAATAGTAGCAAATAATAAACATAAACTAGAAGAAAAATATGAGAGAGTATAAAGATATGGTGAAGTGTGGTATGTTGGTTCCAAGGCTATTCTTAGTTATCCTTAGAGTCTTTCATATTATGTTCAGCAGTTAGGGGATCTTCAATAGTAGATGGCTTCTATTTGGGTAGATCTGTCCTATTCTTGGTAAATGTATCTGATTTCTTAAGGAATTTGCTTAGAATGGCTATGTCTTATTTTGTTCCAAGAATAGCTAGTATATATATGGAGCTTGAGATATTGTGGAGGATTTGACAGTGGTTCTCATATTAAATACATATGTTGATGATGTGCTTATGTGTTTGTATTTCTTCTCCACAAAGACAGGATGTGCTTTCTGAAGGAACTGCAGATTGGTAGTAGTCTCCAAAGTAGCTATGACTTATTCTGTATTGAATAAGGTAGCCAAAGATTTCTCTTTGGTTACACAAGACTTTAAAATGGGGGGTAGGTTGAAAAGATGGGGAAGTGTAGTTTGTAGAGGTATATTGAGGTCAATTTCTTCATATCTATTTCTATTTGATAAGCATATATTCACATACTCAACAGCTTGCCAAAGTGGTTGTAGTATTAAATTGGCTCTGGAGTTTTGCAGCTTCTTTTACTAGTTTATTAGCTTTTTCATTTCCTCTGATTTTAGTATAGTTAGGAGACCAAGAGATAGAGAGATGGTATGTAGTGAGGAGTCAAGCTATTTAAGAGTCTTTTAGTAGAAGATGTATGCTATAAGCTGGCCTTGTTGGAGCTTGAGATTAGAGACTATAGATATAGCTAAGATGTTGTCAGCATATAGTTAAATGTAGTAGACTTCAGAATGTTAATATGCAAAGAAGACAGATTCTGATAGTCCAGTTATGAGTTTTGCAAGCTCTACATCATAAACTTTAGCTAAGCCCCCAAGGCTAAGTTTTTGATAGAAAAGAGAAGTTTTCTAGTGGTATCCTACTACTACTAATCCAACTTGGTGAAATCAGTTGAGAAAGGAGATTTGGGATCCATTTGAGTAAGTAAGAAGTGTTTCTGGATAGTATTGTGCTTAGTTGACAAATTTGTTGTGATGAATGACTACTTTGTCTTTATTGGTAGTAAATTGGTAAATTGTAAAGTGTTTTCCATAGTTTAGCTGTGTTTTTTGCCATGAAGAGAGAAGAAAGAGAAAGATGTGTTTATAGGCTGGAGAGATGAATATGGCTGTTTTTTGTAGTTATATTAGTCTAGACCTGTAGTTGTATTTATAAGAAGAGAAAGAAGATTTAAGGGGCTCTGTCCATTACACCAGTTGTCAGATAGTCATTGGAGAATAGGATTATTAATACTAAGTTTGTTAAAGTGGATAGCAGTATGTTTAGTAAGAGAGTCTAGATATAAGCCAAGAGAGGAAATAGATGCTTCTAATTCTAATGTATAAGTAGGGATGGTGTAGAAGGCTGCATATATTAGGTAGAGTATTCTATTTTGGACTTTATTTAGTATTTGAATATGTTTCTATTTGTTTGTTTACCAAGCAATACTTACTAGTATCAGTAATAATAAGGAGAATACTGTTATGAACTTAAATCCTTAGGGTTGGATAAAAGAACAACTCTTGTATTGAGTAACACAAGAGAACTTGATAGAGAACTCTTCTACAAACTAGTCTACCTTATATAGTCCTACAGATGGTCCATGCTAACTACTGTGCA
>Ga0157358_1000683_pt1 | contig 14393 bp, 12 predicted proteins | sample AttcapACBM2_FD_111484 | JGI IMG/M metagenome (GOLD analysis project Ga0157358, IMG submission 111484) | Fungus gardens microbial communities from leaf cutter ant in Botucatu, State of São Paulo, Brazil - Atta capiguara ACBM2 | ecosystem: Host-associated > Fungi > Mycelium > Unclassified ...
AGAGATATTTCTTGTGTGTTTTTTTTAATTGCAATTTGGTTTACTTTTTAATTAATATATATTCAGACTCATTTCAAGTAGCTTTAAAGTATCTTAAGAATACTGAAGTCAATATTAGCAATGTTCTTATTATGACAGAGGATTTCAATATTAAATATAGTAGTTGGGACCCAAATTTTCTATATCATTCCATTCATAGTGATATTGTTATATATTGCAGACTCTTTGCATTTAGAACTATTCAGACCTACTAATTAAGTTTCTGCTAGATACTTGGATAATCAACAGGACTCAAACTCAGTTATTGACCTAATATTTTTTAGATCAGAATATAACAATTATTCCATCTACCCAGATTGGAGATTAACTTCCAATCACATTTCACTTACCATCAATATTGCAATTTTCAAAGAATATGTTTAGACCAGAAAATATATGATAGTCAAGAACAGTGAAGAAGAAGAAAACTTTGTTGACAAATTAATTGGAACTATTAAAGGACTCAATATAAAGAATATTCAAAGTAAGAAGGTTCTTGAACATATTATTCAGTCTTTTGCCAATGATATTGAAAGAATATGGTATAAACATTCAAAATTTGTTAATATTACTAAACATTCCAAAGCATAGTAGGATGAAAATTGTTACAGAGATCTGGAGAACTATAGACAGTCCAAATGAATTAAATATTAGAAATAATTTAAGAGCACAGTTAAGAAAACCAAACACAATTTTTTAACCTGGAAATTTAAGAAATTGCTAATAAGAATTGTGGGCCATAAAAACTTATAGATTAGGTCAGAAACCACAAACTTCTAACTATTGAAGCTATTCATGTTATAGTACGAGAGTGTGGACAGACTTTGGCTAGGGTTAGGGTTAGCCGGACATAGATAAGATAGTATTTTATTAGTCTACAACAGAAGAGAGATAGGAGATAGGCACATGACTAGAAAGTTATGTGACAAAGTCTAGAACAGTCTGGAAGGACTTATGGTCTAGAAGGATCGGAAGGAGTCTAGATCAGAGTTAGGGTTAGGGATGACGTCAAGGGACATGGGTTCCTCATAGTGTACACATGGTATGCACATGTACAGTGGAGATTAAAGGTATGACGTCAGGGCACATGTAGGAAGTATGGTGGTCTTAAGAAAAACACATGTGGATGAGTAATAGGACATGAGGATGATGCATGGACATAAGGGCAGGTTAATATTGTTGTAGCATAGACTATATGTAATTTATATAAATAGAGGAGCAATGCAGCAAGGGCTCCTTGTCAAGTTCTCTTGTAATCTCCACTACTAGATAGCCTATTGAGAGCTTTGCTGAAGTCAGCATATCACGAGTGCCATTCCGGCAAGTGGTTGCTATAACAATTCAATATAATGGTTGACTATATATTGAACTCAATAATTTGTAGAAGGCTCTTCACCTATTTTTCAATACAGTGGAAAATCATTAAATAGACTCAGATTTACTAGAAGAAATTCCTAGTAAAAAAGTTACAAAATAGAGCCTATTTTCAGAAGAAGAGTTGATTAATGCTATTATAAAATGCAACAATTCGTTGACTCCAGAACCAGACAAGTTGTTATAGAAGCATCTTAAGAGAATTGTTAAAGATGCTACATATTTCAAAAAAATCATTAGTACTACTAATGTATGTATTGAATTAGATCACTAGCCATTACATTTCAAAGTTTTGATATCTATTATTATTCCCAAGCCCAACAAGGAGTTATATAATTCTTCTAAGGCTTTTTGATCTATTGTTTTGCTTAACACAATCAGTAAGCTAATTGAGAAGATCATTAGCAAAAGGTTGCAATTCCAGTTAATTTTCAATGATTTTATTTACTTATGTCAACTAAGAGGTCTAAAATAGCAATTGACCACAGATATAAGTGTTACACTTACTTATTTCATTTATATGAGTTGGGTTCAAATTTTCACTACTAGCACTTTGGTCTTCAACATTGCTCAATTTTTCCCTTTACTGAATTATCAACTTCTTTCTCTAATACTAGACAAAGCCAGTTTTGACCCTAAAATTTTATCCTTTTTCTAGGATTACTTAGTAGATAAAAAAACCAAATATCTCTGAAACAATTTTTCTTTCTCTTCTTTTAATGTTGATGTAGGAGTAGATCAAGGATTTGCTCTTTCTCTCATTCTTTCTACTTTATATCTTTCTTCAATTCTTTATATTTTTGAAAAACAGATAAAAAATATAAAAATTCCAGTCTTTATTTTTTCTTTTATAGACAATGGTCTTTTGGTTGCTCAAAACAAATCTTTGACGGTTTTAAATTTGAACCTTTTTTGTAGCTATCATATTATTTCATCTCTTCTCAAGAAATTTGAACTGATTATAGAATATAGGAAAATAGAGGTATTTTATTTTCTAGATTGCATGGAACTTTTAAATCTTTGTTTCTAAACCTTATGTTACTAGAAGGTCCTATTCTCTAACCTAAGAATACCTGGCATTATTAATGATCAAGTATATGAAAATGCTCAGGAATTCATTGAGAGGTCTCATCCTTAATCAGAAGAGACTCTTATACAGAAGCTGCATATTATTTATTGTTTTATATAATTTTCAACTTTGGTTTTACAACAAGATGCTATTATTATAAAAACTTAAAAGAATGTAAAAAAAGTAGCTTTATAGATTTTAGAAGCTTTTTATAGTAGATTTCATCTCAGAGCATACTCTCTACTATCAAATCATATCATATAAAGTTGCTTCTAGAAATAAGATATACAAATGACAAGAAAGCTCATTAACTATTGCTAGACAGGCTTATACTAAGACAACAATCAAATATCAAAGGTCTAATCATGGATATAGACAATAGGTTTAATGAAATTGTTTCTTCTTTTGTTCTATTTAGTAGTGAATTCTTTTCTGGAGATAGGCTTATAGATGGTATGTCCAACTGTTTTTTCTTTTATTTTTCAAATAGAAAAAGTAAAGAGAGTTTGAGAATTTATTTATGCAATCTTGACAACATTACCCTCTAAGTATTGACAGATTTACAATCTGCAATTGTTATATTAGATGCCAGTATAAAGAATCAAGTTGCTACTTCAATAGCTTATGTTTATATCTACAACAATCTAGTTATTAAGATGATCTATTATGCTATAAATATCATGACTACTAAAGCAAAGCTTTTCACAATAAGATGTGGTATTAACCAAGCTATATGTTTCTCCAATATCAGTCAAATCATTGTTATTAGTAATTCTATTTATGCTGCTAGAAGAATTTTTGACTCTTTATTACATTCTTACTAATTGTATAATTACCTACAAACATGCACAAAGCTTCTCAAAACAGGCATATGCACTATATCTGGCCATTCCCAAGAACCTCAGATCACCCTAACCACTCACTCTTTCTTCTTTTTATACTTCCTCTTTCCTTAACCTTTATCAACCATAGCCAACCCAAATGTAATATAAGGTACCTAGATGACAATCTTGATTCATTTCAGGATCTCAACCTAGCTGAATTCCTAGCCCAACATTCCTAGGTTTTACTTTCTTGTATCTTGCCACCCTATATCCTTCCATTCAATCATACCCATGGCACATGTCTTTACTTGCCCAGTGATCCTTGTGTTCTCTTGCAGATGGATATCCATGGCCACATCTTGTATTAAAAAACCAATTCAACCATGTTCTCTCCCTACATCTTTCTTCCTTATAACTAATTCATCTACCATTTTTTCCCTCAGCTGCTCTTTTTTGGTTTTCATGAATAAAATGATGGATAATAGAAACCATTGTCATCCCATCCTGTTATGGATCATCCTATTTGGCAAGATGCTCTCTCTTTAGGACATTTATCTATCTACATATCACAATCTATCTTCACAACCATTCTTTTTTGCCATAGTTATATTCATAGTCATTCTCTTCATGATAATACTTCTTCTTTCCATTACAAATAATGAAATCAAATTACAAATAGAACAGATCAGCCAATGCATCAAACTTAAATTATTATTCTTTTGACATCATTCTCCAACTCTCAAAAGAGCAAGAGCTACCATACTTACAGTAAGGCCTGCAGCACTAGTATTCCAGAAATATGCCTTTTTGCCATATCTTCTAGGAAAAGACAAGCAATGCTTGCCTTATCATTCTTCAATGCCTAGTCCCTTTAATAACTCAGACTACCATACTAGGGTAAGCACTGCAATTATCTTGCTAATAGAAATATAGTACCTTTTCTGCCATTTATGAAGTACTATGTATCAGAGAAACTATGCAATTTCCATATCTGACAATCCTTTTTTTGAACCCATCATTAAAAAAAAGAGTTCACTTTAACTCAATATATCACTTATATCAAACCTATTGCCTTTGGCCTCTTCAAGCACATAATGAAGATAGACATTTATATACCCTTCATTGTAATAAACTCCTCTACCAGTATTTTATACTGGCACAATTATCCTGATGCATCCAAACTATTTATCATAGTTGTTATTTTCAGTGATACTAAATTAGGCACAATAAGAGGAAAGCAGGGTAAGTCTGTATCAGGACTAGGTCAATTACAACAAGTATCTCTTCTATCAAATAATTTCTAATAATATATTATACATTATATAAAGATCAGTATTTATAGAGATATAAATATATCAATATAGTGACATAATTAGCTATTTTCTAAAATTAGCCTGATATCTGCTATAACAAATGATAGCTCTACTAGATATGAGTTTTGATCATGTAATAAAAATAGCTTGCATATAGACTATCACTATTTTTTATAAATACTTTTGTATCTGAGAATTAGATCTTAGACTTTATGACATCAGTTTTCATTAATTATTATCAATTATTATCTCTTATCATCATTGTTATTTGTATTGATCTTTATCATCATTGTCATTATTATTGAACTTTTGAATCACTCCTAAACCTCTAAGAATGTATTCAAGATTCAAATATCACAAACAAGTGAGTAGTTCATTTTGTAATAGATTATATGATACAAAGAAGAGTATAGAAGGTTCTGAAATAGATAATGTTATATAGTATGACAATAGTATGTTGGTTTTATAGAAATTGCATGAAATTTAGAGTAGGTTAGTTGTAGTGTACATACAAACCATAGTTTAAAGTATATAAGATAGACTAACTTGTACTTAGAACTCTATTAAGTTCTTTTGCATTACTTAAGGGCTTAAGTTTTTACATTAGAACTCAGTATTTTTTTCTAAGACTACTCAATACAGAGCCCTCTTTATCTCTTACTCTTTATTATCCTTGACCAAAGATAACACTGCTTTTAGTCAAGAAGAATTGCTAGGCCTTAGATATACTAGCTAGATAGGGAAAGCCTATCTATTTTTATTATATTAAAGCCCACTAATACTTTGGGAATATATCTAATAACTACTGAAAAAATCTAGTCTAAGCTTGGGCTATAAATAAGAAAGTAGATTAGTATATAGTAAGATTAACTAAGTATGAAGAAGTCTATCTGAAAAGTTAGAAAAGTCAGATTTCTTTATATAGTTTGAACAGAGAAATAACATTGTTATAGAAAACAGATTATAAATAGAGATATTACAAGTGTTAAGGATATATCTACAAATGTAATATAGAAGATTGAAGTGGAAGGATGAACTTAGTAAATTGTCAGATATAGCTCATACTGGGAGATGAAAGTTTGCAGGAGTTGTGGAAGAAACTTCTCATAAATAACTGGTACTCTTACAAGGCCAGCTGATGAGGAGTATACAACATACAGCAGTACTCAATCCAAAAGCCTTCCAATGAGTTATGTTTTTTAAAAGACCATTCCATTGATGACTCAACGTGACCTTTATAATTGTGAAGAACAACTATGTTTCTAAACTGCTACTCAGAAGTGTATAAACTCTATGCTCAATGATGCAAGCTTGTGGAACAACCTTAGCTTTAGCTTATATACTGTGTTATTTGTTTACCATATGGTCATAACTTCAGATGAAGTCCAAGATGCTAATTTGGTGTATTACTATTGAATATGAGAGATTGAGTTCAATAAGAATTTATCTTTGTTAATTATCAGACTAGTGAATTACAGTATAACTACTAGTCTTATATATAAGTAGGAAAATTACTAGTATACAAGGTAACTCACTTAGTAGTTTCTATTTGTCAAGATCATAAGAAGTGGACTTAATTCTTTATTATTTTCTTTTCTTATTTTCATTTTCATTTTGATTTATTTTCATATTTCTATATTTAGAACTCTGGGGTTAGGGTTAAAAGTGATCAGTTACATTATCACATCAGTCATATCTGATGATGTAGTCACAACATTGATCACAGGACTAGAGAGAAGGAAGTAGAAGGTTCTGGAACAAAATGACATTATATAACATAGACACTACATGTTAGCCTCATGCTTTACACATGGTCATTTAGGGTAGGATGCACAGTAGCTAACATGGACCATCTGTAGAAGTATATAAGGTAGACTATTTTGTAAAGAGCTTTCTATTGAGTTCTCTTATGTTATCTAATATAAGGTTATCTCCTAATCCAACTCTAAGGATTTTGAGTTATAACACTATTCCAGATTGCTATCCTAGATAGTATATCTAATATAAAAACTAGTAGTCTATACTATATTAGATTTATTCTAAATATAAACCAAAACTGATATCCTTTTCTGATATTGGCAATAATATATCTAACTATCCTCTAGTAACAGAAATCAAGTAGAAAAGGCATTATCTAAGAATGTGGAAGTAGATGTCAGAATGATCTTCAGCTTTAGCTTATATATAAAAATTATGCAACACTAGTCCTTAACTATATACTAAAGAATTCAAAAAGAATAATATCAGCATCAGAAATCAATAGAAGGGGTAGAAACAATAATATAGAATAAGATTAGAATATATAAAACCCTTAAAAGAGCTTTTATAAATGTAAAAAGATAAAGTTAGAAAGGATATTAAAAGAAATATATAAGTAACATCTCCTTATAAATATTTTCTCCTGCTAACACACTTCTAAATAGTGAATCTTATACTGTATAATAAGTTTCTTTGAAAAATCTAGTGAATAGATTGCAAAGCTTCTTAAAAGCTTCCAATAATACTATACATCCTAGGTGATGTACCCTAAAAGTACTTTTCAAGTCAAACCTTATGACTAAAGATACTAACTAAACTAATATTCATCTTTTCAGTCTTTCCTAGACTACTAGAACTCTTCAAAACTTGTTTAGAAGTGATAGCAGATACTGGCAACACTTACTTGATAAAATAGAAGTTAAAACTGATTTTGAGTAGGAGTATTTGGATGGAAGTCTTCTCTTACTTCCCTCCACTCTTGGCTTATATATTAGTCTAAAAATATAAAGAATGAAACTAGAGAATGAAGGCTTAAACTATAATAAAGCTTTCTGAGACCTCAAGAGCATATGTCCATTTCTTTATCTGCAACCTAATCTTGATTTCTATCTGTGAGAATCCAGTACATTCTCTCTTTACTATTTTCATGACTGCTTCTTTCTATTTTTCTATTCTGAACTCTATCAACTTCTTATCTAGTATGTTCCTCTTTTATTTGACTGTCCAAACATTTGTAACTTAGTAAGACTCTCTTGTATTATATTAAAGGATATTTTTCACCATCTCAGATGTCTATCTGGCCTTCTTGGAAGTTCTGTCTACATTATAGACTAGTATAGGTTTGGACAGTTTATGGATATTCAGATAATTTTTGTTAACAAAACTTTTATTTATAAAGATACCAGTGACTCTGAAGTCAACTAAGGCTTACAAAGAAAAGGATTGGAAAGTATTAGTAGTTTCTAGGAAGACAAGAAAGTATAGTAAGTTCTATGAATATTGAGAATACTAATAGTAAGATATGAAAAAAGCCTTTTTTCCTATCTAAGACAATAAATAGAAAATTAGAGAGTAGCTAGAATTGGAATCTTGAATACATTTAATAAATCACTATTTGAGGTATATTCTTCTATTGATAATATAGCAAACCTATTATTTAATAGCTAAGATATATATATATTACTAGTCATTCTATACAAAATTCTAATTGATTAATTTCTTATACAACTCCTCTTATTCCACAGACTCTAGTTACTAAATACTCATAACTCATGTAGCTTGGATCCCTATAATAAAACTCTTTAGTTGGTATAAGATAAAGTTTATAGATAGTATATTTATATCTATAGGAACATCTGGGAAAAGTATCAGTAGTAAAACACATAACTTACTATCCAAGAATGTGAAAGGTGGATCAGAATGACCTTTGGTTTCAGCTTGTGTACTATGTCTCTACTAGTCACATAGGTTATATATTTCAAATCAGGATCTAGAAACTTAAAGAATGAAAAATCATCAGAAGATAGCAAGGTATGTTGTTGTTACTAATACTAGAAGAGGAATTCTAGTTTTAGTTAATTTTCAAGATGGCTACTACAGTATAAACTTCCAGATTATATACTAGTTAGTATATCTAGGATAGTTATTTAAAATATAACTGCTAAGTGAGTTACTTTGATTTTTAGTGATTCTTGGATGTCAGGAGATAGAGATTCATTATTATGACTATAAAACCTTAGAGTGAATCAAGTAAAGAAATCTTGTATTAGGGTTAATATAAGAGAACTTAATAGAGAACTTTGTACAAGATAGTCTACCTTATATACTAATTACTCATGGTTTGTGCTCTACTACTTTAGCTTACCCTAAATAACTATGTGTAAGCCTTAAGGCTAACATATATTATACATATTGTTATAACATCATTATTAGAACCTTCTATCTTCTTATATAAGTATGTAATGATATGACTATGACAGTATTGTAGTGTGACAGTTTGTGACAGTGACTTATGATATCATGCTAAACTCTAACTCTAAGTTCAAAACTAGAAAATAAATTAAAAAGAAAATAAAAATAGAAAATAAAAATAAAATAAAATAAAATCTACTTTCTACAACTCTGATATCCATGGAGTTAACTTAGACTAGTAAGAATATCCAAGGTGAAATAAAGGGGTATAATTCACACTGAAAGAGGTTGGGAAGTGTAGATAAGAGAATATGAGTTATTTATGAGTCAGAACAGATATAGTTAGAATATGAAATATAACAAGATACTGAGATGAAAGAAAATAGCTGATAAAGAGCAGTAATGACTAATAAGCCCTATAGAGTTTAGAGATTGAAGTAGGAGATTATCAGAGCTAAAAGTAATAGATTTTACTTATTTTCTCTCTCATTTTTATTTCTTTTTTCTACTATTTTCTATTTTGAAACTGAGGATAAGAGTTATGTGTAATGTTATGGTTATGATGTCATGCATCAGTCACAGTCACATGATCATATATCACTATGAAAGAGTATAAAAGATTTTGGATGGATGATGTTATATAACATGTTTAATATATGTTAATCTTAAGAAAAATATATGGTTATTTAGAGTAGGCTAAAATAGTAGAGCACAAACCATAGGCTTTTAGTATATAAGGTAGATAATCCTGTACTAAGTTCTCTATTGAGTTCTCTTATGTAAACCCTATACAAGTTTCTTTTCTTGACCTACTCTAAGGTCTTAAGAGATAGTAGTAGCTTGTTGGATAGATTAAAATGCTTTAATAGCCTATCTTACATAGTTTATACATCACATATCTTCAAATCATACTAGAAAATCAGTATTTTCTAGACAACTTACAGATAGCATTTGTTGTGACAACCACTTATTACAAAGACAAATGATCACACAAGTGGTAAATCTCTTAAGTAAGATATCAAGTGGGAAGTTCATAAGAGAACTCGACAAGGAGTCTCTGCTAAATTAGCATCCTATATATACTAAATACATCTGGTCCATACTACAACCTCATGTTCATCTCATTTCCTACTCAAGGCCACCATGTTATATACATATGCCCTAACGTCATCTTCTAGATCTTTCAACTATGTTCTAGGCTTATGACGTCACATCATGTGACATGTCATGTGACTGCAATGTCATGTGCCTCTTCATTGTCACTAAAAAGAAAAGAAAAGAAAAACAAAATTTCTATAAAGTCAGAAAATAAAAAGAAAATAAAATAAAAATTGTCTATGTCCAAAGCGTCTCATAACGGCATTGCAATTTGATTCTAGATTGCTATCTTAAGACTATAGCAAAATATGACTACTATGGAACAAAAATTTATATAGCTAGCCTTTAAAATTAATAACTTTAGCAACAGTATTAATAAGAAAAGTACTTTTAGAAGAGTTGTTCAAATGATAGTTGACTTCTTATAGAATATACTTTCAAACTACTTCAAAGTGTAGCTACTTCTAAAAAATGAAAGAGTCTAAAGGATCTTATTTTTATTACAAAAGAACTGGTTTGCAGACAGTCAAATATAGAAAAAATAAAGACTGAGAAAAACTTGCTCTATTTGTTAATCTCTACTGAAGTCTAGCAAAGATAGAATATTAGATTAGAAATAGTAGTATAGGTTTTTAAATACAGAAGTATTGGCAGGAAAAGAAGATCTTTGTTAGAATTATAAATATAAGACTTGGTTTATTTTTATTTTCCCTTTTATTTTCCATTTCATTTCTATTTTATTTTATTCTTAACTTAGAATTAGGGTTATAGTACAACATCACTGTCACTATCATAACTATCATCTAATTATATAACACAAAGAAAGTCATAGAAGATTCTAAAACAAATAATATCATGTAGCATGGCAACAGTATATTAGTCTTATGGAAAGCATATGTACTTTAGGGTAGAATAGTTGTAGTATGTATACAAACTATGGTTTGTGGTATATAAGATAGAATAGTTTATACTTAGGACTCCATTGAGTTTTCTTATGTAAACTCTATATGAGGTTTTTTCTTTTAACCTACTTTAAGATCTTAAGTTTGTAATATTAGAACTCGATAGCCTTCCTTAAAACCACTTCACACCAAGCCCTTTCTTTCTCTTACTCTCTATTTTATTCTTGACCAAGGAATAGCTTGGTCCTTTAGTTAAAAGGAATTGCTAGACCTTAGATATAAAGAATACACTAGCTAGGTAGAGAAAGCTTAGCTGTTTATATTGCATTAAAGCCTGCTGGTACTTTGTAAACATATTACATGAATGCATTAGTAAGCTTTTCATAGTAAAATCCTTATGTTACAGTGTCCACTTGTAATCTGTATATATAGAGAAATGATGAGTGTTATTTGGATCTTGTCTAGAATAAAGTGACTTTCTTAAGTCAAAATAGTTTATATTTTCTTAGAGCAGTAACCAGTCATTAGATAGTCAGTAAACAGTGTAAGATAGAACTTAAAGAGAGCCTATTAGCACTTACCAAGATAGATTCTAGTTATAAGTACAAATCTGAGAGCAATGCCAGTACTAGTTCCACTCTATTTCTTTACATATCTTCACTGTCTACACTACTATCATATAACATAAGTCAATGTAGCTTTATTAACTACAAACAAATAATCCAATAGCAACAGAAGCAGCTTGTAACAATAAAGACATGACTCTAAGTGTTGTTAGCAGTACAAAGAACAAGAGCAGTAGGACCTAGGACCAACTAAGAAGCAAGTGTAGAAGTAGCAAAGCTACAAGCATTTAATGGAATAGTAAAGAAGGTTTCAGGATTTTTGATAGCATGTAAACTATTCATAAGGGTGAGAATAAGAGAAAATTTAGTGGAGGAACAGATTCAGTAAATATTGTCTTATATACAAGGAGGATCAGCAGATATGTGAAAAGAAAATGTATTAGAGGACTTGGAGTCAGAAAACTTGGAATACAAAACAAGAGAGGAATTTTTAGTGGATCTAAAAAAAGAATTCAGAAGAGAAGATAAAGAAGTAGTAAAAGTAGCAGAGTTGAAAAAGTTAGAACAAAAAGGAAAGACAATAGAGGAGTTTATCTAGAAATTTAGAAGAGCAGCAAGGAGAAGCAGTTATGATAGAAGGCTATTAATCAAAGAGTTCAAACAAGGGATTAATGGAACTATTTGACAAAGACTCATGGAGTTAGAATACTAATCAGGCTTTATTATTCAATGGTATGAATAAGCAATCAACTTGGATAAGAACTAGAGAAAGAGTAGAAGAAATAAAGAAAGGTTGAGAGGAAGGAGAGATAACAGGGCTCAGGCTCCAAGGCAAAACAATAATGAGATACACTGGCAAGTACTACTATAGCCTCAAGTTTGGCCAAGAAGATAAAAGGCTCCATAATAGTAGATCCTAGTAGGGCTTACTCTAATAGAAGGAATTGAGAGAATGAACACAGTTACTATAAACCCATCAATAGGCAGAGTTTGTGCCAAGGCATGACCCATATGCAATGGAGGTGGACTATGGTAGAAATTGTAGGAACATGGAAAGAATTGAATAAGGGGAAAGAGTAGAATATGAGGATTATTAAAATCTAATCAAGGACTATCAGGTTCTTCTCCCCATTTAAATTATATTGCCTAGTATTCTAATTATAATAGATTCACAATACTCTCTAAAGTAATAGAAAATACATTCATCTAGACAATGGGAATATACTAAGAGAGGTTACAGTAAAGATTAGTTTAAAGAGAATTGATACTCAGGAATATGTAATAATAGAAGCATTGTTGGATAGCAAGGCAATAGAATTAGTAATGAGTTTGCTAAGAAGTAGAGATTCAAGTTGAAAAAAAATAAAAAAACCAATATATATAAGAAATTTAAATAGATCATTTAATAAGAAAAAGCCTATTAAGTATACAGTAGAAGTGAATATTTACTATCAGTGATATAGAAAGAGGACAGAGATAGATGTAATTGGTGAATAGAAGTGGAGTATGATCTTAAGAATGCCATAAATTGCTTGTTATAATCCTGAGATTGATTAGAGAACTAGAGAAGTGAAGATAACAAGATGTCTAGAAAAGTATAGAAAGCAGTAGAGGATAAAACAAGAAAAGACAGAATAGTAAGAAAAAAAAGAAGAAAGAAGAAAAGAGAAAGAAGAAAAAACCAAAAAGGGAGAGGACAATGAAAGTAAAGAAGATAGTGGAGGTCAGAAAAAGCAAAAAAACTGTTATCAGAACATTTTTATTAGTAAATCCATGTATTTGGAAAGAAACAGAGCAAAAGGATGCCAGTAAAGAAAGTATGATATCATGCAATTGAGACAAAAAAGAGATTTATACCAAGAAAGGAAAAAGTATATTTGTTGTTAAGGGAAGAAAGAGAAAAGGTACACAAGTTCATACAAAAACAATTGAGAAAAGAGTATATCAGACTATCAGACTTTCAAAGTCATCTCAAATAGCACTGGTGTTTTTTTTAGAGAAAAAGAATAGTAAAAAGTGAATGGTACAGGACTATAGATATTTAAATGAATGGACTGTAAAAAATAATTACTCTTTACCTTTAATTTCAGACATTGTAGAAAATATTGGTATAAAAAAAGTATTTACAAAGATAGACTTACAATGGGGTTATAATAATATATAGATAAAAGAGAGAGATGAGTGGAAGGTGGCATTTATAACTTTACAAGAGGTGTTCAAACCTATAGTGATGTTCTTTAGACTTACAAATTCTTCAGTAATATTTCAAACAATGATGAACAAGATTCTTCAGGACTTGATCAACACTGAGAAAGTGGTGAGTTTTATTGACAATATTATAGCAGGAACAGAAAAGAAAAAGAGTCATGATAAAATAGTAGAAGAAGTAGTAAAGAAGTTAGTAGAGAATGACTTATATGTAAAACTAGAAAAATGTAAGTAGAAAGTACAAGAGGTGGGATTCTTGAAAGTAGTAATAAAGCCAAAGAGAATCAAGATGAAGGAAGAGAAGGTGAAAAATGTATTAGACTAGCCAACTCCAAAAAAAGTTAAAGACATACAGAAGATTTTAGAACTGGCAAATTATTATCAATAGTTTATTAGAGATTTTACAGTGATAGCTAGACTATTGTATAATATGGTGAAAAAGAACTAGAAGTGGGAGTAGACAGATAGGCAAGAGAAGATGTTTTAGAAGTTAAAGAAAAGATTCACAAAAGAACTAGTGTTAGCAGTACTAGACTTAGATAAAAAATGAGAATGGAAGTAGATGTGTTAGATTATACTATGAGAAAGGTTTTATCTATGGAGTGTGAGAATGGGAAATAGAGACCAGTAGAATGTCTTTCAAATGAGACAGAAAGGAATTACAAGATTCATGATAAGAAGATGTTAGCAGTAATAAAAAGGTTGGAAAACTGGAGACATCTATTAGAGGGTACCAAGTATAAGTTTGAGGTTTGGATAAATCATAAAAACCTGGAATATTTTATGAAAACACAAAAGCTGAACTAAAAACTGTTATGGAATACTTGAAC
>Ga0157358_1000685_pt1 | contig 14385 bp, 10 predicted proteins | sample AttcapACBM2_FD_111484 | JGI IMG/M metagenome (GOLD analysis project Ga0157358, IMG submission 111484) | Fungus gardens microbial communities from leaf cutter ant in Botucatu, State of São Paulo, Brazil - Atta capiguara ACBM2 | ecosystem: Host-associated > Fungi > Mycelium > Unclassified ...
CCCAGCGGCTGACTTCCTGGTTCTCGCTGTCATCTTTGCCCAGCGGCACTTCGTCCGCCGGCAGGTTAGGCAGCGCCATCGTGAAATCACGAATTTCGTTTTGCAGGGCATCCAGTTCCGCTTTGGCCGCGTCCAGGCGTTCGCCCAGCGCGTTCACTTCCTGACGCAGCGGCTCGATATCTTCCCCACGTGCTTTGGCCTGACCGATGGATTTGGATCGGGAGTTACGCTCGGCCTGCAGATTTTCCGTTTCTACCTGCAGGACTTTACGGCGCTCTTCTAAGGAGCGCAGCGTTTCCACATCCAGTTTAAATCCTCGGCGTGCCAGTTTTTCTGCGACTGCGTCTGGCTCATTACGCAGCAGATTGGGATCGAGCATGCTTATCCTGTGTAATAAAAGGTTGAAAAGAGGGATGCATTCCCGCTGGAATGCATTGAAATCCTTGCTCACCTTACCGTAACGCCTGTTTTAGCGGTAGCGTTTTGTCGGGCTATTTTGATCCTGTTCAGCCAGCCAGGCGAGCTTTTCGCCAATTTTGCCTTCGAGGCCGCGCTGAGTCGGTGTGTAGTAGCGCGTCTGCGCCATTTCAGGCGGAAAATAGACCTCGCCTGCCGCATAGGCATGTGCTTCGTCATGGGCGTAACGGTACTCTTTGCCCAGGCCCATCTCTTTCATCAGCCGGGTCGGCGCGTTGCGCAGGTGCTCCGGCACGTCATAGTCGGGATGCTCGCGCGCATCGCGCATCGCCGCCTTAAAGGCGTTGTAGACGGCGTTGCTTTTCGGCGCGCAGGCGAGATAGGCGATCGCCTGAGCGATAGCGCGCTCCCCTTCAGCAGGCCCAACGCGGGTAAAGCAGTCCCAGGCGGCGATCGCCACCTGCATACCGCGCGGATCGGCGTTACCGACATCTTCCGAGGCGATAGCCAGCAGACGTCGCGCGACATAGAGCGGATCGCCGCCGGCGGTGATAATGCGCGCGTACCAGTAAAGCGCCGCATCCGGCGCGGAGCCGCGCACCGGTTTGTGCAGCGCCGAAATCAGGTCGTAAAAGCGATCGCCCTTATTATCGAAGCGCGCGGCGCGCTCGCCGGACACTTCGGTCAGCAGCTGCGGCGTCAGCTCGCGTTTGCCCTGCGCGTTGCTCTCCGCCATATCCGCCATCATTTCCAGCGTATTAAGCGCGCGGCGCGCATCGCCGCTGACCAGTTCGGCGATCATGCGTCGCGTATTGTCGGGCAGAAGAATATCGCTGTCGCCATAGCCGCGCGTTTTGTCCTGCATCGCCTGATCGAGCACCTGCTCGATATCTTCCGTGGTCAGCGATTTCAGCAGATAGACGCGCGCGCGGGAGAGCAGCGCGGAGTTGAGTTCAAACGAGGGGTTTTCGGTCGTGGCGCCGATAAAAGTGATGGTGCCGTCTTCGATATGCGGCAAAAACGCATCCTGCTGACTTTTGTTGAAGCGATGCACCTCGTCGACGAACAGAATGGTGCGGCGGCCGACCTGACGGCTATGGCGCGCCCGCTCAATCGCCTCGCGGATCTCTTTGACGCCCGACGTGACGGCGGAGATACGCTCGACGTCGGCATTGCCGTAGCGCGCGATAATCTCCGCCAGCGTGGTTTTACCTGTACCCGGCGGTCCCCAAAGAATCATCGAGTGCAGATGGCCAGCCTCGATGGCGCGCGGCAAGGGCTTGCCTGGAGCCAGCAAATGCTGCTGCCCGATATACTGCTTAAGCGTTTCGGGGCGCATACGCGCCGCCAGCGGCTTAAAATCTTCAGAGGAAAAATCCAGAGACAGATTACCCACGCTCACCTCACTGACGCTGGTCGTCTACCGTCACCCCTTTAGGCGGTGTGAAGGTAAACTTGTCTGGGCTGATAGCGCCGTTTTTCTGGCTTTTGAGCTGATAGCTGCTGCGCTGGCCATCCTGCTCAATGGCGCTGAACTGATTGATGGTGCCGGTCGGGGTCACCGAGAGCGTAAACTGTTTAAGATTGCCGTCGCTGTTTTTCGGCGTCAGCTCAAAAGTATCGCCCTGCTGTTTGATGTTGTACTGCTGCCAGTCGCTCGGCTGATTGCGGGCAATCAGCATAAAAGGCGTGTTGCTGGTGGCGTTTTTCAGCAGGCTGACGCTCGCCTGTTCCACGAACGGATTGTAGAACCACAGGTTTTTACCGTCAGAGATAATCACGCTCTCGTCCGGCGCGGTCATATGCCAGTTAAACAGGCTGGGACGCTTCACCCACAGCTCGCCCTCGCCTTCCTGCACGTTGGCGCCGCTGCTGTCGGTCACTTTCTGGCTGAAGCTGGCGTGGAAGCTGTTAACTTTGTTTAGACGCTGCTGCAGATCGCTGGAGGCGTCCGCCATTACGCTGGCAGAGGCAAAAACGGCCAACAGGCCAGACACGATTACGCTTGATTTCATCCGCTTCAATTCCTTATTTATCTCTATCCAGTGAATACCGTTTTAATTCTGGTCGCCGATTTAGCATTGAGCCAGGAGAAAAACCCGAAAGCTTTCTCTGATATGAGGGGTAAATGTCGCCTGAACAATGGGCCAGTAAAAACTGGCCCATGATTGTTTGTTGCAAAGCGTGTCGCGCTACATTTCGTGCGGCGGCGGCGAAAGCACCTCGCGGTTGCCGTTGTGGCCTGGCTCGGAGACGATGCCCTGTGCTTCCATCTGTTCAATAATGCGCGCGGCGCGGTTATAGCCGATACGGAACTGGCGCTGTACGCCGGAGATAGAGGCGCGTCGCTTGTCGACCACAAAGGCCACCGCCTGATCGAACAGCGGATCCAGCTCTTCATCGCCTTCCAGGCCGCCAGCGCCGCCTTCGCTCTCTTCGCCTGCGGTAATGCTTTCGATGTACTGCGGACGTCCGCGCGCTTTCCAGTCCTGCACCCCGGCGTGCACTTCCTGATCGCGCACGAAGGCGCCGTGCACGCGCACCGGCATAGAAGAGTTAGGCGGCATATAGAGCATATCGCCCATGCCCAGCAGCGATTCGGCGCCGCCCTGGTCGAGGATGGTGCGCGAGTCGATTTTGCTTGAGACGGTAAAGGCGATGCGCGTCGGGATATTGGCCTTGATCAGGCCGGTAATCACATCCACTGACGGGCGCTGGGTCGCCAGCACCAGGTGGATGCCCGCGGCACGCGCTTTCTGCGCCAGACGCGCGATCAGCTCTTCCACCTTTTTGCCGACCGCCATCATCAGGTCGGCGAACTCATCCACCAGCACCACGATATAAGGCAGCTTTTCCAGCACCGGCGGCGTCATATCCATACTGTCGCCCGGCTTCCAGAACGGATCGGGAATCGGACGGCCCATCGCTTCCGCCTGCTCGACTTTTTCGTTGTAACCGGCAAGGTTACGCACGCCGAGCGCCGACATCAGCTTATAGCGACGCTCCATCTCACCGACGCTCCAGCGCAGCGCGTTAGCCGCGTCTTTCATATCGGTAACGACTTCAGTCAGCAGATGCGGAATGCCCTCATAGACCGACAGCTCAAGCATTTTCGGGTCGATCATAATAAAGCGCACCTCTTCCGGCGTCGCCTTATAGAGCATGCTGATGATCATGGTGTTAACGCCGACCGACTTACCGGAACCGGTGGTACCGGCGACCAGCAGGTGAGGCATTTTCGCCAGATCGGCGACCACCGGCTGACCGGCGATATCTTTACCCAGCACGACCGCCAGCGGCGACGGGTTGTCGCGGAATTTGGCGCAGTCGAGCACTTCGCGTAGATAGACCGTCTGGCGATGCTTGTTAGGCAGCCCCAGGCCGACATAAGGCTTGCCAGGGATCACCTCAACCACGCGCACCGCAACCGCGGAGAGCGAACGCGCCAGATCGCGCGACAGGTTGGAGATGCGTGCGGCTTTGACGCCCGGCGCCAGATCCAGTTCGAAGCGAGTAATAACCGGGCCGGGCGAGATGCCGACCACTTCCGCTTTGACGCGATAGTCGCCCAGGCGCGCTTCGACCAGGCGCGCCGTTTGCTCCAGCGCGAACATATCGACCGGCTCCTCTTCCGCAGGCGGCGAGGTGAGCAGATCGAGCGTCGGCAGCGGCGTGGAAGGTTTCTCCAGCGGCTGGTTATGACGCATCAGGAAAGGATGGATCAGGCTGTTATCCAGCGAAGCGGGCTGTGAGGCCGTCGGCTGCGCAGCGGCAGGCGCAGACGTCTGAAACGCGGGGGTCGGCTCCGGCTCGGCGGCAGGCGCGAAAGCCGCTGCGGGTTCGAACGCGGTAGAGACCGTCGGCGCGGCCACGGAGACCGCTGGCTGGGCAGCCGCCGCTTCAGCAGGCTGCTGCCACGGCGTATGGGTCGCCGCAGGCGCTTCCGGCTCTGGGGCGCTGGCGATGGTAAAGATCGGTTCGTTCGGTCCCTCATCCACCAAATCTTTCATCGGCGAGAAGTCGAACGCGGCGGAGGTATCCAGGCTAAAGGCAGGCGTCTTCTCTTCCTGCTCTTCAGCGCCGTAACGCTGCTGCTGCTGAGCGGCAAACTGCTGCGCCAGCGCGGCCTGTTCGATCGCCTCTTCCGCTTCAGGCTCCTCTTCCTGCTGCCAGCTCTCACCGTAGCGCTGCTGCTGCTGGCTGGCGAACGCGTCGCGCAGCTGCGCCTGTTCTTCAGCCTGCTGCTGCTGTTCCGACCATTCGGCGTGCGCTTCTGCAGGCTGTTCGGCCTCGGCGCGCTGCTGCTCCTGCGCTTTGGCTTTTTCTTCCGCCATACGCTGAGAAGGCAGCTTGATGCCGTAGGAGGCGAGCTCGCGGCGCGTCGGCAGTTTTACCGGGTTAGGACGCGGCAGCGCCGGTCCAATACCCTGCTTCACCTGCGGATTGTGGTTGGTTTCCGGAACAATATCGAACAGCGGCGAGGAGCTTGCCTGCGCGGCAGCGGCGGCGGTAGCGCTCGCCGTTGCGGTCATATCGGCGTCGCGCCAGTTGCCCATCTGCGGACCTTCGTCCTCTTCCCATCCGGTAAAGGCGGGCGCGGCAGGCTCTTGCGGCACGTCGAAACGGTAGCGCGGCGGCTCGGCAGGCGCAGCGGGCTGCACGGTCGCTGGCGCAAAGGCGCCGGCGGGCTGCTGAGACGCGGAGAAGGCGTTAGCCGCCGTAGCCTGTACGGCGGCCGGAGTCTGTACCGCCGCGGCTGCTACAGGCACGGCGGACGTTGAAGCAGGCGCGGAGGGCGCGGAGAATGTCGGCACCGATGCCGACGTATCAAAAGCTGGCGTAGCCGCCGGAGCAGGCGGTGCCGCTGAAACCGCCGCAGTCACCGCCGGCGAGGCGGCAGTCGGCGCTGGCGACGCAACAGCGGAAACGCCTGCGGCCGCTGCGGCAGACGTCAACGCGGCATCCGTCGCCGCAGCGGCTTTCGCCAGCAGCGGATCGGCGGCGTCAGGCGCAGCGTGATCGGCCGGCGCGCGCGGCGCGGCAAGCAGCACATCTTCGTCATCCTGCACGGCCGCCTTAAAGCGCGGCGCGACGTCAGCGTCAACCTCGTCCTCGTCTTCCTGCCACGGCTCGTCGCGGCGCGAACGGTTGCTGGCGAACGTCAGCACGCCCATCACCACGCCGCCGATGCGCTCGGCGATGGTCAGCCATGACCAGCCGGTATAGAGCGTAATGCCCGCCGCCCAGACTCAGAGCAGCGCCAGCGTGCCGGTAGCCGGCGAAAACCAGGGCGCAATGGCGTTGCTCACCAGGCTGCCGATAACGCCGCCGGAGGCGAAATACCAGATATCGTCGGCGTTGAGCGCGGCCAGGCCACAGGTGGTCACCACCAGCGCCAGCACGCCGATCAGGCGCAGGCCGATAGCGAAATAGTCGATGTAGTCCTGCTGATCGCGCTGGCGAAAGGCGATCCAGCACAGTCCGACGATCACCGGCGGAATGGCGTAGGCCATCACGCCGAAGATAAACAGCAGCGTATCCGCCAGCCAGGCCCCCACGCCGCCGCCGAGATTATGAATCGGCTCATGCCAGGCGGTTTGCGACCAGCTCGGATCGGAAGGATTGAAGCTGACGAGCGAGACCATCAGATAGACGGCGAAAAGCGAGACGAGAATAAGCAACGCTTCCAGCAGACGACGTCCACTGCTCAGCGGTTTTAACGAAACTTCTTTGTCTTCTGTGTATTCCTGGCTCAAGAGAACTCTCCAGGTGCCTGTAAATTATGAAGGCAACAGCGTCGGGCAAGCCCGACGCTGGTCCTGTATGAATTCACAGGAGTGTATCGAAATATCGCAGGTTTTGCACCTGCGCTGCGTTATCGGGTTTTGATCACCAGCCGATTACTCTGTTTGACCTCTTCCATCACCACGTAAGTGCGGGTGTCGTTGACCCCCGGCAGGCGCAGCAGGGTTTCGCCAAGCAGCTTACGGTAGGCGGACATATCCGGTACGCGCGTCTTCAGCAGGTAGTCGAAGTCGCCGGAAACCAGGTGACACTCTTGAGTTTCCTCAAGTTTTTGCACAGCGGCGTTAAACTGTTCAAACACATCCGGCGCGCCACGATTCAGAGTAATCTCAACAAAAACCAGCAGCGATGCATCGAGATAGTGCGGGTTAAGTTGCGCGGTATAGCCAAGAATAAAACCCTGACGTTCCAGACGACGCACACGCTCAAGACATGGCGTAGGCGATAATCCTACGCGTTTGGAAAGCTCTACGTTGGAAATACGACCATCTTTCTGAAGCTCATTCAGAATATTTCTGTCGATTCTGTCGAGATCTTTTCCGGGGCGTTTCTTATTGTCTACCATTATTATTGTCTCTCTTAATTCCTTCCCTTTACCTGCCACGCCCTGGAAACGTTCACTGTTCAAGGCATTAGTGAAGCGAAGAATCAGAGCCTGTGCGCTGTCGCGCATCCATCCGCATGACGCATGTTGTCTGTCCACATCATGCGTCATTACCCATGCCAGGCTGTAATTTATCGGGAAAAAAGGGCAAAACGAGGAACGAAACCCTGTTTTGACTCTCTCCTTCTTCTTCGCTTCTGCCATTGTTTTCGCAAAAGCGCAGGCGATTGTCAAAGTAAAAAGACCAAATTCAGGACAAGATGCCAGACAGACCGCTGGGTAACTGTTTTTAAATGAGAATTTTTGTACTCTTGCACCAGCAAAAACCGATTATTGCCCCCTTTTAGCGCAGCTGACGTGCAGAACCCGCCGTTATCGTCTACGCCGCTTGCAGCTATCGGTAACAAAATTCCCCAGCCCTTTTTTTGCCACGGTAAATTCCCTACAATCCCAGGTCATGTTGTCAGCCGAATGAAACTGAGGATCATATGAGTACGGCCAAACACAGTAAATTGCTCATTCTGGGCTCAGGCCCGGCGGGTTATACCGCAGCGGTCTATGCTGCTCGCGCTAACCTGAATCCGGTGCTGATCACCGGCCTCGAAAAAGGCGGTCAGCTGACCACCACCACCGAGGTAGAGAACTGGCCCGGCGACCCGCACGATCTCACTGGTCCCTCGCTGATGGAGCGCATGCATGAGCATGCCGAGAAATTCAACACGGAAATCATTTTCGACCATATTCACACCGTCGATCTGCAGAATCGTCCGTTCCGTCTTATCGGCGACAGCGCCGAATACACCGCTGACGCGCTGATTATCGCGACCGGCGCTTCGGCGCGCTATCTGGGCCTGCCTTCCGAAGAGGCGTTTAAAGGCAAAGGGGTTTCCGCCTGCGCCACCTGCGACGGTTTCTTTTACCGCAACCAGAAAGTCGCGGTTATCGGCGGCGGCAATACCGCAGTGGAAGAGGCGCTCTATCTGGCGAACATCGCGGCGGAAGTGCACCTGATTCACCGTCGCGACAGCTTCCGCGCGGAGAAGATCCTGATCGATCGCCTGATGGAAAAAGTGCGCAGCGGCAATATCGTGCTGCACACCGATCGTACGCTGGAAGAGGTCGTCGGCGACCAGATGGGTGTGACCGGCCTGACGCTGCGCTCGACGCTGAACGAAGCGGAAACCGAATCGCTGGAAGTGGCCGGTCTGTTCGTCGCCATCGGCCATAGTCCGAATACGGTGATCTTCGAAGGTCAGCTGGCGCTGGAGAACGGCTATATCAAGGTGCAGTCTGGCCTGCATGGCAACGCCACCCAGACAAGCATCCCTGGCGTGTTCGCCGCAGGCGATGTGATGGACCATATTTATCGCCAGGCGATCACCTCTGCCGGCACCGGCTGTATGGCCGCGCTGGACGCCGAGCGTTATCTCGACGGTCTGGTTAAAAACGATCGGTAAGTTGTTAATTAGCTGATCTAACTTATTCGGGGCGACTGTTTTTCAGTCGCCTTTTTTTATGCCGCCGTGCTAGATTCAGGCGCCTGAAGAGCTACCTTCTTATCCTTTCCCGGATATCGACAACGCTACGGTCTCGCATGAACAAAACCCGGCAACAGGAACTGACCCGCTGGCTGCGCCAGCAACGCGCTTACGGCGGCCGCTGGCTGCGATTGACCTCGCTGTTTGGACTGGCGAGCGCGCTGGCGATTATCGCCCAGGCCTGGCTACTCGCCTTTTTGCTGCAGGCGCTGATTGTCGAACAGCGGCCGCGCGCTGATCTGCTTCTCCCCTTCGCCCTTTTGCTGCTCTGCTTTGCGCTGCGCGCGCTGTTTAATTATGCGCGCGAGGCCGCAGGCTTTCGCGCCGGCCAGGCGATTCGCCAGGCGCTGCGTCAGCAGGTGCTGGATCGCCTCTCCGCGCTTGGCCCGGCGTGGATCCGCGGCAAACCGGCGGGCAGCTGGGCGACGCTGCTGCTGGAGCAGATCGAGGAGATGCAGGACTATTACGCGCGCTATCTGCCGCAGATGACGCTGGCGGCGCTGATCCCCTTGTGCATTCTGCTGACCGTTTTCCCGCTCAACTGGGCAGCCGGTTTGATTCTGCTAGGCACCGCGCCGCTGATCCCGCTGTTTATGGCGCTGGTCGGCATGGGCGCGGCTGACGCCAACCGCCGCAACTTTATCGCGCTGGCGCGCCTCAGCGGCGATTTCCTCGACCGGCTGCGCGGACGCGAGATCCTGCGCCTGTTTCATCGCGCCGAAGCGGAAACCGCCGCTATCGCCGCCTCCACCGCCGATTTTCGCCAGCGCACCATGGAAGTGCTGCGCCTCGCCTTTCTCTCCTCCGCCGTACTGGAGTTTTTCGCGTCGCTGGCGATTGCGGTGGTCGCGGTTTACTTCGGCTTTTCCTATCTCGGCGAACTCCATTTCGGCGCCTGGGGAAGCGGCGTCACGCTGTTTGCCGGTTTCGTCGCTCTGATCCTCGCGCCGGAGTTCTTCCAGCCGCTGCGCGATCTCGGCGCGTTTTATCATGCCAAAGCGCAGGCGGTCGGCGGCGCGGACGCTCTGGAGCGCTTTATGCGCGAGAGCCCGCAGCCTGCGGCCGCCGAGGGCGCGGCGACGCTGCCCGATGAGGCGCCGCTCGCCATTGTCGCTCAGGACTTGATGGCCCTGAGCCCAGAGGGCAAAACGCTGTGCGGCCCCCTCAGCTTTACGCTTGCGGCCGGCGAGCGCGTGGCGCTGGTAGGCCAGAGCGGCGCAGGAAAAACCGTGCTGATGAACGTGCTGCTCGGCTTCCTGCCCTATCAGGGATCGCTGCGCGTCAACGGCGTTGAGCTGCGCGAGATGAGCCGCGCCTACTGGCAGCGGCAGATCGCCTGGCTTGGGCAAAACCCGCAGCTGCCCGCCAGGACGCTGCAGGAGAATATCGTAATGGGTAACGGGCGGGACGACGTCGATCTGGACGCTCTGCTCGCCGACTGCGGCGTTAGCGAATTTTTACCGCGACTCTCCGCCGGCGTGCTGACGCCAATCGGCGACGACGGCGCGGGGCTTTCCGTCGGCCAGGCGCAGCGCATCGCGCTGGCGCGCGCGCTCTATAAGCCCGCGCGTCTGCTGCTGCTGGACGAGCCCGCCGCCAGCCTCGACAGCCGCAGCGAACAGCACGTGATGCGGGCGCTCGATAAGGCGTCACGCCGCCAGACGACCCTGATGATCACCCACCAGCTCGACGCGCTGCAGCAGTGGGACGCGGTCTGGGTGATGCAGGAGGGGCAGCTAACGCAGCAGGGCCAGTGGCGCGATCTGATCGCCGAACCGGGTCCGTTTCGCCAGATGGCTTCGCATCGTCAGAAGGAGATTTGCTGATGTCTGCCCTGCGTCCTTTCCTGCGCCTGTTTCTACGTCACCCCTGGCGGCTGTCGCTGGGCGTGCTGCTTGCCATCGTTACGCTGCTCGCCAGCATCGGTCTGCTGGCGCTTTCGGGCTGGTTTCTTGCCGCCTCTTCGCTGGCCGGCCTCGCCGGGCTTTACAGTTTTAACTACATGCTGCCCGCCGCAGGCGTTCGCGGCGCGGCAATCTCACGCACCGCCGCGCGCTATTTCGAGCGGCTGGTCAGCCATGACGCTACGTTCCGCGTGCTGCAACACCTGCGCGTCTTTACCTTCAGCCGTCTTATCGCGCTGGCGCCGGGCCAGCTGGCGGCGTTCCGCCAGGGCGATCTGCTTAACCGCTTCGTCGGCGACGTCGATACCCTCGACCATCTCTATCTGCGGGTTATCGCGCCGCTGGCTGGCGCTGTCGTGGTGATTGTGGTGGTGACGCTGGGCATCAGCCTGCTGGACGTAGGGCTGGCGCTGACCCTTGGCGGCGTAATGCTGGCGACGCTGCTGCTGCTGCCGCTGTTTTATCGGCTGGGCGCACCAGCCGGGCGCGCCATTGCGCAGCAGCGCGCGCAGTGGCGCCTGCGGCTGATGCACTGGCTAAGCGGGCAGGCTGAACTGGCAATCTACGGCCTCTCCGATCGCTGGCGCGCGCAGCTCGACCGCGACGAGGCACGCTGGCAAAAAGCGCAGCAGCAGCAGCAGCGCCTGCAGGCGCTGTCGCAAAGCCTGCTGCTGCTGATAAGCGGCGCGACCGTCACGCTGCTGCTATGGATGAGCGCCGATAGCCTGACGCGCGACGCCTCCTCCGGCGCGCTTATCGCGCTGGTGGTCTTCTGCGCGCTGGCCGCCTTCGAGGCGCTGGGCCCGGTCGCCGGCGCCTTTCTGCCGCTGGCGCAGGTGATCGCCGCCGCACAGCGCGTCACCGGCATTATCGGTCAGACGCCCGCTATCCGCTTTCCTGCCAGCGCGACCAGCGCAGCGGGCAGCCTCTCGGTAGCGATCGACCAGGTCACCTTCCGCTATCCACACCGCCCCGAAGCGGTGCTGGAAGGATTTTCGTTGCAGGTGCGGGCGGGCGAACGCGTGGCACTGCTCGGCCCTACCGGCTGCGGTAAATCCACCCTGCTGGCGCTGCTGACGCGCGCCTGGGACGTGGAGGCGGGATCGATTACGCTGCAGGAAGTCGCGCTGCGCAGCTGGGATGAAAAATCGCTGCGTCAGCGCATCAGCGTGGTGACGCAGCGCGTGCATCTGTTTAACCAGACGCTGCGCGAGAACCTGCGCGTGGCGCGTCCCGACGCCAGCGACGCGCAGCTCAGCGAGGCGCTGCGGCAGAGCGGGCTGACGCGGCTGCTGGAGAGCGAAGAGGGTCTTAACGCCTGGCTCGGCGAAGGGGGCCGTCCGCTGTCGGGCGGCGAACTGCGTCGTCTGGCGATTGCGCGCGCGCTGCTGCACGACGGCGATCTCTGGCTGCTGGATGAACCCACTGAAGGGCTCGACGCCGCCACCGAACAGCAAATTCTAGCGCTGCTGCAGCAGGTCACCGCCGGCAAGACCCTGATTATGGTGACGCACCGCCTCAGCGGGCTGGAGACGCTGGATCGCATCTGCGTGATGGAAAATGGCCAGATTGTCGAACAGGGCGCGCATCACGAATTAATCTCAAAAGAGGGGCGCTACTGGCATTTCCAGCAGCGCTTTGCGCTATAGTCTTAGCGAAAAAGCGACGAGTAACGATGCGATGAGACTGGTGCAACTGTCACGGGAATCCCTTCATTTTCCTCCGCCGGAGATGGCGCTGCGCGAGCCGAATGGCCTGCTGGCGATGGGCGGCGATCTCTCCCCTGCCCGTCTGCTCAGCGCCTATCAGCGCGGCATTTTCCCCTGGTTTTCACCGGGCGATCCGATTTTGTGGTGGTCGCCCGATCCGCGCGCGGTACTCGTGCCGGAATCTTTTCATCTCAGCCGCAGCATGGCGCGGTTTCATCGCCGCTCGCCATACCGCGTCACCATGAATCACGCCTTTTTCGAGGTGGTGGAAGGCTGCGCCGCCGGTCGTCAGGAAGGCACCTGGATCACCTTCGAAGTAAAGCGCGCCTGGCAGCGTCTCTATGAGCTGGGTCATGCGCACTCCGTCGAAGTCTGGCAGGATCAGCAACTGGTCGGCGGCATGTACGGCCTCGCGCTCGGGCAGATTTTCTGCGGCGAGTCGATGTTCAGTCGCAGCGAGAACGCCTCGAAAACCGCACTCTGGGTATTTTGCCAGCATTTCATGAAACATCAGGGCAGGCTGGTGGATTGTCAGGTTTTGAATCCGCACACCGCCTCGCTGGGCGCGCGTGAGATCCCGCGCGTCGACTATTTGCAGTATGTTCAGACCCTTGCCTGGCAGCCCGTCAGCGCTGGCTGCTGGCGTACTCAGACCCTTTTTTAAGCCTGCGCAGATGTTTTGCACACAATCAGGCGCAAAAGTGGTATAATAGTCGCGTTTGGTATGTCGTCCGCGCTTCGCAACGGCGAGCCGGAATTGCCAGGCTGGGAATCACAACGCACTCCCGGAACTGTTTCAGATGAGCGCGTGTTACCGCCTACTGACGCAGATTCTTAGCCCGTTAATCCCCCGCAGACGTCACATAAACACCCGAATTTAACCGAGATGCTCGTGCCCTCGCGCGAAGCACGGCGAAGCGTTGGCCTTACCGCCAACGTTTCTTTACATAAATCGTGGAATTCGGCATTATCTTGCCGGTTCACTGAAAGCTAGTCCACCCAGAGGATTCGATGGCCAAAGAAGACAATATTGAAATGCAAGGTACCGTACTTGATACGTTACCTAACACCATGTTCCGTGTAGAACTCGAGAACGGTCACGTGGTTACCGCTCATATCTCCGGTAAAATGCGCAAAAACTATATCCGCATCCTGACGGGCGACAAAGTGACTGTTGAGCTGACCCCGTACGACCTGAGCAAAGGCCGCATTGTCTTCCGTAGTCGCTAAGCGGCTTCATTTCGCTTTCGCCGCCTGAACGGCGGTGAAAAAAAAGGCCAGATTCGCATCTGGCCTTTTCTATTTCTGTCGTACGGCGCTTAGTGAACCGTGCCTTCCGTTTTGCGTTTTTCCGCGCTGAGGAAGTGGTAGGTCAGCTGGTTCTTCTCTTTGTCGAGCGCCACCGAGACCGATCCGCCATCCACCAGCGAGCCAAACAGCAATTCGTTGGCCAGCGGTTTTTTGAGGTTTTCCTGCACCGTACGCGCCATCGGACGCGCGCCCATCGCCTTGTCGTAGCCTTTCTCCGCCAGCCAGTCGCGCGCTTCGTCGCTGACCTCCAGCGAGACGCCCTTCGCATCCAGCTGCGCCTGCAGTTCGACAATAAACTTGTCCACGACCTGATGAATCACCTCCGGTGACAGGTGACGGAACCAGATAATATTGTCGAGACGGTTGCGGAACTCCGGCGTAAAGATCTTTTTGATCTCTTCCATCGCGTCGGTGCTGTTGTCCTGATGGATCAGACCAATCGATTTACGCTCGGTTTCACGTACGCCCGCGTTGGTGGTCATTACCAGCACCACGTTGCGGAAGTCCGCTTTACGGCCGTTGTTGTCCGTCAGCATGCCGTTGTCCATTACCTGCAGCAGCAGGTTGAAGACGTCCGGATGCGCTTTCTCGATTTCGTCGAGCAGCACCACCGCATGCGGATGTTTAATCACCGCATCGGTCAGCAGACCGCCCTGATCGAAGCCGACATAGCCCGGAGGCGCGCCAATCAGGCGGCTTACCGTATGACGTTCCATATACTCGGACATATCGAAACGCAGCAGCTCGATGCCGAGCGCCTTCGCCAGCTGAACCGTAACCTCGGTTTTCCCGACCCCGGTCGGACCGGCGAACAGGAAAGAACCGACAGGTTTGCGATCCTGGCCCAGTCCGGCGCGGCTCATTTTGATCGCTTCGGTCAGGGCTTCAATGGCGTTATCCTGGCCGAACACCAGCATTTTCAGGCGATCGCCGAGATTTTTCAGCGTGTCGCGGTCGGTTGCCGAAACGCTCTTCTCAGGGATACGCGCGATACGCGCCACCACGGTCTCGATATCGGAGACGTTAATGGTCTTCTTGCGCTTGCTGGCCGGCATCAGACGCGCCCGCGCGCCCGCTTCGTCGATCACGTCGATCGC
>Ga0157358_1000688_pt1 | contig 14326 bp, 11 predicted proteins | sample AttcapACBM2_FD_111484 | JGI IMG/M metagenome (GOLD analysis project Ga0157358, IMG submission 111484) | Fungus gardens microbial communities from leaf cutter ant in Botucatu, State of São Paulo, Brazil - Atta capiguara ACBM2 | ecosystem: Host-associated > Fungi > Mycelium > Unclassified ...
ATGTCTAACCAATGATTGTGCAAAATCTCAAAATTTTTTCGCAAAACATTCGCAAGAACTCACGCATCATTAATACAATCCTCGAAACCCAACATCATTTTAATCCAAGAACTACCATGGTCTGAAATTTGCAAGATTTCAAGTTCTATGAATTGCAATGACAAACCTTTTATAGGTTCTTGCCATCATCTCAACTGGATCGTGTTTGCAAGAACTTCTTCAAACAGTATTGACCCCCCAAGAGTAATCACATATATTAACATTCGACTCTCTTTCCTTTACTTTTTTCTTCACAAAGATATTTTCAACCATCGAGACGTCAATCTCATTTCTTTTACCAACAACGACATTTGTCATTATATTTTGAATGTTTATTCTGACTCATCTCATTTGGCTTTAAAGTATCTTAAGGATACTGAAGTTAATATCAACAATATTCTTCTCATGACTGGGGATTTTAACATAAGAGACAGTTTATGAGACTCTTCATTTCCTTTTCACTCTTCTATTAGTGATGATTTAATTATAATAACAAACTCTTTTGATCTTGCTCTATTATCTCCGACTAATCCTGGTTCCACTAAATTCTCAGATACTGCAGGGGAGTCTAACTTGGTAATCGACTTGATGTTCCTTTGATATGGCTCTGTGAAACTTGACAAACATTCCATCCTCTCTAATTCTTGACTATCTTCAGACCACATGCCTCTCTTGATAGACATTCCTATCTTTGATAAGATTATTCATACGTTAAAACTCACCATCGCTTCTAAAAGCAAACAAGAAACTAAGTTTATCAAAGACGTTATCTCAAATTTCAAATCACTAGATACATCAAATATCGAAGACATTGTCAAACTAGATTGAATAGTCAATCAACTTGAATCTATCGTTGAACAATCGTAGTCCAAAAACACAAAAAAATAGAGAATCTCCAAACATTCTAAACAATGGTGGTCAGATTCATGTAGTCTAGCTCTCAATACCTACAGAACGACTAGAAGTTCTTCAAAATGACTGTGAAAAACACCAAGCAATCTTTCTTTGATGACAAGATTCAAGAAATCGCAAATAAAAGTCAAGGCCCTTAGGAATTAATGAACTGGGTCAAGAAAAGAAAACTTCCAGCAACTGAAGCGATTAAATACAATAATCGTCCTTGTCTCACTCCAAACAGTTTATGGAATGCTCTTCACAGCTCTTTTAATATGGCCCTTCATCATCATGTCAACCTCAACATTCTTAATGAAGTAATGCACAAACCTTTTCAAAGCTAGAGTTCTTTTTCCAGATACAAATTCAAATCAGCGATTAGCAAATGTATTAACACATCTGCTCCAGGACCTGACAAGATGACATGACATCACTGGAAACTCATTATCAAAGACGATGATTGTCTCTATGATAACCCAAAAGTATTCTGCCTAATCGTCCTTCTCAACACTCTTGGCAAACTCGTAGAGAAAGTGGTTTGATCAGGATGGACAAAAGAAAGAAATACTAGCACTTTGGCCTTCGATATATCCCAATACTTCCCTTCACTAAATCATCAACTTCTCGTACTCATCCTTATGAAAGCTGGACTCGACTCTAAAGTTATGAATTTCTTTGCGAACTACCTGATTCAAAGAAGTATGAAGTACCTATGGAATAATCTTTCATCCTCTTCTTTTATAGTCAATGTCAGAGTTGGCCAAGGATCTGCGCTATCTCCCATCCTATCTACTCTATATCTATCACCGCTTCTTTATATTCTAGAAAATAGGCTCAATATTCCAATTTCCATCCTTTCTTTTGTTGACAATGGTCTTTTCATTGTTCAGAACAAATATTTTGACATTTCTAATTTGCATCTGTTCTACAGTTATAACATTTTCTCTAAACTTCTAGATAGTTTTGGTCTTGTTATTGAACATTCTAAAACTAAAACATTTCGTTTTAGCAGATTTCAAGATGTTTTCAATCCTTCTCCTCTTGATCTTTCGCCACTTGGGGAACTGATATTATAACCCAAGGATTTGTGGAAATACTTGGGCTTCATTTTTGACTGAAAACTCTCCTTCCACAAACATATTGATCATTACGCTAACAAAGTGTTATCAACGGTCAAATGTATGAAACTTCTAGAAAATTTGTCACGAGATATTAGTCTACTTCAAAAACGACTTCTGTACAGATGTTGTGTTCTTCCAATTGCCTTATACAGCTTCCAGCTATGGTTTTACAATAAGGTTCCAATATCTTACCATATGAAAATTCTCAACAAGATGTAAAGAAGAGCTGCCATCTAGATCCTAGGGATGTTCAAAACTTCTCTCTTGGAAGGCATTGAAGCCCTTGTTGGTGTCATACCAATTATATTTCACCTTCAAAAAATCACAAAAAGATTCCAAATACGTCCTTTCAAACTCTCTGATAATTATATATTGAAAAATCTTTTGAATAACTCTCCTCCTTGAATCAAGTCATCCAACTCACACAACATTGGTTCACTAACCAATCGTCAAAGATCTTTAACCAAAGATCATCTCATCAACTCGAACATCAAATCCTATAGAATCTTTCCATCTTTTTCTCTCCTTAATCTTGAATTTTCCCCAGGTCATCGCATTATTGACAATTTTTCTAATCGTTTTTCTTTTAATTTAGTTAATAAAAATAATAAAAACCTCAACAAAACTCATGCTCAAGATAATCAAAATAGTTCACCATGTCTCCTTTATAACAAGCACAGAGGCGGAGCTGTTTTCTATCAAATGTGACATCAATCAAGCATGCTCCATCAACAACATCTCTAAGATTATTATCATAACTGACTCTATTCACATGGCTAGAAAATTCTTCGATAGCAAATCTCATTCTTTTTAAATTCATTTTGTTGTAATACTTAATGAATTGCGGAAATTTTTCATCTCTAACGAGTCCAACTCCATCGAATTCTGGAAATGCCCAAGTAAACTCAAATGGAGATTTCATCATGACGCCAACAAAGATTCCAAATCTTTTTCAGTTACATCTTTATACTCATCCAAAATCTCTTGGGACTTTTGTAAGAAATCCGATTGTGATGAATCAATCAAATTATGAAAGATGACATTTCAAGCATCAGAGAGAAAAGGCAATTACTTTCTTGATTTATTAGATGATGATCTTAACACTATTGAATCTTCTTACACCAAAGGTAGTCCATAGCTTCAATCGTTTGGCCACTCCAATTCATTATGTGCCTGTGCTACTAGAGCAATTACCAATCATGCCTCTATCGGAGAGTATAGGTTACAATTTTTTTCTAGCATGAACTTTTCATACCCATGTAACAATTATCCAATTGAATCAAGGAGATATATTCTTCATAAGTGCAATAGATTTAATAAGTATTGAAACTCCAAAAGAGATACATTGAAACATTTCATTATGTTCTTGACTGCCAATCTGAATGCTTTCGCATTCAATAACAATTTATTTTTTCTTTAAAGTATTTCTTAGTTTCTTTCTTCTTACTTAATTCTTGATTAGCTCCTTTCCTTTTTCTCTTTTTTATTTTTCTTCCTTTTCTTATTTCATGTTAGTTTAAGTCTTATGTATGTACCACAGTCTACCTCTGCGCACCATGTAATAAATTGTTGAAATAAAAAAATAAAAAAAATTGTTATTTTTATATATTAGTTTGTAAAAATTTGTAATAAAAAATATATTTAAGAAAAAAAAATATAAAATACTTACTTTTATTTTAAGTTTTAATTTAAAGTTGTAATGTAATAGTAAACAAATAATATAATATTTATATATTATATTATTTTAAGTTAATTCTGTAATTTTTAAAATTTGATATTAAATATTAAAGTTTTAAGTATAAATAAAATTTTATATAAGTATTTTATAATAAATTTAAATATTTATTAATAACTATTTTTATTAAGTTATATTAATTAGAAAGTTTCAAATAAAAATTATATATATATATATAATCTTTATTTGTTAATATTTTATATATAGTAATAAATATTAATAAAAATACAAGTATATTAATATAATAATATATAATAAATAATAGTTTATTTTATTATTTATATTAATTTTAATTATTATTAAACTTTTAAAAGTATATTTAAAATTTAAATATTATAAATAAGTAAGTTATTTATTTTGTAATAATTTTATTATTTAATATCATTTAATTTTTTAATATTTCAAATAATTTTCAAAATTTTAATATTAATATTAGTATTAGATTTATTTTATAAGAAAAATTTAAACTTTTATTTTTTTATAATAATATTATTATATTTTCTTTCTCAATTAATTTAATTTAATTATTTAAGATAAAAAATTAAAAAAATAAATTTTTTTGTAATATATAAAGTTTTTTTAAATCTTAGTATTTTAAAAAGTTTTATTTTTTAACAATATTTATATTAATAAAATTATATTTATTATTAAATACATAAAGTTATTTAGACATGTTTTCTCCATCATTTAGATTTAAATTGTTAAACTTGCTATCTTCTGTGAATATTTTCAATAACACAAAGATGAACTATTTTACAGAGACTAATTCTGTTATTAACAACAATGCAAGAAATAAATTCTTTCAAATCCACAAGAACTGGTTCAGAGACTCTTCTATGTCTTTTATAATCTTTTTCACTATTTATTATGAGAAAATGGAGTTGAATAACAGTATAGATATTGATTCTGATCTACCAGTAGAATTTCCCATATTATCCTACAAAAATGAAAGAGAGAAGGAAATTTGTTTTAGAAAGATGGCTGAGACTACCAACAACATGAGACTTTAGAGTGTAAACAAGATTTTAACAGCCCAATGGAATCCAACCTATGGAGTGGAAACTTTCAGTCCATCTTCTTTTATAGCTCGGTTGAACACATTGCTTTAGACTTGAAAAATATTAAACAGTCACTTAACTTTATGGTGAAGTACATCTTCAACAAGAAAGTCAATCCCAAATCTTCTAATGATCTGAATGAATCAGTGACGTGGTCTGGAATTTTTTATTCTCAATCTATCAATCTAGTTGAGATTTTCTCTATATTGATAACTGCTCTAAATCACTCAGGAAAAAGATTTTGGCTAAACTTACTTCTAGAGTAGTTTTCTCATCATTCAGTAAAACTATCAAGAACCCAAACCCAGTCACAATCAACAAAGCCCTGCCACTACCCTTTTTTCCAGCCAAAACTAAAAAAGAAATCAATATCATCTCTAAGTATTTCTTACCCAACAAGCCTTCAGTTAACAACAACGTCAATAATAATTTGAACAATTCTAGCAAGTCTTATGCTCAGACAACCAAAATGTCTAACAACACATTGAAAGTTTTGAAAATCAAAGAAACATTCTCTTCCCTCAATGCTCAAAAGGTTAATCAGGTGAACAGGCTCCTGTGTACTTCCAGGAGAAACTCACTCTGAATGATATCAAAACGATTCTCAAGCAGAATCATATCTTTGATAATATCTCACTCATATTCAAACCAAGAGTAATAAAAGTTTCTCCTAAATCTGATATGTCTATTGTTTGGTTAGATATATGGGATGTACAAAGTGGTAGCAATGCAAAGATGCTAATCAACAGATACTTCAATGTTGACAATTATATTGTGACAATCTAAAAAGCCAACATGAATTCTGGTATACCACAGTGCAAAAACTGCTGGAAGTGAGGCCACACTACTTTTTCATGCAGGATTCAAGGAGCCAAGTGTGTCAAATGCAATGGCCTGCACAAGTCAGAACACTATCAAGAATTTGGATGATGTTGCAAGGCCAACGACAAGATCAATCCACCAAGACTAGAAACTAAAAAAGGAGAACCTTACCTCCACTTGTTTAAGTACTCGAACTGTCATGGAGACTACCTTGCCAACTTCAATCAATACCTGTTTTGGCACCACAGGTTCAACAGGAAGTGGTACTAGAGAAAATATGCTGAGATCTATGAGAATAGATTTAAATCAACTCGTTTTGAAGCAAACAATGTTACTCATTAATAATTGTGGAAAATCTCCAGATTTTTTTGCAAAACGTTTGTAAAAACTTTCTCTTAGTCAACATCCTCCTTGAAACCTTAACCCATTTTGATATTATCTTAATTCAAGAACCTTCTTGGTCTGAAATCTGTAAAACTTCCAGCTCCTTGAATTGTGAAGGAGATCCTCTTATAGGCTCTAGTCATCATTCAAACTGGACAATCTTTGTCAGAATTCCTTCAAACGATAAAGACTTTTCAAGGATCTTAGCATATGTTAATATTTGCCTTTCTGCTCTTTGTTTTCTTTTACGCAAAGACATTTTTAATCATAAAGATGTCAGTCTTATTTCTTTTTCTAACAACAACACCTACTTTTATATTTTGAATGTTTATTCTGATTCATCTCATACTACTTTAAAATATCTTAAGAATACTGAAGCGAACATTAATAATCTTGTTCTCATAGTAGGTGACTTTAACATTAGAGATAGCTTATGGAATTCGTTTTTTCTCTTTCATTCGTCTATCAGCGATGACTTAATTATTGTAGCAGACTCTTTTAATCTTGTTTTTTCTAGCCCAATTAACTCTTGTTTAACTAGATACTCTGAAATAGCAGGAGAGTCAAATTCCATGATTGACCTTATGTTCTTCCACTATGACTCAGCTGAACTAGATCAGTACTTTATCTTCCCAGAGTCTTGTTTATCTTCAGATCATGCTCCTCTTACAGTCATTATCCCTTTATCTGAAAAGTTCATTCAAATGTCAAAACTAATCTTGGCCCCAAAAAGTGGCCAAGAATCACAGTTTATTAAGGACGTCATTTTGAAATTCAAGAATTTGAATATGACTAGCATCAAAGACATTGATAAACTAGAACGAGTCATCAAGTAGTTTAGTACGATCATTGATCAAGCATGGACAAAAAATGCAAAAAAATCAAAATATTCCAAACAATAGTAGACAGAAGATTGTAGCTGCTCTCTCGACAACTACAGATTATTAAGAAGTCTTGAGAATTGGAAGAAATTCAAAAAGATTGTCAAAGACACCAAGAGATCTTTTTTCAATGACAAAATCTAAGAAGTTGCAAATAAGAGTCGTGGTCCCTGGAAGTTGATAAACTGGATTAAAAGAAGAAAACTTCCTGCTATTGAAGCTATTACTCATAATGGACAATCTTGTCTCACTCTTGACAGCCTGTGAAATACGCTTCATAATACCTTTAACACTGCTCTCAATTGCCAAGTCGACCTCAATATCATCAACGAAATAGAGTATAAGTCTTTTCAAAACTGGTTTCTGTTCTTCAAAGAAGAATTTAAGTCAGCAATCAGCAAGTGTAACGACACATCAGCGCTGGGTCCAAACAAGTTAACTTGGTATTATCTTAAATTCATCATCAAACATGACTCATGTCTTACTAACATAGTCAACATTACTGATTTATGCATCAATTTAGAGTACTGGTCTAAATATTTCAAGACTTCATCTACTATCATTATTCTCAAACCCAACAAGCCTTCGTATGATAAGCCAAATACTTTCCATCCCATAGTCTTACTTAATACTCTAGGTAAACTCATAGAGAAAGTAGTCGCCAATAGACTTCAATTTACAGTCATGAGCAACAATTTTATCTATCCGAGTCAGCTAGGCAGTTTAAAATTCAAGTTAACTTCAGATGCTAGCATTGCACTCATCCACATTGTTCAGTCAGAATGGGCCAAAGAGAAATTGACTTCCTAGTTCTCATTCTTAAGAAGGCAGGCTTTAATCCTAGAGTTTCAACCTTTTTTGTGAACTACCTAGTCAAGAGAAGAACAAGTTATATGTGAAATATCTTTTCTTCTCCTATGTTTGACGTTAACATCGGAGTGAGTCAAGGATCTGCCCTCTCTCCTATTTTTTCTTCTTTATATCTCTTTTTTTTTCTATATATTCTAGAAAAGTGGCTTAAAAATCTCAAAATTCCTATTTCTAGTCTTTCCTTTGTAGACGATGGTCTCATCATCACTTAGAACAAATCTTTTGATATTTCTAACTCCCAACTTTTCTGTAGTTACAATGTACTTTCTAAACTACTTGATAGTTTTGGCTTCAGTTATCGAATATTCAAAAACTAAAATTTTCCATTTTAGCAGATCTCAAGGATTATTTAACCTACCTCTTCTAAACCTTTCCCCTCTTGGAGGACTGATATTACAATCCAAAAACTCTTAAAAGTACTTGAGTTTTATCTTCAATCACAAGTTAGCCTTTCACAAGTATATCAACCACTACACTAATAAGGCTATATCAACCATCAAGTGTATGAAACTTCTGGGAAATTCATTGCGAGAAATCAGCCCTCTTCAAAAGTGTTTGTTATACAGATGCTGTGTTCTCCTTATAGCATTTTATGGCTTTCAGCTATGGTTTTTTAACAAAGCTCTGATCTTGTATCATATGAAAATCCTGATTAAGATACAAAAGAGAGTGGCCATTTGGATCTTAGGTGCTTTCAAAACATTCCTGTCAAAAGACATCAAAGCCATCGCTAAAATCATTCTTATAAGATTCCACCTCAGAAATTTGTTAGAAGATCACAAATACAATCTTTCAATCTCCCAACTAACCACATCTTAAAAAACCTCATAGATAACTTGCTCTCTTCATTCATCTCCCCAAATTTATATTCTATTAGTGTTTTAACCAACCACTAGAAAACTGCAACCAAAGGTCACCTTATTGACTCTTGTACTAAATTTTATGGTATTTTCCTATCTTTCTCACCTCTTAACCAGGAATTTTCTCCTGGTTTTTGCATCATAAATATCTTTTCTGATCACTTTTCTTTTAATTTAGTTACTAAAAAAGATAAAGAAAAAAATGACAAAACCCATGCACAAGAACTCAATAACATGGTTTTCTACAATTCTTCATTATCTCTTATAGTTCTCGTCATAACTGATGTTAGCATCAAAAATGATATTGTTATATTTATATCACATGTTCACATAGCTAATCAGCTGCTCACAAAGACAGTACATCATGCCACATTCATGACTAGCCTGCTCCAACAAAGCCATCTCCAAGATCATCGTTGTAACTGACTTCATTTACGTTACATAAAAAAAATTTTGACAGCAGCTCTTATTCCTTCCAATATCACTCTGTAATGATTCTTAGTGAGTTGCAGAGTTTTTTTATCTCAAATCCCAACAACTCCATCAAATTTTGGAAGTGTCCGAGCCATCTCAAGTGGAGATTCTATTACAATGTCGACAAGGACTCCAAGTCGTTCCAGCCAATGCTCCATCTTCTCTTACAAAATTTCCTGGAACTTTTGTAAAAAATGACATTCCAAGCTTCCAATAAAAAAGGAAATCAGTTTTTCAATCTTTTAGAAGATGATTTTAATACTATCAAACTATCTTACACAAAAGGTGGTTCCTAGCTTCAAGTATTTGGCCATTCCAACTCAATATGTACCCACGTGACAAGAGCTATCACTAATCATGCTCCTATTAGGAAGTATCAATTAAGATTCTTTCCATACAAGAACTTCTCTTGTCTTTGTAACAACTATCCCATCAAATCAAAGAGATACATTCTCTACAAGTACAAAAGATTCAACAGATATTAAAACTCTAGAAGAAATTCCCTGAGCTATTTTATTATGTTCTTGGTCGCTAATCCTAATGCTTTCGCATTTACAAACTTGTAGTTTATTTTACTAGGTAGATCTTAGCTACTCTTTTCTCTTTTCTTATCGATTAGTTTTCATCTCTATTTCTTTTCTCTCTTCTATTTTCTTGTTTATCACATCTCTTCTATACATAACCACGAAAGTAGCTACCACGGTTTGTCTTCACACGCCATGTAATAAATTTTTGAATAAAAAAAATAAAAATAAATAAAATTATTTAGAAATTTATTAAAAATACTTTTTTAATAAATATATATATATATATATATTTTAATTGCTTTATATAAATTTTTATTTAAAAAAATATAATATAAAGTAGTTTTATAAATTTTAAAAATCTTTTATATTTTTTTTAAAATTAAAGTTATTATTAGATTGATTTTGATTTATTTTTATTCAATTATATTATTAAATTATTTCTTAAAAGAAAATATTTTAATATTAGTACAATTTATTATTTATTAAATATTAAATATTAAAAAGTTAATTGTTAATATATAAACAATCAAATTTTAATAAAATATTTCATTTTATTTTTTGAATTAAAAAAATAAAAATAGTAAAGTAATATATATTTCTTTAATAATTCTATTATTAATAAAAAAACAAAAATTTAATCTTATTTTTTTATTCTTTTATAAATTATTTTGCAATTTTAATAAAAAGAATAAATATTATTATATTTTTAATAATTGAAAAATAAATTCCTTTAATTACTTAAACTTATTATGTATTAGAGTTTTTTTTTTTTTAAGTCAACAATTTATTACACAGTTACATGAAGGAAAAAAAACAGATAAAAAAAAAGGTTAGAGCTAATTGAAAAGAGAATGATTCCAGACTCAAAGAAAAAGTAAACTAAGATACTGATCATTCCAAGATTACTTTAACATGATGAAATAACTAAGAATATCTCTTCTAGGATTAGAGAAAAATTGTAAGCAATATTCACCTATTAGTATGTGGTTTGTGATAGCTCTTGTAGCTCTAACACATAATAAATTAGAATATCCAAATAATTGGAGCCATGAGCCCTCTTTGATGTAAGATGATTCGATAATTTCTAAGTTGTCATCAATAAGATCATAGAATTGTTTGTTTTTTCCATTTGATACTTAAAAAGTCATTTTTCACAGGTTGATATAGTTATCGCTATCGTCTTTTTTACAGAAGTCCCAAGAAATTTTGCTCAGGAGTACTAATATGGGGTTGAACTCTTTGGAGTTTCTATTAGTTGATTTATAGAAGTTCCACTTGAGTTGACTAAGGCACTCTCAAAATTCAATATGATTTTCTTGGCCCTTGGAGAAGAATTGTTTAAGTTCTTTAAGGATAACTGTAACATGGATTTGATATGGATGCAATTTTGTATCAAATATCTTCTTAGCCGTATAAATGGAGTTGGTGACAATGATGATTTTAGATATATCTTCTTTGTTGTAAGCCTGATTAAGTTCATACCTAATTGCAAGGAGTTCCGCTTTGGTGCTGGTAACGTAAGCCACATGATGAACCATCTTGATTAGAGATTTATCTCATATGTAAATATATGAGACTAAAGTGGCTATGTTATTTTTGATGCTAATATTGGTAACTATAATTGCCATGTATAAAGATATTGAGAATGAGATAGTTATATCATTAAGTTGTTGGGAGCATTCTGAATCTGTTTTTGCTTTATTAGCTAAATTAAATGCAAATCGGTCTTGAAAGATGTTAATAATTCTAGAATCTGAATTAAGTTTAAAATCAAAAGGAGAAAATGATGGAAAAATTCCATGTAACTTGTTGTATGAATTTATGAGATTGTCAAGATTGTTGATGGTGGACTTTATTTTATTATCTCTTTTCACTTTATTTTATTTTTCTATTTTTAGAACAACTTGGGTTAGGGTTTATCAGTCATGCTGTCACATCAGTCACAAATTGATGGCATAGTCACAAGACTGATCACAAGACTTGAGAGAAGGAAGTAGAAGGTTCTAGAACAAAGTAACGTCATACAACATGAACAACACATGCTGGCCTCATGTTATACTCATGGTCATTTAGGGTAGGGTGCACAGTAACTAGCACGGACCATGGGTAATAGTATATAAGGTAGACTACTTTGTATTAGGAACTCTATTGAGTTCTCTTGTATTACTCAATACAAGAGTTGTCTTATTACTTAAACTCTTTAAGCTTTAAGTCATAACAGAGATATCCTTTGATGGAATTTTTCTAGCAATCAGTAAGCATATTGATTAAATGAGGAGAAGGCTTAGTAGAAATGTCCTCTATGAGAGTCTTAATGATATGATTCTTTGGGAGGGTAGCAGAGCAGAATTGAGATCTGCTAACAAGTTTATGTAAATGGAGCTTGATAAAGATGAGGTTCACAATAGCTTCGAGTCCTTTGGTAGGAGATGTTCTGAATGCATCTAGAATCTTTAAAGGGTATGAGAGGAAGGCTTTGTTGTAAAATCATAATTAAAACTTGTATAGCATTATCAGTAGTATGCAACACCTATATAGGAGGCGTTTCTAAATAGGGTTGATTCCTTGTGTTGAATTTCCAAGTATCTTCATATATTTGACTATAAAGATGGTCTTGTTCAAATAAAAGTTAATATATTGGTAAAATACAAGTTTTTGATCAAATATAAACCTCAGATATTTCCATGTACTTTTGGAACAGAGGGTTGGTTCTCCTAGAAGTGAGAGATCGAAAGGAAGGAGATTAAACATTCTATAAGACCTGTTAAAGTGAAATGTTTCAGTTTTTGAGTGCTCAATACTCAGTCCAAACTTTTTAAGAAGACTCAATAATACATTGTAGCTATAAAAGAGTTGGAATCAACAAAGGAGATGAGAAATACTAGTATGTTAAGGATTTTTAAACACTTTTCTAGAATATATAGAAGAGATGAAAGATAAAGTGCAGATAAAATAGAAGAAAGAGCAGACTCTTAGCCAACTTCCACATTTACTTCATATATAAGGGAGAAGAATTTATTCCACTGGTAATTAGTTTTTCTTTGAACTAGAAAGTCTGCAAAGAACAACATGACTCTAAAATCAAAGTCTGCTTTCTCAAGAGAGAGGATGAGGAGGTAATAATTGAGAAATGGAAAGAATTGGACAATGTCAAAAGTTAGGATGCTAATGGTCCTATTCTTGACTCATTCTGAATAGATAATATGAGTAAGCATGACTCCCGCATCTAGAGTCAACTTGAACTTGAGACTACCTAATTGACTAGAATGAATGAAATCATTCTTGATGGCATGGAACTGAAGTCCTAAAGTGTTTAGGAGTACAATGGGTCAGAAAGACTTAGAGTTGTCATATACCTGTTTGTTTGGCTTTGAAATAATGACAGTAGAGGATCATTTGAAGTGACTCAGCCAATGTCCTAAATTAATACATGCATCCATGATATTGATGATGTGGGCGAGACATGTGTCTTGATTTAGAATGGTCTTGAGGTAACACCATATAAGCTTGTCAGAGCCTGGAGCTGAGGAGTTGTTGCATTTGATAAGAGCTTGTCGGAATTCTTTATTTGAGAAAGGAATCCAAGTTGAAATGGGTTTGGATCCAATATCCTTAAGGACTTCTTTGTTTATTTGATAGTGAAGAGCTGAATTGAATGTAGTATAAGAAGCTTTTCAAAGGCATTTAGTAGTGATACATAGATTGCCTTCATATTTGATGGCTTCAGTTGTGGGAAGTTAACCCAATTCATCAATTCCCATAAGCTATGACTCTTGTTCGCAACTTCTTGAATCTTAGAATTGAAAAATAACTTTTTGGTATTCTTTACGATTTTCTTGAATTTCTTTTAACTTTCCAAGCTTCTTGATGCTCTATATTTATCAATGACTTGTTTACACTTGTTGTTCCACCATTGTTTGGAGTGTCTTGTAATTCTCATTTGCTTCATGTTTTTATTCCATGTTTGGTTGATTAGCGAATTGAGATTGTTGACCGTATTTTTAAAACACTTCTTATTGCTAATGTTGAGAGTGTTTAGGTTTTTGACATCTGAAATAACCTCTCTGATGAATGCAGTTTCTTGCTCACTGTTCTGTTGAATTGAAAGTTTCGAGATATTAATGATCTCATTCATAATCAGAATGGTGATGGACAGCAGTGCATGGTCTGAAGTGAGTTGCCAATTAGAATGAATGAAATGGTAGTTTAGTTTAGTAGATCTGTATCTAAGGAACATCAAGTCAATGGTCGAATTTGCTTCTTCTACTGTGTCTGAATATCTGGTGGGATAAGGGTTAGTAAGTGTTGAAAGAGATAATTGAAAGGAATCTGCAATAATTAATAAATTATTACTAATTGATGAATTATAGAGAAAAGAAGGGTCCTATAGTCTATTTCTAATATTAAAGTTGCCTGTCATAACCAGAACGTTATCAATGTTAACTTCAATATCTTTAAGATATTTTAAAGCCAAGTAAGAAAAGTCTAAGTGTCAAGATCGTTGACGGTAGACTTCATTCATTCTTATTTTCTTTCTTTCATTTTCTATTTTCTATTTTTAGAACTACTTTGGTTAGGGGTTATCATTTATGCTGTCTCATCAGTCACAATTTGATGGTGTAGTCACAAGACTGACCACAGGACTTAGAAGAATGAAGTAG
>Ga0157358_1000689_pt1 | contig 14322 bp, 12 predicted proteins | sample AttcapACBM2_FD_111484 | JGI IMG/M metagenome (GOLD analysis project Ga0157358, IMG submission 111484) | Fungus gardens microbial communities from leaf cutter ant in Botucatu, State of São Paulo, Brazil - Atta capiguara ACBM2 | ecosystem: Host-associated > Fungi > Mycelium > Unclassified ...
CAGTCATTCATTGTCACTTTTGTATATCCCACATATGTGTGAATAGCCCTTATTTAGGGCTTTCTAGCACAACTTAGTTTGTGAAAATTGGTCCACTGATTGTGGGGATACAAGCTGAATGAATTTTGTGACAATCTTCATAGAACTTTAGAATTATATCTAAGATGTTAAGACTTAAGATCTTAGAGTAGGTTAAAAGAATGAACATTGGATTAGATAATCACAAGAGAACTTGATAAAGTTCCTAGTATAAACTTGTCTATCCTTAGTTACTGGTCTGAGCTATAGTATCATTAACCTTCTCTAAAGGCTATACATTATCCTTAAGATCAACATATATTGTAGTAATGTCATTTCTTTCTAAAAGTTTCTACTATGTTCTATCATGATATATAATTGTGTGACCATGAAGCTGTGACTGATGTGTGACTGTTACTTGTGACATTACATCAACTCTAATCCTAAGCCCAAAAATAAAATAAAATAGAAAGGAAAAAATAAAAGAAAAGTTAAAGTCTATTGTCTTCAACTTTGATATAAGGATTTTAGAGTATCCAGAGTAGTTATTTTATATTAGAAAACTTAATAGAGTTCCAAGTACAAAGTGTCTATCTTATATACATTAGGCTAATAGTCTATGCTATACTAAATCTAGCCTATTTTAAAAAACATATGTACTATATACCATTGACATGTGATATGACAGTCTTGTTGTTATGGCAACTACTAACCAAAATAGTCAATAGTACACTAAGTAGTCTTATGTTGCAAAGAATCTTATGGGAATCACAAGAGAACTCAATAAGAAGTTCCTAATGTATTCTTATACTATATATACTACTAACATATGGTCCATACTAATAATAAGTAATCTTACTCTAAAGTCTATATATTATCCATAAGTATTCCATAAGGCTAATATACCATAGATATATGTCTTGATATTATTCTTTCTAGTCTTTTCTATAATGTTTAGTATGATGAAGAGACACATGACTACAGTCATATAACATTTGCATAATATTATACTAACTCCTAATCCTAAGCATGAAAGTAAGAAAATAGAAATATGAAATGAAATGAAAATAAATAAAGTTTATCATCTTTTCAACTCTGACAGGTATATTTATAGACAAAGAATAAAGAATCTAGTAGAATGTTTCAAAATAGGATTTTTAGTATAGTCTATTAGTTATATTTTGTCATTCTTAGATATATAATATAAAATACAAGAAGACTATTACTTTCTTATTACAAAAGGTTACACTCATTTTCTCTAAATATGAAGATTATATTTAGCCCTCAGAATATCAGCAACATGCTTGCTAATAGCATAACAAGCACTGATCTGTAATAATACATATCAGCCATGATACTAGAGAAGAAAAACAAGGTTCACAGTATGACTATCAAAACATCTACAACTCTCAACCCCTTAATTCTATACACTCTTAAATAAGAGTCAACAATATCCTGATCTCCTTTAGGTACTATATAACAAGTATAAGCTGAGTAATACAGTATCTCTACTCTTTTCTAAATAATATTTTCAAGTTCCTTGTTAGTAATACTGTTATGTTCTGTATTTAAGAGTTTGTGCTTGTAGTTGTAGTCAATATGATTCTTGAGGAGTTCTTGTTTAGCAATCTTGAAAATGAAGTGTAGACTATGATAAATCTTCTCTACATCTTTAGGAGCTAAAAGATATCTACAGCAATAACTTAGAAAGTATCTGGTAAAATAGCAGCAATAACTTAGAGATTATAACTTACTTGAGATCAATTACAGAAATATTGAAAGAATTGTTTATCTTGAGAGTTAATTTTCCTTTGCTTATTGGACTAGTGGTACTTGAATTAAATATATCTACCAAATGAGACAATAATGAAGATAAAAGGGAAATTTTCACTTATAACATTAATTCCTAGTTCTGTTGTAGCAACCACTCGCCAGAATGGCACTCGTAGTATGCTGACTTCAGCAAAGCTTTCAGATAGCTATCTAGTAGTGGGGATTACAAGAGAACTCAACAAGGAGCCCTCATTATATTATCCACTATATATATACATGACTCCTGGTCCATGCTACAACAATATCTATCTGGCTCTTAAGTCCATGCCGCTACCTCATGTCCATTACTCATCCACATGTGTTTTCCTTAAGGCCACCATGCTTCCTATATGTGCTCTGACATCATACTCTTAATCTCCACTATACATGTGCACACTATGTGTACATCATGAGGAACCATTGTCCCTTGACGTCACTTCTAACCCTAACTCCTTCTCTAGACTCTTCCCAATCCTTCTAGACCCTAAGTCCTTCCAGACTGCTCTAGACTCTATCACATGACTTCCAGGTCACGTGCCTATCTCCTATCTCTCTTCTGTTGTAGACTAATAATTATAATACTTAATCCTAACCTTAGTCCAAGTCTGTCCACACTCTCATACTATAACAAGTTCATGCTATGTATTTTGTATTCCAGTAAAATAATGAAGATCTTGAGATCTGACTCATTGTCTCCTGATATACTATTCTTAATCTTACTCTTAAACTTACTCTTTAGGAAAAACAAGGAATTATCAGAGTAGATAAATGCAACTACCTCACCAACCTATTATTTCCAGTATTGAGCATATATATAAGCTCCTCTAACTTTTGGCTCACATTTTTAGCCAAAGGTCTACTTTTGTAAAAGAGATAATTAAATAAGAGTTACCAATTGTAGATGGTTGAATGAATTTCACACTCTGATTATGTTTGTCTTTGAAATAAAGATTATCAATGGAATAATCAACCAAATTCTCTTCAACACCCAAAAGATCATATATGATAGAAATATTTTTACTCTTGAGCTAATCTATAGGACTAATATCTGAAAGCAACAAAAGCTATAGTTAATTAGGCATGAGAAAAGACTTGTAGTATTATTAAGAGAAGCTTACATGAAAAAAATGGATTGTCCCATTACTGGAAGTAGAGATCAAACTGAGGAATTAAGCAAACAAAGCAGTACTCACATCACAATAACTTCTTTTCTTGTATGTCTGGATATCTAGCATTATTCTCATATCTTTCAAATTTGTTGAAGTATCTTACAATTTGTGGTATTAGTTAGCTAATTTAAAGCTAATGAACTTTCTTATTATAGTATACTTGAATTTTTGTATTTTATTATCTATTTTCTTTGATTTGACTTCTTGGACAATAAAGAGGTATGTGACTGCAGTCACATGACATGATGTTATAAGTGTAGAATCTAGAAGAAGAGGCTAAAAGAATAATATCAAGGTATATGTTTATAGTATATTTACCTCATGGTGTACATATAGTGCACTTATTGTCAGAATTGCAAATGTTGGGCTTTATTCTATTTTATTTTCTTTCTCATTTTCATTTTTCTTTTCAATTTATTTTTTATCTTGGAAATTAAGATTGGGGCTAAGTGTAACATACAATATAGTAGTAGAGCACAAATCATGAGCTTTTAGTATATAAAGTAGACAATTCTGTACAAAATTCTTTATCAAGTTCTCTTATATTAACCTTAATACAAGATTTCCTTCTCTGATCAACTCTAAGGTCATTGAATTATAACATTAGAACTTGATTCTTATTCTTGAGACTGCCTAATACAGAGCTCTCTTCATAAACTTACTCTTACTCTTTACTATTCTCAACTATGGATAATACACCCAAAGTCAAGGAGAATTGCTAGGCCCTAGACATAAGGGATCTACCAACTAGGTGGAGAAAACCTAGTTATTTTGTTGTACCAAAGCTCACTGGTGTAGGAAGATGTACTTTCTTGTATAGACATAGTAGTTAATTTTCATATAAAAGTCTTGTGTTGTAGATCTCTTTGTAGCTTGTCTACATAGTAGAATAGTGGAGTCTCTTATGAGTTCTATTTAGAGTAGAAATTCTCTTCTTAGGAATATTTGTGTACAAATTCAATTAGGGTAGTAGTTAGTAGCATAGATAGTCAGTAGACAGAGTGAGGTGAACAAGAAGAGTGCCATCAGCCCTTACAGAGGAAAACATCAAGTTTGGAATATGAATCAGAAAGTGAGTCTAATAGAGAATCTACACTCTCTAAACAGCAATCACCACCACCTATCTCACTGCTTCCATCACTATCACTACTACCACCATACACTATGAGTCAACATAACTCAGATTTACACACTATCATAAGACAACAGTAGGAGTAGCTGGTAGCACTGTAGGCATAGCTCCAAATATTACAAACTCAAGATCTTAGGGTTAATACAAGGGAACTTGATAGAGAGCCCTTTACCAAATTATCTACCTTATATACCTAGGACTCATGGTTCATGCTAGCTATTTCTACCCTACCCTAAACAGCTATGTATATACCTTAAGGCCAACATGCATGGTATATGTTGTATAACATCATCCTTCTAGAACCTTCTATTTTCTTCTTTACATTTTGTGATCTGTGACTGTGTCATCTGATGTGATCTGTTGTGTGACAACATGGTCTTGTCACTTTAACTCTAACCCTAGTTCTATAAATAGAAAAATAAAAAATAAAAAGAAAATGAAGATTGAAAAATAAAATAAAAAGAAACCAAGTCCACTGTTCTTGATCTTGATACCAAGCTCTTTAAGAAGGAAGAGTAGGAGGAAGAGAAATGAGCACAGAAGTAGCTAAGCCACAAGTGTTTAATAGAACCTTAGCAAAGGTCTCAGAATTTGTTATGGTATACAAGTTATATTTATGGATGAAGATGAGAGAGACAGCAGTATAGGAACAAATTTAGTGAATATTGTCATATGTGTAGGAAAGTTCAGTAGATATATGGAAAGAGAATATGTTAAAAGATTTAAAAGGAGGTTTACTAGAATATGAGACAGTGGGAGAGTTTTTAGTAGATATTAAGAAGGAATTTGGAGAAGGAGATGAGGAAGGAGTAAAAGTAGTAGAATTGAAGAGACTAGAGCAAAGTAGAAGGATGATGGAAGAGTTTGTGTAAGAATTCAGAAGAGTAGCAAGAAGAAGTGGATATGAAGAAAGGTCTCTAGTAGAGGAATTTAAACAGGGCATGAATGGGATGATATGCCAAAGACTTATGGAGTCAGAACAGCAACTATTCTCAATTGAACAGTGGTATAATTGGGCCATGACCCTAAACAGAAATTGGAAAGAAAGCAGATAAGAGGAAGAAAGATTGAGAGGATGATGAGAACAGGGGCCACAGGCTCTAAAATTGAATAATGCAGAAGCACAATGGCAACAGATGTTACAGCCTCAAGTTTGGCCAAGAAGATAAGAAGCTTCTCAATAGCAGGTGTTGACAGTGCCTGCTCCAATGGAAGAGATTGAAAGAACAAATGTGGTTATAATATACCCCAATCAGAGAGTAAAGTTTGTACAACACAACTCATATACCATGGATGTAGATAGAAATAATAAAAACTGTTACAATTGTGGAGATTTGGATATCTAGCTAGGAATTGCAGGAATAGAGAAACAGAAAACAGAATTGGAAAGGGTAGAAGACTAGAATACAAAAACAAGAATAATAGAAAAAGAAGGAGTGAAGAAGGAAATGGACAGAACAATTTAAATGAGAAGTAAGACATAATACTCCTTGATTAAGTCTTAGTAATAACAATAGGTATACAATACTCTCTAGAGTAATAGAAAATACATCTTGCTGTGACCTAAACAATAAGGAGCTCTTAAGAAAAGTAATGGTGAAGATTGGACTGGAGAGAATTGATACACAGGAAGGAGTAACAGTGGAAGTATTGTTAGATAGTGGAGCTACAGGGTTGGTTATGAGTTCAGAGTTGACTAGGAAGCAGGAGTTCAAACTGAAGAAAATAGAAAGACCAATTGATGTGAGAAATGTGGATGGAACATTTAATAAGGAGAGACTGATAGAACATACTATGGAGGTCAATATTTATTACCACAGACATAGAGAAAGAACAGAGATAGATGTAATTAGGAGGCAAAAGTGGAATGTAATCTTGGAAATACTGTGGCTAGCTTGCCATAATCCTGACATTGATTGGAGGACAGGAGAGGTGAAGATGATGAGATGTCCAGAAGAATGTGGGAAGTAGTGAAGACCAAAGCAAGGAAAGTCCTGATGACAGAAGCAAAAAAAAGAAGGAAAGAAATGAGAAAAGAAAGAGCAAAAGAAAAAGGAAAGAAAAAAACTAAAGAAGGAGAGAACAATAGAAGCAAAGAAAGTGACAGAAGAATAGGAAATTTGGGATGATGAAGAAGAAGCAAGAAAGCTGGTACCAAAATGCTTTTACAAGTAGATCCAAGTCTTTGAAAAAAGGGCTAGTGAATGGATGTCCACAAAGAAGTTATGGGATTATGTTATCAAGACAAAAGAAGAGTTTATACCAAGAAAAGGGAAGGTGTATCCATTGTCAAGAGAAGAAAGAGAGGAAGTGTGCAAGTTCATCTCAGAACAATTGAGAAAAAGGTATATCAGGCCCTTAAAGTTGCCTCAAATGGCACCAGTGTTTTTCATAGGGAAGAAGAATGGAAAAAAACATATGGTATAGGACTATAGGTATCTAAATGAATGGACTATTAAAAATAATTATCCTTTGCCTTTAATTCCAGATATTGTAGAGAATATAGGTATCAAGGAAGTATTTACAAAGATGGACATGAGATGGGATTATAATAATATATGGATAAAGGAAGAAGATGAGTAGAAGGCAGCATTTACAACACCAGAGGGGTCATTTGAGCCAATGGTGATGTTCTTTGGACTAATAAACTCACCTGCAACCTTTCAGGCCATAATAAACAAAATCCTATAGGATCTCATCAACACTGGAAAAGTGGTGAGTTTCATTAACAATGTAATTATTGGGGCAGAAGAAGAAGAAAGATATGACAAGTTGGTGGAAGAGGTTGTAAAGAGGTTGGCAGAGAATGATTTGTATGTGAAACCAGAGAAATGTAAGTAGAAGATGAGGAAAGTAGGATTCTTGGAAGTAGTAATAAGACCAGAGGGAATCAAAATGGAGGAAGAAAAGATGAAAGGTGTTTTGAACCAGCTGACTCCAAAAAGAGTCAAAGACATACAGAAATTCTTAAGATTAGTAAACTACTATTGTCAATTCATCAAGAACTTCACAGTAATAGCTAGACCATTACATGATATGGTAAAGAAAGATCAGAAGTGGGAATGGACAGAAAGATAGGAAGAGGCATTTAGGGAACTGAAAGAGAGGTTTACAAAAGAACCAGTGTTAGCAGCACCAGATTTAGACAAAAAGATGAGGATGGAAGTAGATGTATCAGATTATATAATAAGAGGAGTATTATCTATGGAATGTAAAGATGAAAAGTGGCAACCAGTAGTATTCCTCTCAAAATCTCTAAATGAGACAGAAATGAATTATGAAATTCACAACAAGGAGATGTTGGCAGTAATAAGAGGATTAGAAAACTGGAAACATCTATTGAAAGACACAAATTTCAAGTAAGTTTGAGATCTGGACAGATCATAAAAACTTGGAATATTTCATGAAAGTGCAGAAGCTAAACAAAAGACAAGCTTGCTGGGCACTTTACTGTTAAGGTTTGACCTTACCTTAAAACATGTGCCAGGAACAAAAATGGGAAAGGCAGATGGACTTAGTAAAAGACTGAACTGGAAAATAGAAGTAGAAAAGGACAATGAGAATCAAGTTTTTATTAAGGACTACTGGATTCATAGTTTAGCTAAAGTAGTAATAAAAGGACCAGAAGTAGAAATAGTAGAAAAAATAAAAAAAGCTAGAAATAAAGAAAAGGAAGTGGTTAGAGTAATAGAAGAGATGAAGAAGGTGAGAGTAAAAGTATTACAAGGAAAAGAGTGGCAGATAGAGGGAGAGCTGGTATTGAAGGAAGGAAAAGTATATATGCCAAAAGATGAAGTGTTAAGGGCAGAAATAATCTGGTTACATCATGATGTGCCAGTAGCAGGATATGAGAGGAAGTGGAAGATGACAGAATTGATGATGAGAAGCTATTGGTGGCTAGGAATAACAAAAGATGTAGAAAAATATGTAGAAGGATGTGATATGTGCCAAAGGATGAAGAATAGGATAGAGGCACCAGCAGAAAAGTTAAAGTTGAGTGAGGTTACAGGAAAGCTGTGAACATATCTAATGGTGGACTTTATTACAAAGTTTCTGATAGTAGTCAGGAAAGACACAATCCTAGTAGTCTATGATAGGTTGTCCAAAATAACACATTTTGTGGTAACAATAGAAGGGACATTAGTAGAAGGGTTGGTGTGGTTGTTCAGAGATAATATATGAAAGTTGCATGGGTTGCTAGAGAATATAGTGTCAGACAGAGGACCACAGTTTACAGCAGAGATAACAAGGGAGTTGAATAGGATGTTGGGAATTAAAACAAAGTTGTCAACATGATTTCATCCACAAACAGATGGTCAAATAGAGAGAATGAATCAGAAGTTGGAACAGTACCTGAGATTCTTTGTAAATCACAGACAAAAGAGTTAGCCAGAATGGTTGGCATCAGCAGAGTTTGCAATTAACAACAAGATATATTCAATAACTAAAGTATCTCCATTTATAGCAAACTACAGGAGATAATTGAGAATAGAAATAGATATTAGGTGAAAAGAGAAGATAGAGAAGACAACAGAATTTGCAGAAAGAATGAAAAGGTGTAGGAAGAAGCAGGAGCAGTGTTGAAAAGAATATAGGAAGAAATAAAGTGGCAAGTAGATAAAGTATTGTGGCAACTACTAGACTAGCATCCAATAGTAACACTAACAATAAATCTCAAGGGTGGATATCTAGTGGGGAACACGAGCTGTATAATTCACAAGAGAACTTAACAAAGAACTACAACAGTATTCTACTCCTATTTATATAAAGTCCTTATGGTCTGTGCTACAACTATGCATCTACTGTGTATCCTATCCTAAAGTCCATGTGTCATCCATGTGGTAGCAATACTCTAGCCTCATGTCCTTACTCATCTACCTCAAGGCCAGCATGCTGTATACATGTGCCCTGATGTCATCTTCTAAACTCTTTTCAATCCTTCTAGACTATAAATCCTTTCAGACCACTCTAGGTCCTATAACATAATGTCATGTGACTTCCTAGTCACATGCCCTTTCTCTTGTTGTAGACTAATAATAATACCACTATCTATATATATCTTACTGAAGTCTGTCCACACTTTCTCGTCTTATAATATAAAAGAAGAAAGGAAACAGAAGTATGGAAGGTAAGAGATAGGGTTATATTGAGTAAAATGAATCTAGTATTCAAAGAAAGACCAGCAAAGAAACTAGTGGATCAATATATAGGTCCATATACTATTGATGAGGTAACATCTACCAATATGGCTAAATTATGACTGCTCAATTTAATGAGAATTTATCTGGTAGTAAATATTAGTCATATAGTACAATACAAAAACCAAGTAGAGAGGCAGAAAAAGGAAGAAGTAAAACTAGTAGAAGTAAAGAAAGTGGAGAGAATATTAAATAAAAGAAAATTGAGGGAAGTAGTGAAGTATTTGGTGTGGTAGAAGAGGTTTACAGCAGAACATAATAGTTGGAAAAAGAAGGGGGATTTAAAAAATGCAAAAGAAGTAGTAGCAGAGTTTGAGAGAAGGATGAATGTAGAAATAAGATGATAGGAGAAGGTAGATATGACAGAATAAAGATATTTTGGAAGGGAGGAGTTACTAGGAAAATATATAGCAAAGATATTGTATAGATAGGATATCAAAAGTTTGAAGAAGAATATTTAGGGAAGCTAAAATGAAATTGGGCAAAATAGAAGAGGAAAGATAAGATAGCAGAAGAAACTAATAGTTTCTCTGGGAGTAGAAATCTTAAAGAGGATAATATCAGAGTTGCAAAGCTTAAACTTGAGTTTTTTCTAATATTTTTTTATTTTTATCTTCTAAACTTAGGATTAGGGTTTAGTATGACATGGTCACAAATCATATAGTAGCAATAAAAGAATATAAAAGATTCTGGATGAATAATACCATATAGTATGTTTAACATATGTTGACATTAAGGCAAATACATGGTCATTTAAAATAGGCTAAAGTAGTAGAGTATAAACCATGGGCTTTTAGTATATAAGATAGACAATCCTATACAGAGTTCTTTATTAAGTTCTCTCATGTTAACCCTAATACAAGGTTCTCTTCTCTAATCAACTCTAAGGTCATTGAATTGTAATAAATAACTTACTAAGAGACATAATAGAGGCAGTGGATGTACCAATATTTATTAATGATATGTTAGTAGAAACAGAAACAAAGGAGAGACATAATGATATTGTGGAAGAAGTGTTGATAAAATGGCAGAGAATGATTTATTTATCAAACTAGAAAAATATATGTGGAAGATTAGAGAAGTGGAAATTTTTGGAAGTAGTGTAAAAACATATAGAAGCTCTTGGGATTGGCAAACTATTATAGACAGTTTGTCAAGAATTTCACAAGAGTAGCAAAACTCTTTTATAAGATGACAAGAAAGGATGTGAAGTAGAATTGGAGAGAGAAACAGCAGAAAAAATTTGAGAAGTTAAAGAAAAGGTTTACAATAGAGCTAGTCCTAATAATACTAGACTTGGATAAGGATACAAGAGTAGAGATGAATATATTGGACTTTGCTACAGAAGGAGTGTTGTTAATAAAGTATGAGGATGAGAAGTGAAGGCTAGTAATCTATATTTCCAAGTTATTGAATGAAGCTAAAGAAATTATGAAATTCACAAAGATGTTTAGAGGTATGGAGGCATTTCTTAAAAGGTGCTAAGAATCAGTTCAAAATTTGGACCAATTATGAAAACTTGGAGCATTTTATGAAAGCTTAGAAGTTCAATCAAAAAAAGGCTAGATAAGTCTTATATTTGTTAAGATTTGATTTTGCCTGAAAATATATGGCTAGTAAAAGTATGAGTAGAGCAGATAGTTTGAGCAGAAGAGTGGATTGGGTAGAAAGAGTAGAAAGAGATAATGAAAATTAAGTAATGTTGAAAAAAGAGTGATTAGAGATTAGAGTAATGGAAAAAGGACAGTTGTTAATTGAGGAAGCTAAAGAGAAGATTATAGAAAAAATCAAAAAATCAGAAGTGAAAGATGATAAGATAATAAAAGCAGTAGGAAAAATGAAGAAGATTGGAGTTAAAGTATTGAGGAATGACAAGCAGCAGATTGAAGATAAGTTAGTATTAAAAAAGGGGAAGATGTATATTGCAAAGGATGAGAGGTTAAGATTGGAGATTATTTGGCTACATCATGATACACTGATAGCAGAACATAGAGAACAATAGAAGACAGTAGAAATGGTTACTAGAAATTATTGGTGGCCAGGAGTTACAAAAGAAATAAAGTAATATATAAAGAAATGCAATCAGTATCAGAGAATGAAGAATAGGACAGAGATTCCAACAGGACAATTAAGACCAAATACAGTGTCAGAAAGACCATGGTAATATATATCAGTAGACTTTATTATGAAGTTACTAGTATTGAAGGGTTATGATTCAATTTTGGTATTATGTGATAGATTTTTGAAAATGTTGCATTTTATAGCAACAACAGGAAAAATAATAGTGGAAAGTTTAGTGAAGTTGTTTAGAGACAATGTATAGAAGTTGCAAAGGTTGCTGAAGAGTGTAATTTCAGATAGAGAACCTCAGTTTGCAGCAGGATTGATAAAGGAGTTGAATAAAATATTAGAGATAGAAATGAAGCTATCAACAGCTTTTTATCCACAGATAAACAGATAGATGAAGAGGATGAATCAAGAACTAGAACTATGAGAATATACATCAATCATAGAGTAATTGGTCAGAACAGTTGACAACTACAGAGTTCACCTTTAACAACAAGATACATATAGTGATAAAGTCATCACTGTTTAAGGTCAACTATGAAAGAGAACTGAGAATGGGTTTTGAGATAAGAAAAAAGAGAAAGCATGTAAAAGCAGAGGAGTTTTTGAAGGAAATAAAGAAGATACATGAGGAGGTGAAAGTAGCATTAAAAAGATATGCAGATAGAAATAGAAAGGAGATAGTGAAGTATGGGGTGGGAGATAGGATATTTCTGAGTATAAAGAAGTTGATAGAGAAGTTTGTAAGACCTTATAAAATAAAGAAAATAATATCAGAAAATACAGTGGATTAGAGTTGTTAGCATCAATCAAAATTCACTTGGTAGTTAATATGAGTAGAATAGTGATGTATCAAGAGTAGGTAGAGAGACAAAAAAATTCTACTTTCTCCAGTAGAGATAGATAAAAAGAAGGAGTATGAAGTTGAGAAAATATTCAACAAGAGAGGTGTGAGAGGAAACCAAATTATTTAGTAAGATGAAAAGATTATATAGTAGAAGGGGATATATAGGAGGGATTAGAAAATGTAATGGACTTGGTAAAAGAATTTGAGAAGAAGATTAGGAAGGAGAAGATAAGAAGAGTACAGATGAAAAAATGAAAGGAAAAGGAAAGAGCATTGAACCAGAAAGCAGAAGTATTTAAGAGAAGTAAATTACTAGAGAAGTATATAGCAAAGATTTTGTTTGGGTAGAATGATAGAAAGTTTGAAAATGAGTATTTGAAGAAGTTAGAAAGAAGTTGTGCAAGATGAAAAGAGAAAGGGGGACAATTCACTTTGAAGACAGAACATTAAGAAGTGATACTGTTATAGTACACTTGAACTTTTTGATTTTCTTTTATCTATTTTCTTTGATTTAATTTCTCTTTTTATTTTATTTTATTTTACTTTTATTTCTTGGACAATGAAAAGACACATAACCATAGTTACATAAAGCATCACATAACATTACATCATAAGCCTAGAACATTATGGAAAGGACTAGAAGGAATAATGTCAAAATGTATATCTATAGCATACCAATCTCCTAGTATACTCATAGATAATGTATAGACCTTAGAATAGGGTTACTTATTGTTAGCACAGATCATGAACCATTTATATAAATAGAGTAACAATACATTGAAAACTTCTTGCTAAGTTCTCTTATGATCTCTATAAGACTACTTAGTATACTATTGATTGTTTTGATCATCACATTGTAACAGTCACATATAATGTTACACTATCCCTAACCCTAAGTTCAAAAATGATAAAATAAATAATAAAATAAAATAAAAATAAAAATAAAAATCTAATTCTTTATCTTTAACTTTAATATTACTCTCTAATTAAGGTTTCTCTTCTAGAAAAACTGACTTCTATTTTTGCCAGTTTCTTTCTAACTTCTTTAAATACTCTTTCTCAATTATTTCATCCATATAACATTGTTAGGCATAGTTTATACCAAAAGGTCAAAGTCTATAAAGTTGGCTTAAAAATGTACAGAGTATGAAAACTCTATATGATAAGTTTGGTGATATGAACTTATTAAAATAACCTTGACTTTGGCTTATACACTATACCATCTGTCTACTATGTAGTCACAATTTCAGATAATTAGATGAAGTCCAAAAGAAAAGTGAGTAGTAATAGTAATATGTCACTATTGAATACTAGAAATTGAGTTCAATAGAGATTATCTTTGTCAATTATCAAACTAGTAAATTACAGTATAACTACTTGTTAAGACTTAAGCTTAAGGGTTAGAACAAAATTATCCTTATATTGAGTAATATAAGAGAACTTGAGGGAGCTTCTAAGTATAATCTGTTTATCTTATATATACTAGACTAATAGTTTGTACTATACTAAACCTAGCCTACTCTAAAGAGCATATATTTGTTTTAAAATCAACATATATAATATATGTTATATAATGTTATTATTTTAGGATTTTCTATAATGTTCTTTGTAATATATAATCATATGACTATGACTTGTGACTTTGTCATATGATATATGTCAAATATATGATACTATTGTTATGGGATGCTTGAATACTAACAATTTTATTTTTCTTTTCTTTTATTTTTCTGATTTTATATTGATTTTCTTTTTTTTTTCTTTTACTTTTCTTTTGGACAATAAAGAGGCACATAACACCACAGTCACATAACAGATCACATGGTATGATGTTATAGGCCTAGAACATGGTGGAAAGATCTGGAAGATGACATCAGGGTATATGTATACAATATGGTAGCCTTGAGTAGGAAATGAGACAGATATGAGGTTGTAGCATGCACCATGTGTACTTTGTATATATAGGACTCTAATTTAGCAGAGACTTTTTGTCGAGTTCTCTTATGAACTACCCACAATATATCCACTTTGAGATTTACTCGCTTGTGCTATTATTTGTCATTGTGATAAGTAGTTGCC